>Ga0114978_10004203_pt1 | contig 11682 bp, 6 predicted proteins | sample S_140212_EF_Meta_FD_87027 | JGI IMG/M metagenome (GOLD analysis project Ga0114978, IMG submission 87027) | Freshwater microbial communities from Lake Simoncouche, Canada to study carbon cycling - S_140212_EF_MetaG | ecosystem: Environmental > Aquatic > Freshwater > Lake | place: Lake...
AACAACTCAGGAAACAACTTCCTCAATCCTTTCCGTGAGGATTACTCTACGCTTCCAGGCATTAAGTGTAACACTTCAGGATTCAAGGCGGGATTGCTTCAATCGTTCAGCCAGAAAGCTCGTCTGCGTCGCCACTCCATCACCATGCAACCTGTGGTTACCACTACCTCCGGTGCGCTAAACATTCACAGCCTGAAATCAATCGCCATTCCTTTCCGACTCTACGGCAAAACCGACGTCTAATCTATGCCACTCTTTGTAACCGTCACGCCAGGAACCACCGTCACCAGCTCTACCACGCTGGATGCAGCAACGCTCAATCTGCTAGGCACGCCTGCAATTGATGTCACAGGTACGGTCGATGGCGGGTCGATAACGCTCGGAGTTCAGTCTGTACCGCTTCCTTCGCTGTATGCTCAGGCCGATCAGACAATAGTTGGAAACGGTTCAGCAGCGAGTGCAAGCCCGGTGGCGCTTACGACGACCGACTTAATACTGACGGCGACGACCGTCAATATTAAAGACCTAGCTGTTACTGCGGCTAAAATAGCCACTAACACGATCACTGCCGATAAGCTGCTGCAAATTGATGGAACCACCCCAAAGATACTTGGACGATTTACCACAGCAGTCGGAAACATTGAGACCAACCTAAGCGTTGGATCCAACCTTACTACGACTGGGAGTACGCTGAATGCGTTGAGGCCGGCGGTTGCTTCAACAACTGTACTTGCACAATCTGGTTATGGTGTTCCAACCACAAGGGCTACTCCTCAGGAAATCACCCCACTTACAACGTCAATAACAACTCAGACAGCTACGTCAAAGGTGCTTGTTACGTTTAATATATCGTATGCGATTTCCGCTCTTGGAGCAAACTCTACAAAATACGCATTCATATTAACACGCACTGTTGCAAGCGTTGAAACAGAACTTGCAATACCTACAAGTCCTCAAGCCCTTCAGGTTTACGGAATTAAACCTGTCGGCATGAGCTTTTACGACTACCAACAGGTGTTTGATTGCATCCAGTTTTTAGATTCACCAGGAGCTGCTGCATCCGTAACATATAAACTAAAGATTTATGGCAGCACTGAAATCACATTAGCTTCAACCACTGGGTTTTTCCTAAACAGAACCAGCGCTGACGGAAATTTAGCTTACGCTACCCGCGCCACCTCCCAAGTAATCCTCCAAGAGATCCTGCCTTGATCCCCCTCGTCACAGACTACCTGCTGCACAAGCTCCCGGATTCCTTTTCAGGCTGGACCCGTGAGGCTGTGGAGGACTATGTGATGTTCCATGCCGAGCAGGGCACGCTCAAGGTAGCTCTGCAAGATGGGCACGTAGTGGCGGTATTGGTAGGCTGGAGGCAGATGGGGTTGGAGCCTAAGGAGTGGACCTGGCAGAAGTCCGATCCCAATGGCGACCACTGGTACTGGCACCAGTTCGCTGCCGACTGCGCGTTGTTCGCAATGGCAGTGGCGGCTAAGTTCTTTCACGACGCACCGGAGTCGGCAATCCTCCCGGCTATCGGTTATCGCAACGGCAAACTAACCACCTATCGGAAAGGCTCGATGCCGATCTATAGGATGGCAGACAAAAAATATGGGAACCTCAGTTGAAGCACCAACACCGCGGGACTATGGGCAGGAAACCGCTGACACGCTCCGAGCCCAGCTAAATCTAGCTCCCGAGAAGTATGCTGCCGAGGCTAAGTATGCCCCGCAGTATCAACGGCTGCAGCTAGATATGCTGAAGTCGGCGACCCCGGAGCTGTTGCAGCTCTACCGGGATCAGATCGCGCCAACCATGGGCGAGGTCGAGGCAGCCGCACGCTCTCGTTCCCGAGCTGGCGACATTGCTGACATATCGACCCTCGGTCCCCAGGCGCGTGCTGCAATCAAGGCTGCCTCGCCACAACAGGCAGCACTGGCTGACAGTCTTACCGCCCAGGCTCAATCCGGGCTCAACGCTGGCTCACGACTCACGCCCGAGCAACAGCGCCAGGTCGAACAGCAGACCCGAGGCTCCTTTGCTGCCCGAGGCCTCGCAGGAAGCCCCACAGCCGGCCTGCAGGAGGCTGTGCGCTCCCAGCTATCTGGAGCCGGAATGCAGCAACAACGTTCCCAGCAGGCCATGGGAGCTCTCGGAGCATCCCAAGGCGTGTACGGCGACGTGTTCCAACAAGTATTGGGCAGGCCGTCTCAGGCCTTTGGCGCATCGCAAGGTTTCATTGGTCAGGCGCAAGGCTTTAACCCCGGCCAGCTTTTCAACCCAGAGAGCCAGTACGCCGCCAACTTGATCGGTAGTAACCAGCAGCAACAACTTGCTGCTCGCACCTCTTCTGCAGCCAACTCTACCGCACTCATTGGTGCCGGTATGTCAGCAGCCTCTAGTCTATGAACTACGGATACCAAGGATCCATGCCCTACGGCCAGGGCGGTGGCATGAGTCAGTTTGCCCCCCAGATGCCTGCAATGCAGCAAGGCACCGGTTATGGTGCTCCAATGCAGCAAATGAATCCCATGAACACCGCTGCGGATGTTGAAGAACAGCGCAAACGGCTCAAGGCACTTGGCCTGGACGACTCTTTCATTGATGATGCATTTGCGATGAAGCAGGGGATGCTTGAGAAACGGGATGAGATGAAAGGACAAGCTCTTGATGCTATTGGAAGCGGTCTCAAAAGCGCAGGGAGTGGCATTGCAAGCGCCGCCTCTTCTGCTGGCTCTGGATTGGCTGGACTAGCGTCTTCACTTTGATTCAACGATACCAGCGATGCATTGGAATCAAGCTCTTCAGGTTTAGATCCTGGCAGCTTGAGGCCTGGTGCTGCCCCGCTGGCGAGGTTATCCCGTCGCATACCCACCAGTCATTCAGCTCTAGGATCATCCATGTCCTGGGGAGGATGCGTTGGACGATGGGCGACAAGTCGAAGCACGTCACCACCTGGCACTGTGGCTGGTCTAAGCCGGTGCCTGCCGGTGTGAGTCATTCAGCGGTTGCAGACACTTTTTCGGTGTTCCTAAATCTTGAACGGTGGCAATCCAAGCCGACATCTGCTGCAATCGACTTCCATCCAGCATGAACAAGCTCGGCCAGCTTTACTTTGACGCAGCAGGAGGCAACCACAACGCAGTGGTGTTCATCACTGCCTTCCATGCCTACTGCCATTCCATCGACGACCTGATTGATGGGGACGTGACTTTTAGCCCTGAGGCATTCCTGGATATCTTGATGCAGGCCAACAGCCTGTACTCGACCCCGTTTTACATCGACAACTGGTTCCGGCTGCAGCCCGTGATAGCCATGATTACCAGCACCTACGCAGATTCCGTTGCCTGGGAGAAAGCTGATGAGGAGTGGAAGCGTAAGACAGCCGATGTCTTACGGCTCTGTGGCAACGACATGATTCTACAAGTGGCTTGGATAATCGGTGGCTACAAGCACATGAGGGCTATCAGCTTGAAGTTGCGGGAGTTCGCATACCATTCTCAACACAGCTAAATCTATGGCACAATACGGCTACTCAACACCTTACAGCGGTCAACAGGTTGCACCATTGCCTCCGGGCTACATGGAGGCTGCTACGGCTTCCGGTCGCAATCTGGCGATGGGCATCACCGCCATCGGTCAAGGCCTAGGCAAGGCGCTGGAGCGCTACACCGAGAACAAAAAAGGGCATGAGGCCGCTGATGAAACCAATACCGCGGTAACAAAGATGTACCTGCAGCAGATGGAAGCTGATCCAAAGGTGCAGGCTGTGCGATACTTTGAGGACACCGGGAAACTTCCCACCGGTGTGGATGACATCACGTTGAAGTCCTACGAGGCGCAGATGAAACGTGATGCCGGGATGATCAGCAACTTGGTTGGAAACAGCAACAAGTGGGCGGACATGAGCCTGGCCAAGAAGCAGGCTGCGCTCGGTCAGACTGTGACGATGCTCAACCAGTATCGGAACAACCAGCAGGATGATTTGAAGAACGAGGCAAATAGGCAGGCGTTGGCAATGGGTGCGTTGCAGTTGGGTAAGGCTCAACGCGAGGAGGCTGCTGCTCCGTTTTTCACGCAGGCGCTTTCCGACGTCATGTCAATGCAGCCCGGTCAGGCTCCTTCCGTTCCTTACTCCAACGTGACGCAGGAGATGCTTGGAAAGTACGGCGACAAACTGACTCCGACCCAGATGCAGTCGTTGATTCCAATGATGCGCAGGATGGGTCAAACGCTGCCTGCTGGATTGGTTCCTACTGGAGCAAAGATGGGACCGAGTGGTATAGAAACCGAATACGGTGTGCCTCAGACACTTACCAGTGTTCCGTTGGAAGGATCAACAAAACTAAGGCAGCAGTTGCAAGGAGGGAAAGCAGTTGGTGCTCCTTACGTTGTTGATGTTAAAACTAACAATGAGTATCTGAACCTGAGTGAGCCTCAACAGAAAGTTGTAGATGATTTGTCATCCAAGTTTCAATTACAAAAAACGATTCAAAGCTTAAGTGTTGCAGGTTCATCCTTTAATGCAATGAGTGAGCTTGGTGTTGGAACAAAGAAGTATACACCAAGTGACGATATAGCTCTTGTATTTCAGTTTATGAAAACTCTTGATCCAACAAGCACTGTTGGTCCTACAGAATATGCAACAGCATCAAAAGCTGGAGGTGTTCCAGAAGCCATTAGAAACACATACAATAAGCTTAGAGATGGCGAGTTCTTAACCGACGAGCAACGGCGCAACTTCATTGAGACTGCCCGAAAGAACTATAACGGAATCTCAAAAGAAGCTGAAAACGTTGCACGTACATACCGTTCAATGGCGTCTGATCGTGGAGTCCCAGAGCACTTGGTTGTGCCAAAGAATATGTTTCAGCAAACCAAAGAGTTTAATGAAAAAAACGCTGCTCAAACTATGCAGCGCTTTCAATCCCCAGCCGACATGAAGGCTGCCGGTGTAACACGCGGATTAGTTTTTAATCCTGCCAACGGTAAATACTCCGAGTACACCCAAGACTGACTTATGCCATTCGTTGAAGGCGGAATCGTTGTCGATGCGGAACAACCGCAGCAACAGGCCGCTCCTCAAGCGGCTCAAGGTGGATTCGTAGAAGGTGGAATCACAGCAGATCCAACTCCTGACGATTCGTACAACATGGTGCTGCAATACAATGCAGCTCAGACAGACTATGTTCCATCCAAGCAAGACTTCCTCGACTACCTGAAGGTCTCCAAGACCAAGCCACTGCTCGGTGAGAAGCCGCTTGAAACCATTGGCACTGCTGCCGTCCAAACGGTGAAGGACATTGCCTCAATGCCTTACAAGCTTGGCGAGGCCATCGGGCAGTACATGGAGCCTCCTGAAGGCGTCACACCGATGCAGCTTGCCGGTGGCACCGCTGCAGAAATCGCAGTCCAATCTAGGCTCAAAGCCGAGAACATGGGCCGCGGACTGATCGACACCGCGCTGAACAAGCTGTCGGACATTACCGGAAAGCTCCGCAACGATGACGACAAGTACGAGGCCTTCCTTGCTGCTGCCGAGATCAAGCGGCAGTTGGCCCGTGCCAATGCACCAGGAGACCAGCGTGTTCCTGCCTCTCAAGATGTCTTGCAGGCCTATGGGATTCCCCAGGAAGCAATCAGCCAGCAAGGCCTTGATGTCGGTGGATTCCTTGCTGACCCGTCATCCATTGCTTTTGCCGGCGGCGGAAAGCTGGCGTCTGCATTGGCGCAGCGTGCTATCCCGCTAATCCCTCGGGCAGGGCAGATTCTCCAACGCACTGGCGAACGCATTTCAAACCTAGGCCGTGTTCCCGAGAATATGGCAGGCAGATTCACTGCAGGCGTCACTGGATCCGAGCAGATGGGCCAAGCGGTGCAGGAAGGCATCGCCAAAGGAACCACAGGAATCACCTTGGGTGAGGCTGCTGGCCTTCCGATCACCATGAATGTTCCTGGTCTAGGAACTGTTGCTAAGACAATCACTGCAACCAAGGGCCTAGGAGGGGCCATGGAGACCGTTGGAGAGGCTGGAGCTGTATCCGGTGGTCCAAGCCTTACGGCGACCCAGCGCGGCCTTCTAGGGGCTGGCGAGCGTATTGCCGCGGCTGAAGGCGCATCATCTAGGGCTCGGGCCTTAGGAACCGCGCTCGCCAGGAGCGGCCTTGAGACTCCGGTAAGGGGAGCGGCAACGATTCTGTTGCCGATGGCAGGTGCTGGCGTTGCCGGCGGTGCGCTCGCTGCATTGACCGGAGAAGAAGGCGATGCTGTTGCCGCGGCTATTGGCAGCGGTGCTGGCTTTGGCGTTTTTGACGGTGGGTTCACGCTCGTTAAGGCTGTTCAAGCCAACGCCTTCAATGGTGGGCGTGTCCGACAGACCGCGGTGGATGATCTCAACACTCGTCCCACCGACGTGCAGTTCACCTACATTGACCCGGTGGCCGGTGAGCAGACTGCGACCATCAAGGATTCCGAGGCACGCGCCACCCTGTACGGACGCCTCAACAACAAGCAGCTCACTAAGGCGCTGTCCGAGGTTGCAGGTGCTGAAGGCGCTGGAGTCGATGTCATCTTCCACACCGATGCAGACACGGTCCCTGAAGGACTGCAGAACGTGAATTATGCCGGTGTTGCAATCGGTCCTGACAACATCAAGAGCGGAAAGCCGACGATCCTGATCAACGTCGACAAGGCCAGCCCCGAAGCACTCCCGCATGAGATCCTGCACGCACGCATCACGCAGGACATGGTGAGTCAGCTTGGGGCTAAAGCCATCGACACTGCCTCTGCTGATCCCAACTTCCAGAGGCAATTCACCGACTTCGCTAACAAGTACGCCGACAAACTACAATCGGCTGGTGGGCGTGTGGTTGCTGACCGTATCCGCACCGAGCTACGGGATGCTTTTGATCCTGCTCAACAACGGGCTCAAAAGGTTGAGTCTCTTAAACGCATCACCGATGAGTTTGCCGCGTACTACACGCAGGAAATGCTCAAAGGCAAAGACCCGAAGACGATGCTTCCGGGTCGCATTCCTTCCTTCTTTGAGATGGCGCTGAATAACGCCAAGGAGGCTGTTTCGGAACGGTTCACTCGGCGTGCATTGCAGGCTGGTTTCGACCCTGTTGCCCGTACCTTCTACGACGCCAACGGACGGCGCATCAAGCTCGACTGGATGGAGGATGCCATCAAGAACCTGGTGACTCCAAAGGAGGGCTACGAGCCCACCGAGCAGCGGGTCGACATCAACAAGATGAACCAGGCGCAGCAGAATGCGGTCATCATGGCCCGGGGCTACTCGGACCTGTTTATGACTGCCCCGGATGGAAGCATCGTCAGGCCGTTGTCCAAGGCTGAACTTGCAGCCAAGACCGCAGACATAGCCAACCGCACGATGCGTGCTGTCGAGTCTGTCCCACAGGCTGACCGCACCAGCATCTCGGGCATGGATGCCTACGGAAACCCGGTCATCGAAGGGAGACTTAGCCTGGCCGAGGCCGATGCAGTATCGAAGAGTGGCATCTTCGGGCCATCCTCTTCCAGGACACTGATCGACATCGCCACCGCAATCCGGGATGGCACGTTGATGGAAGGCAGTTACTGGAAGGTCTACGGATCTACCGGGAGATCCGGTGTGTTTGGAGAGTCCCAGAAGCTGTTCCTGCCCTACGGCATCTCGATCAACAGCAAGGGCGGTGTCAACGTCAAGGTGGTCGACTGGGGCAAGGTGCAGGCTAGGATGTACAAGGCACTAAGCAAGCCGGCCTACAAGAGCCTCTTCAACAACTACGACCAGGCCATGTCCACGATGCGTGACGTGTACCTGAAGAACATTGCTGAGACCGGCGCTGTGCCTTCCGCCGAGGCGCTCGGTGGAGGTATTGAGGGCGCTAAGAAGCGCAATATGTTCAACGAGATCATGGGTGCAGTTCCCAAGAAGGGGGACGTCATGGTCAACTTCCCGACTGCCGGCTACGTCGCCAACCGCAAGGGGGGATCGGTCTACCAGGATCTGCGTCTTGAGCGCATCCAGAATGCCGACTCCACTAAGGCCCAGATCCCCTGGACAGGCGACATGGGCGAGCAGTCGAGCTACCGCCGCACTCAGCTCAACTTTATGCCTGCAGAGGCCATTGGTGAGACCAAGGTCAGCACCGATGAGAATGGAGGCTATCGAATCTTGTCGAAGAACGGAAAGTTCCGCCTGTACGGCCCCGATGGATCCACCGTTGGGATCTTCGACACTCAGGAACAAGCCAAACTCAAAGCAGAAAAAGATTATGCCACTCAAACAAGGATACAGCCAGAAGTCGGTCAGCAGCAACGTCAGCTCGGAAATGAAGTCGGGCAAGCCACAGAAGCAGGCGGTCGCAATCGCGCTGTCGGTGGCCAAGAAGGCCAAGGCGAAGGCGGGACGGTACGACAAGCGGGGGATGTAGGCGTCAGACTTTCCGGTGAAACCGGAGAGCTTAAAAATGATCTGAGGTCTGAGCCTGATCCAAACCAAATCATCAAGTCCTTCGACGACTTGTTGTCTGGAAACGATCTCAAAACGAAGTACGAAAACAGGCCGTACAAGTCGAACGACATGGTTGTGTCTACGCCCAGTGGTGACACGCATTCCAGAGTGCTTCCATCCCGTGCTCCGATGGTTGGAAGCGCTGTCCCTGACTCAATTCCGAGTCACCTCAAATTCAAGTCCAAGGCTGACTTGGATCAATTCATTGATGCCGGTTTGTCATGGATGCGCCAGAACGAGCACAAGTTTGGCAACTCCGAAATCACGCCGTGGTTTTACGACAAAATGTACCTCGCAGCAGATGCTCTTGCTGGAGGTGACATGAACAGGGCGGACCTCTACCTGAGACTCTTCGCCTACCTTTCGCCGAGGACCGCGGTTCCGGCCAACTACACCAAGTCCTACTCGTCTGGAATCGTCCCGTTCCTCGGGCACTTTCCGTCAGGTAATCGTGCCGGCACCTTTGATCAGACCCGCGCAATCTCTCAGATCATCAACGAGTGGAAGAGGGGCGAGCACTTTGGTTACCGCACCAAAGGCGTGGACAACAAGGTCTACAACTTCTACCTCAACGGCGCCGCCGGGCTGGTCAAGAACGCGATCTCGAAAGGAGTCGACCTCCCTCCTGGAGTTAAGTCCCACCCAGTGCTCAGTGATCCGCTGACGCTGTCTCGTCTCTCCACAAACGATATGTGGCAGATGATGGCGTTTTCCAAGATTGCCGAGGATCTTGGTGTGCGCGGCAACGTGTGGCCCGGGATGGTTATCAAGGGGAACAACAAGGGCTTCATGTGGTCCGACCCTAAGGATGGGCGCACAGTGGACCTCACATCAAATGATGCGCTGGAGGTTAAACGGATCCTGTCGGCATCTGGAGAAAACGCGGTCAAAAACGACCCAGGCGCTTGGGATTGGTCCAAGTTGACGCCCGAAGAATCGTCTGCGTTGATGTACGACCCGGTGAAGAAGACCATCATGGTATTCAACCAGGGCACGGATGCAGGCCTGTCAGCCAAGGGCCAGGGCGCACTGTACGATCACGTCCAAGCGCTGTCCGGTATGCTCGCAGACAAGATCAACCAGGCTGGAGGTTACGCCGGCAAACCGCACCTGGACGCCTACAACGTGCAGGAGCTGCTGTGGGCGATCATCAAGCAGGAGAATCCGAAACCTGAGATGCGCGACTACGAGAGCTACCTGGCGCCGGCGCAGGAGTTGTTCTCTTTTGTCGACCGCGGCATGGAAGGGGAAACCCCGAAAAGCGTGGTATCGGCCAACAAATCGTTCAACAGATGGGCCGAGCAATTGGCGTCCGCTGAGATCGACACGAGCGCATCAAGCGAATGGAAGACGCAGATGGAGGTCGACCGCCAACGGCTTACCCAGGCTGGTGACGCATCTCCCGACGTCTCGATTGCCAATGAAATTGCAAAGCGCCTTCCAAAGTGGGTTGAAAAAGTAGTCAACGACAACGACTGGAACGTCACTCTGGACGACGTTTCTGTCGACGTTGGTGCCTACATGGGGAGCGGTGATGAGGTCATTGCCAACACCGCAATCTACCTGCGTGGATCCGGGGCTGACTTCGGAAAATTGGATCAGTTCATGCGGGACGCCGGCTCTCAGCAGGGAGGCAACCACATCCGCCCGATGCGTCTTGAAGAGCAACTCCTCTTAGATCGAAACAATTCAGGCCAGGTATCCAATATTTCAGAAGAGCTGGACACTACGTTGGCAAACGTCTTGAGTTTTAAAGGCGCACAAAAACTGTCCAAGGCTGACGTGGTTAACCTAGTCTCCAAGTTGAGCGAGTTGACCGACTCTGAAGGAAAAAAGTTCTTGACGGGGCTTTCAAGGATCGGTGATGAAATCGTAATCCACGACCGTTACTATCGAGGATCATGGGAAACGGGCCAATTTGAGCCGTTTAAGTACACGGAAACATCTCAAACGTTTTTGGATGCTGTTAAGGAAAACTCTCAGTCAATCAAAAACATTGTTGACCAGTTTGGTCTTAAAGGTGAGGAGTTAACCCGCAAAGTTGTTACTGCAAAATCAAACCCTAATTTTGAATATGAAGGACAAGAAGCAATTGACCGCTCAAGATCGGCTTCAAAACCTGCGCGAGTCGAGTCGAAAAATAAACGAGTACAACCAAAGTCTAAAGGACCAGGGAAGGTACAGCCCGAGCCGTTTTACGGACTCCGAGGTCTCTATCTTGATGCCAGTCGCAGCGCAGCCCCGTCCCAGGGCGTAGGCTTCTCTTGGCAGTACGATCCGCTCCAACGCACCAAGTCGGTGCTGGAGTCGAAGCTGGAGGCTAAACAGGGCAAGATGGATGTCGGCAACAGCCCGAGCCGACTTGAACTGAAGCTGTCGCAGGAGGACAAGTCTCGGGTCTCCCAGTTGGCGGTGGACTCCGCGGTCATATCGGCGCCCGACAACCGGTCGATGCTGCGCGTCACACTGGAACCCGGCATCGCCGAGGAAATCTTCGACAGCATCCAGGCGCTTGTGTCCGGCACTGAGGTGGATGTCACCAAGCTGGCGTTGCGAGGCAGCTCCGAGTTCATCCCCACCAAGAACCCGGTGATCAAACAAGCCATGGCGCAGGCCACTGGTGAGTTGACTGGTGAAAAGGCAGCGCTGGTCGAGCAGCTTGGCAAATACCAAGACCTGCGCAAAGCGGTCAAGACGCCACCCCAAAAGCCGTTTGCTGCCCAGGTTGAAAAGTACACTGGGTTTCTAGAAGGCAAAACAGGATCAACCAAGCGCCAGCTCAACAGCTTGCTCGACCGCGTCGACACAATGGTTCAGCGCGGGATGTTGACCGAGTCCCAGGCGAACAAGATCACTCGCAGGACTCCTGGTGAACCGAAGCGCTCGGCTACCGAGAGCGGCCAGCAGCGCTATATGCCTGCCGGCGACCGTGAGGTGACCCGGGCTGTAAACATCAACGACTTCTCCCAGGACTTCACTGGGCAGATCTTGAAGGGCCAGAAGACCATTGAGACCCGGGACACACTGAACAACGCTATGCAGGGCGTCCTGGGCCAGCGCATAGGCCTTGTAAGGACAGGCATTAAAGACACCAAGGTGGTGGGCTATGCCACTGTCGCCAAGCAGCCGATTGTCTACCGCGACGAGGCCGAGTTCCGACGCGACGA
>Ga0114978_10004205_pt1 | contig 11678 bp, 11 predicted proteins | sample S_140212_EF_Meta_FD_87027 | JGI IMG/M metagenome (GOLD analysis project Ga0114978, IMG submission 87027) | Freshwater microbial communities from Lake Simoncouche, Canada to study carbon cycling - S_140212_EF_MetaG | ecosystem: Environmental > Aquatic > Freshwater > Lake | place: Lake...
CGCATCGGCCCGCGCAAACCGATGCTGCTCGGCGCCGTACTGGAACTCTGCGGCCTGACCCTGGGTTACACCTTGCCCAGCCTTGAGATGCTGTTTGTGGTGAGCGCACTGGCCGGCTCGGGCTTTATGTTGTTTCACATCGCCATCAACCACGCCACCGGCGCGCTCGGCACACCCGACGATCGCATGAAAAATTTCAGCATCCTCGCGCTGGGTTTTTCCACCGCCAATTTTCTCGGCCCCACCGCCGCCGGTTTTGCTATCGACATCATCGGCAACCGCAACACCTTCCTGATGCTGGCGTGCAGCGCTGCCGCCTCGCTACTGGTGATTGCCACCATCGGTGTGCGCACGCCGCCGTCACGGCACGCCGACAGTCACAGCGGCGAGCGACGCATCGTCGATTTGCTGCGCATTCCACGACTCAGGAAGGTGCTGATCTTCAGCTCGATCTTGTCGATGGCGTGGGACATGTTCACTTTTCTGGTGCCGATCTACGGCATTCAGATCGGCCTCTCAGCCTCGCAGATCGGCATGATCCTCGGCGCCTTCGGCTCGGCGATCTTCACAGTGCGCGTGCTGCTGCCGCTGGTGGTCAAGCGCATCGGACAATGGGGCATGCTGACCGTTGCCATGTTGGCCACCGGCGTCATGCTATTTGTGTTCCCGTTTTTTCAATTGCTGCCAGTGTTAATGGTGATCGCCTTCCTGCTCGGCATCGGGCTGGGCGGCGCCCAACCGATGATCATGTCGCTGGTGACAACGCACGCGCCAGCCGACAGGGTAGGCGAGGCAGTAGGTTTGCGCACACTGTTGCTCAACGGCAGTCAAACGCTCATCCCGCTGCTGTTCGGTGCGCTGGGCGCCGCCTTTGGTATCGCCCCGGTGTTCTGGGTCATGGGCGTGGTCATGACCGGCGGCGGCTACCTCCTCGGCCGACCGGCAAAAAATGCCGCGGCACAGGAACCCCGCTGAAAACGCACGGTCATACGCAGCGGGTAGAATTGCGCTCGAACAAAACTTGAATTCTCTGCAAACGCCCACACATAACAAAGCCGAGGAGGCAACACACAATGAAACGTATCGTTCTGTTTCTGGTTACCAACCTGGCCATCATGCTGGTGCTGTCGGTTACCCTGCGCATGCTTGGGGTCGATCGCTTCATGAGCGCCAACGGACTCAACGTCGGCATGCTGCTGATATTCTCGCTGGTGGTCGGTTTCGGCGGCTCCTTCATTTCACTGCTGATGTCCAAGCCGATTGCCAAATGGTCGACTGGTGCGCAGCTCATCAACGGTAGCGAAGGCCCGGAGCAACGCTGGCTGGTGGACACCGTGCAGCGGCTGGCCCAGCGCGCCGGCATCGGCATGCCGGAGGTTGCGTTCTATGAAGGCGAGCCCAACGCATTTGCCACCGGTGCATTTCGGGATTCCGCCCTGGTAGCGGTGTCGACCGGCCTGCTGCAATCGATGACGCGCGAGGAAGTCGAAGCGGTCCTTGGACACGAAGTCGCGCACATTGCCAACGGCGATATGGTGACGCTAACCCTGATCCAGGGCGTGGTGAATACCTTCGTGGTGTTTCTGGCCCGCGTGGTCGGTTATGTCGTCGACCGCGTGATACTGAAGAACGAACGCGACGTCGGCATCGGTTACTACGTCACCGTGTTCGCCTGCGAAATCATGTTCTCGGTACTCGCCTCCATTATCGTCGCCTGGTTTTCGCGCCAGCGTGAGTTCCGCGCCGATGCGGGTTCCGCCAACCTCTTGGGCAACGGCCAACCGATGATCAACGCACTGGCGCGCCTGGGTGGATTGCAACCAGGGGCCTTGCCACAAGCGGTAGCGTCGGCGGGCATCACCAATGTGCCGGGCTTCATGGCCTTGTTCTCGACGCACCCGCCGGTGGAACAACGCATCGCCGCACTGCAATCACGCCAGTAAGCCATTCGGACGTATCAAAACAAGGGCCGGTACTGCAGTGCAGTACCGGCCCTTGTTTTTACCTGTGCTTTTCTGCGACCTGCACCAAACAGTGCAGGTCGGGAAGAATTACGAAAGGTGGTTGCTGACCAGCTTGGTCATGTCGAACATCGACACTTGTTTCTTGCCACCGAAGACAGGCTTGAGTTTGTCATCAGCATTGATGTTGCGACGGTTCTTCGCGTCCTGCAGATCATGCTTCTTGATGTAAGCCCACAATTTCTTCGTGACTTCCGTGCGCGGAAACGGACCGGCACCGATCACTGCAGCGAGTTCTGCAGAGATTTTCATCGGCTTCATAAACGCTGCGCTGGGTTTACGGGCTGATTTTTTCTTTGCAGGTTTCTTTACTGCGGCTTTCTTTGCGGCTTTCTTTTTTACGGCCATCGTATTCTCTCCTTTAAAGACACAGAAAACACCCAACCATTGGGTTGAGCGGATTGTAAACCAGATTCCCTCGGGGAGTGCAATCCCCTAGAGGGAAAACTGCAGTTTTCGCCTGTTGCAAAGCGGCTCGTTTTCGGCAAGCCGACAGCGACTGCAAAACGGAGCCCAGTAGCAGCTCAGTCAAGGTCGCGGGCCAAACGGATGCCGCTGAACTGCCAGCGCTCGTCTACCGCAGCGAAATGACGGTAGCTCGCGCGGATGTGGGAGCACGGCGTGACGCACGAGCCACCACGCAACACGTATTGATTCGACTTGAATTTTTCGCTGTATTCGCCTGTGCCCACGTGCCCGGCCCGGTAGCCGGGATAGGGTTGGCTGGCGCTGTGCGTCCATTCCCACACATCGCCATAGATCTGGGTCGCCGCCACCGCGCCTGCAGGCTGCGGTTCAAATACGCCGTCCTCGAGGAAATGTCCTGCCAACGACTGCTGCGCTGCGAAGCATTCCCATTCGGCCTCGCTCGGCAGACGAGCACCCGCCCAGCGTGCATAAGCATCGGCCTCAAAATAGCTGACATGGCAGACCGGTGCCGTCGCAGCGGGGGCGCGTAAACCGTGCAGACCGAACGCCAGCCATGCCGCACCCTCACCATGCCAATAGAGCGGCGCCTGCCAGCCCTGTGCGTTCTTCAGTTCCCAGCCTTCTGCGCGCCAGAGTTCCTGCCGTGCGTAGCCACCATCGGCTATGAAATCAGCATATTCGGCGTTGGTGACGGGGCGCAGGGCGATCTCGTAGGCCTCGAGAAAAATACGGTGGCGCGGCAATTCATGGTCAAAACAAAACCCGCCACCATCATGACCGATGCGATACACGCCGTCGGGTTGGGCCATCCATTTATATAGCACCGGTGCCGGCTCGACAGCGCATGGTGCCGGTGCATAAACGGGCTGCAAAGGGTTGCACGAGAACAGATGCTGCACGTCGGCAAGGAGAAGTTCCTGATGGCGCTGCTCATGCTGCACCCCGCACTCCACCATCGGCCACGCCGCCGGTGCTCCAGCATCGAGCAAGGCGGCGATACGAGCGTTGACATGGCGCCGGTAGGCCATCACCGCTTCGAGCGATGGGCGCGACAGCACGCCGCGTTGTGCAGGCGCATTACAAGCGTCAAACAATCGGTAAAGCTGCGGATGAAACGGCTGATAGCCGGGGATCAAGGCTTGCAGCACCCGGGCCTCGAAAAACCAGGTGGTATGCGCGAGATGCCATTTGACCGGACTCGCACCGGGCCGGGACTGCAGCGCGCAATCTTCTGCTGAAAGATTCTCTAGCAGCCGTTCGGTTTGCGCTCGCGCCGCGTTGAAGCGCTCCTGTAGCGGCCGCTCGGCTACAACTGCAACCGTGCTTGTGGTAGCCATTACATCGTTGTGTGGCACGCTCATGCAAAACCCCCGCGCTATAAAGCGGTCGCCACACCCCTGGCGCACCGCAGATTGACCGCCTGCGTATCAGCGCAATATAGCAGTCGCGGCGCGTGCCCAGCGTTCAGCGTGCGGCTGACAACGAATCAAACCAGAGGGCGAGACCCTGCGCATTCAACTCGAGATCAAGGTCGAGGATCTCCAGTGCGGCGTCCATACTGATCTGCCAACTATAGCGCGTCGCTTCAGCACGGATAATGTCCTGCAGGCCGCGCTTCAAACAGGCATGACGCTCCGGCCCCACTGCGCCAGCGGCGTGGGCGAGTTCGACATAGGCATCGAGCAGGCGGTGCATATCGGCGGCCAGGCGATCAATTTCGCGGACCTGGCTGTAGTGCGTGAGGTAGGCCGCCCCCGGACGTAAACCGGCGATCAACTCGACCGAACGATGGGCGGCGACCGGATCAAAATGCACCGGGCTGGAAGTTGGCACCACAAACTGGCGGCCATCGTAATCGAGCTCGCGATAGGACAGCCCGAAGGTGTCACCGGTGAAGACATGACCGGTCTTTTCATCGAGCACACAGACGTGATGACGCGCATGACCGGGCGTATCGAAAAAAACCAGCGGGCGGCCGTTGAGCATGAGCATCGTTTGGTGTGGTGTTTGAATCACGCGCCTAGCGTCCACCGGCAGAATCTCGCCATAGAGTGCACGCACATGCGCCTCACCATAGACCGCCACCGTGCCCTCGACCAGTTTGCGCGGGTCTATCATGTGGCGGGCACCGCGCGGATGTACGGTGAGCTGCGCATTGGGCAGCTTGGACATCAACAACCCGGCGCCGCCGGCATGATCAAGGTGGATGTGGGTGAGAATCAGGTAATCGACATCGGTCTCGCGCAGGCCGCAGGCATGCAAGGCAGCGAGGATATGCGGCACCGAGCTGTTGACCGCGCAATCGATCACCGCGACGCGGCCGTTTTCAACGATGAGGTGGATGGCGTCGAGCTGCGGACGCAGATAGTTTGAATCGACCGCCCAAATGCCCTGCCCGTAATCGATCATGCCCTGCATCGTCGGCGCCACCCCGGGCGACCTAGCGTTTTTCCTGCACAACCGCCGCGGCGGCGACCATAGGCACCAAGCGCCGCGGCGAAAAATGCACGGCAAAGCGGCTGCCTTTGCCCGGCTCGCTGTGAATATCGAGTGTGGCCTGATGACGGTTGAGCACGTGCTTGACGATCGCCAGGCCTAGCCCAGTGCCGCCGCTGGCACGTGAACGGCCGCGATCAACGCGATAAAAGCGTTCAGTGAGCCGCGGAATATGCTCCGGCGCAAAGCCGATGCCGGTATCTTCGACAGCGAACTCCGCCTGTGCCGAGGTAGCCCGCCAGAGGATGCGCACCTCGCCGCCATCGGGCGTGTAACGAATCGCGTTGCTGACAAGGTTACCAAGTGCGCTGACCAGTTCGTTTTCCGCACCGAGCAGGTCGTAATCACCCGCCGCCTCCAGCACGATGCGATGCCTGCCACCGCTCAGCGCTGTCGCATCGGCACGCAGACGCGCCAATAGAGGCGCGACACACACGCGTTCATCCAGTGAGGGGCTGGGTGCCGACTCGAGGGTGGAAAGCGTCAGCAGATCCTCGACGATGGTCTGCATACGGCGGCTCTGCTCGGACATCAGGTTGATGTAATCACGCGTACGCTGCGGGTCGAGTTCAAGCTCGCGGATGGTTTCCAGAAATCCTGACAACACGGTGAGCGGCGTGCGTAGTTCATGCGAGACATTGGCGACGAAATCGCGCCGCATATGCTCGAGTTTTTCGAGGCGTGTAATGTCGCGCGACAACAACAGTTTTTGCGCATCGCCGTAGGGCACGATCTGCACCGACAGAATGATCGAGTTGGTGCGCGCCGCGTTTAATTCGAGCGGATGCGAGAAGTCGTTCGTCTCGATGTAGGCGACGAATTCTGGCTGACGCAGCAGGTTGACTATCGGCTGCCCGCGGTCTGAGTCTACATTCAGATCGAAATGGTGCTCGGCCACGTCGTTACACCAGTCGATGCGGTTGTCCGCATCGAGACTCACCACGCCGTCGGGGTGGGCACGCGCAGCCTGGCGAAAACGCACCAGCGTCTTCGCCAGTTCCTGATGATCGTAGTTTTTAACCCGCTCGTAGCGATAGAGGAGTGCGAAGAGTTGATCCCACGCACCGGACGCCCGCGGCACCTGCCCAGGTGTCGGCTGTTCCAGCCAGTGTGCGAGACGGCCCATATTGCTGACGTGATAGACCAACAAGGCAGCAGCAGCCAAGCCGAAAAATGCCAGGCCGGTCTCCACACCAAAGACGAGATTCAGCAAAAAGCCGGCGATCGCCAGCCAGACCAGCTGCAAAACCGCGCGTAAAACCAGATCATTCACAGGGGGACCGCCAGGAGTTGGGCGCGGAAATTATCGCATGAATGCGCGGGGTCGCCGCGCGGGTCATGCATGCAGACGGTAGCCGGTGCCGCGCACGGTTTCAATCAGGCTGTCGTGCTGCGTGGCTTCGAGCGCCTGGCGCAAACGCCGGATATGTACATCAACCGTACGTTCTTCGACAAACACATGGTCACCCCATACCTGGTCGAGCAACTGCACGCGTGAATAGACGCGCTCGGGATGGGTCAGAAAAAAGTGCAGTAACTTGAATTCGGTCGGGCCCAGACTAATCTCCGTGCCGTTGCCACTGACGCGATGTGAAGCGGGGTCCAGGCGCAACCCGCCGATTTCGATCGCATCATCAGTCAGCTGCGGGGCGCGCCGGCGCAACACCGCCTTGATACGCGCCATCAGCTCCTTCGGCGAAAAGGGTTTGGTGATGTAATCATCGGCACCGGCTTCCAGCCCCTCGACCTTGTCGGTCTCCTGCGCACGTGCGGTCAACATGATGACGGGGATGTCCTTCATGCGCGCATCCGCGCGCAGACGACGCGCCAGCACCGTACCGGCAACATCAGGCAGCATCCAGTCCAGCAGTATGAGATCGGGACGAATTTCGCGAATCAGGTTTTCCGCCTCGGCAACGCTGTAGGCACGCCGCACACGGTGCCCTGCATGTTCAAGATTGACTGCAATCAGTTCCTGGATCGCCGGCTCGTCTTCCACCACCAGAATTTCACTGCCGTTCATTTTGAATCCAGTACGTTGTTCAACCGTTGGCCTCGCGCTCAAGGTGCTCAACCGAAGTGTGTCGAACGTCGGTACCCTTGACCACATAAATCACCTGCTCGGCCATGTTTTTCGAATGGTCGCCTATGCGTTCTACTGACTTCGCCACCCACAGAATTTCAAGCGCCTGCGAAATCGTGCGTGGATCTTCCATCATGAAGGTAATCAGCTGGCGCACGATCGAGCGGAACTCCTCATCGATCGCAAAATCCTCGCGCACGATAGAGGCAGCCGACACCGGATCAAGACGCGCCAGTGAATCGAGTGCCTTGCGCAGCATGCCGGTGGCAATTTCACCCATGTGGTGAACGGCGGCGATCGGTGTACGCGGCAGGCGCGAATGCGTGTGCTCCTGCTTGCCGATACGCGCAATTTTCGCCGCCTCGTCGCCAATGCGCTCCAGATCGGTAACGATCTTGCTCACTGCCATTACCATGCGCAGATCGCCAGCGGCCGGCTGGCGACGGGCGATGAGATGACTGCAGTCGTTATCGATACTCACTTCCATCGCATTGACGCGGTGATCCTCGGCGATCACCAGGTCGAGCGCACGAGGATCGTTGGCGGTCAACCCTTTGATCGCCGCACCAATCTGTGCTTCGACCAGCCCGCCCATTTCCAGCACGCGGGTGCGCAGCATTTCGAGATCGAGATCATATTGTTTGGACGAATGTTCTTGTACCATTTTTTTCTCCAGTAACCGCAGGCTGAATCAGCCGAAACGGCCGGTGATGTAATCTTCGGTTTCCTTGCGCAAGGGCTTGATGAAGATATTGTCGGTGGCACCAAACTCGATTAGTTCACCCAGATACATATACGCCGTGTAATCGGACACGCGCGCCGCCTGCTGCATGTTATGCGTGACGATCACCACGGTGTAGTCGACCTTCAACTCATTGACCAGCTCTTCGATGCGCGAGGTTGAAATCGGATCGAGCGCCGAACACGGCTCATCGAGCAGCAGCACTTCGGGCTTGATGGCGATACCACGTGCGATACACAGACGCTGCTGCTGACCGCCAGAGAGGCTATGACCACTCTGGTTGAGCTTGTCCTTGACCTCTTTCCATAGCGCCGCCTTCGACAGCGCCCATTCAACACGCTCGTCCATCTCGCCGCGGCTGAGGTCTTCGTAGAGTTTCACACCGAAGGCGATGTTGTCGTAGATCGACATCGGAAACGGGGTCGGCTTCTGGAACACCATACCGACCTTGGCACGCAGCAGCGTCAGGTCCTGCTTTTTATCGAGGATGTTTTCGCCATCGAGCAGGATTTCACCAGCGGCACGCTGCCCGGGATACAGCTCATAAAGCCGGTTGAAAGTACGCAGCAACGTTGACTTGCCGCATCCCGAGGGGCCAATGAAGGCGGTGACCTTGTTGGCCTCGATATCCATCGAGACGCCTTTGATGGCCTGATAGCCGCCGTAGTAGAAGTTCAGGTCTTTGACCTTCATCTTCGGGTTTTCAATGTGCACTGGAGGTTGGTTCATCGTTTTCCTTGGCAGATCGGTCACGAGTTTTCGCGCCGGAAGAGGGATCGCGCCAGTATGTTGAGAAAGAGCACGCTCAATGTGATCAAAATAGCGCCGCCCCACGCCAGATTGTGCCAGTCAGGATAGGGGCTCATCGCAAACTGGAAGATCACCACCGGCAGATTGGCCATCGCCGAGTTCATATTCAGCGACCAGAATTGGTTGTTTAGGGCTGTGAACAATAAGGGCGCGGTCTCACCACTGATACGCGCCACCGCCAGCAGGATACCGGTGATGATGCCGGCGCGCGCCGCGCGGTAGGACACAAAAACAATCATTTTCCAGGCCGGTGCGCCGAGCGCCGCTGCGGCTTCGCGCAGGCTGTCAGGCACCAGCTTGAGCATGTCGTCGGTGGTGCGCACCACCACCGGAATGACAATCAAGGCCAGCGCAAAAGCGCCGCCCCAGCCGGCGAAATGTTTGACCTGCGCCACATACACCGAATAGACGAACAAACCGATGACGATAGAGGGCGCCGAGAGCAGGATGTCGTTGATAAAACGAGTCGCCGGTGCGAGCCAGCCACGGCGGCCGAATTCCGCCAGATACGTGCCGGCGAGGATGCCGATCGGCGTGCCGATCAACGTCGCCATCACTGCCATCATCAGGCTGCCGACAATCGCATTGAGTAGCCCACCCTGACTACCCGGCGGCGGCGTCATCTGCGTAAACAATGACAATTCCAGCGCACCGAAACCTTTTTGCAGCAGCACGATCAAAATCCACGCCAGCCAGAACAAGCCGAACGCCATGGTCAACCCGGAGATGAACAGCATGGTGGCATTGACCATGCGGCGCCGATGGTAGATTTTGTTATCTGCGGTAATTGCGTTTGAACTCATAGCCGGCCTCAGGTCTGACCGCCTTCACGCCGGGCCAGCTGCAATAACAGCAGCTTGGAGAACGCGAGGACTATAGTAGTAATCACAAACAGAATGAGACCGAGCTCAATAAGGGCTGACGAATGTAACTCACCGACCGCCTCGGTAAACTCATTGGCGAGCGACGAGGCAATACTATTGCCGGGCGCCATCAGCGATGCACTCAGACGATGGGAATTGCCAATGACGAAGGTGACGGCCATGGTTTCGCCGAGCGCGCGGCCGAGGCCCAGCATGACGCCGCCCACCACGCCAACTTTGGCGTAGGGCAATACGACCTTCCACACCACCTCCCAGGTCGTCGCCCCCAGACCGTAGGCCGACTCCTTGAGCAATGCCGGCACCAATTCAAAGACATCGCGCATTACCGCGGTGATGAAGGGAATCACCATGATGGCCAGAATAATGCCGGCGGTCAGCATGCCGATACCCATACCCGGGCCTTTGAACAGCGGGCCGAAAATCGGCAGCGGACCAAAGGTGCTAATCAGCACCGGCTGCACATGCTCGGCGAATAGCGGCGCAAAGATGAACAGGCCCCACATGCCGTAGATGATGCTCGGGATGGCGGCCAGCATTTCGATCGCCGTGCCGAGCGGACGTTTCAACCAGTTCGGTGAGAGTTCAGTCAAAAACAAGGCAATGCCGAAGCTGACCGGGATACCGATGATCATGGCGATCGCCGAACTGACCAGCGTGCCGTAAATCGGCACCAGCGCGCCGAACTCTTCCTTGACCGGGTCCCACTCGGGATCAAACAAAAAGCCGATGCCATACTTGGACATCGCGGCCTGACTATGAAACAACAGCGTCACCAGAATTGCCGCCAGTATGGAGAACACAAAGAACGCAAAAAACCGCGTCAGGTTCCTGAAAAACGGATCCATCCAGGCCAGCGTCCCCGCTGCCGGTGGCTTTTGCTTAGAGGTGCTGGACGCTGGCGCATCGAGCGGTGCTGCCGCTGCCGTAACCGAAGACATCAGATTCTCCACAAACCGGGAAAGGGCGTCACGCCCTCTCCCTTGCATACCAGCATTATGTCCGGATTAGTAGGCGATCGGTTTACCGGAAGCGTCCTGGATCTTTTTCCACTCGGCCTTGACCAGCTTGACCACGCTGTCGGGCATCGGGATGTAATCCAGCTCAAGCGCTATCTTGTCGCCGCTTTCATAAGCCCACTCGAAGAACTTGAGGGCGACGGCGGCATTGGCGGGCTTTTCCTGTTTTTTGTGCATCAGGATAAAGGTCGCGCCAGTGATGGGCCAGCTTTCCTTGCCGGGCTGATCGGTCAGGATCTGGTAGAAGCCCGGGGCCTTGTCCCACTGCGCATTGGCCGCTGCGGCACGGAAGGTACGGTCATCCGGGTCAACATAATTGCCGTCACGGTTTTGTAAATGCACATAGGACATTTTGTTCTGAAGCGCGTAGGCATATTCAACATAGCCGATCGAACCCGGCAAGCGCTGCACATAAGCGGCAACACCCTCGTTACCCTTGCCCGCCACACCGGTAGGCCACTTCACGGAAGTGTTGTTACCCGCTTTGTCTTTCCACTCGGCGCTAACTTTCGACAGGTAATTGGTGAAGATGAAGGTGGTGCCCGAGCCATCCGAACGCGCAACCACGGTGATGTCCTGATTCGGCAGCTTGACACCTTTGTTGAGGGCGACGATTTCCGGCGCATTCCATTTACTAACCTTGCCCAAATAAATATCGGCGAGCAAGGCACCCGTCATGTTCAGTCCGCCCGGCTTGATGCCCTCGATGTTAAACACCGGCACCACGCCGCCGATCACCATCGGGAACTGAATCAAACCCTCTTTTTCCAGTTGCGCGAACTCAAGCGGCGCGTCCGTCGCGCCGAAATCCACCGTCTTGGCGATGATCTGCTTGATGCCACCGCCGGAACCGATCGATTGATAGTTCATCCCGTTACCGGTCTTGGCCTTGTAAGCCTCAGCCCATTTCGAATAAATCGGGTAGGGGAAGGTCGCGCCGGCACCGGTGATATCCGCCGCACCAGCGGCGGAGGCCACCACCACGCCCAAACCGAGTGCCGCGTATTTGAGGAAATTCTGCAACCACGCTGTCTTCATCGCATGCTCTCCATTGTCTGATTAAGTTGAGTTCCGGCGCATGGTAGCGATTGATTGTTACAGCGACATTACAAATAATAAGTCATTGGCTGCAATGGATTATTAACCGCATAACACAGGGCTAAAACGGTTCAATGTTTAACCCGTGCGGCGAATTTC
>Ga0114978_10004206_pt1 | contig 11677 bp, 9 predicted proteins | sample S_140212_EF_Meta_FD_87027 | JGI IMG/M metagenome (GOLD analysis project Ga0114978, IMG submission 87027) | Freshwater microbial communities from Lake Simoncouche, Canada to study carbon cycling - S_140212_EF_MetaG | ecosystem: Environmental > Aquatic > Freshwater > Lake | place: Lake...
AAGCTCTTCACCCGTATCGAAGGAAAGAAACTCGCAACGCCCCTCCTGACTGTCATGGTCACCATCGGTGTAACTGACTTGCTCTTTGCCCTTGACTCGATTCCGGCTACTTTCGGTGTTACACAGCAGGCGTACCTGGTATTCACTGCGAATGCTTTTGCACTCCTTGGTTTGCGTGCTCTCTATTTCCTTCTCAAGGGGCTGCTCGACAAACTCATTTATCTGTCGACGGGTCTCGCAGTTATCTTGGTGTTCATTGGGTTCAAACTTGTGTTGACCTTTGCGCACGAAACCTGGGCGAGTGTTCCAAAAATACCAACGGTCGCTTCACTGGTGGTCATCGCGATCGTCCTTGTCATCGTGGCTATAGCGTCTCTCGTTAAGGTCCGCCGAGATCCGAACGCCGTCGGACACGCGGGACGATTGACAGATGCACCTGAGAAAAAGGAATCGCAGTAGTTAGGCAATTGTTCAGGGATGTTCAAGGCCGATATGGATCTACTCGGGGCTGCAATGGACACTCGTCCCATCGTTGAACGCTGGAAGTTCGTAGGCTGAAGCTGGGCTCGAGGGCGCGAGAAGTTTAGGCGGAGATGGGAGCCGCACTCCTGACTTATTAGGCTAGATTTTGATCGTTGAGTACCAAACCCCAAGGAGCTATGTATGTTTTATCTTCAGAGCGTTGCATCATGAAACGCGTACTGACGGTGTCTGTTGGCGTTGTTTCGCTGCTTTGCCTGACCGGCTTCCTCGGGGCGTGTTCGTCGAATTCTGCTGATCCGGTGAGCGCGCCGTCAGGTGAGGTGTCTACCACTGCGTACGCAGTACCCCAAGATGTGCAGGATACGTATTTCAAAGCGATTTGTACTGGGTCCGGCCTTAAATTAGGCATGGGCGGCACCTTTGATGATGCGACTAATACATGCACTGATCCCAGTGGCACGAAGACCTCTCAGACCAAGGGATTAGCGGGGTTGTTGAGTTCAACCCCTGACGAAATGCGCTCCTCAATTCAGTTCATGATCGTGCAGATGGGTGACCCCGTCGCTGGATGTCCAACGGCTGATGAATTCAACACGGTTGTCGACCTAACCATCACGAATACGTGCGTGGTAAATGCGATGAAAGCGATGTCAGTATTCATGACGGCTGAATAGATGCAGGTACATACCCAGCAGTCTGGGGGTGAAGCGTATATCGGGGCGAACGGGCAACGCATTGGTGGATGTGCTTGTACTCGCACCCTGATCAATAAGGGTGGATCAATTTGGAGCATTGCCAGTTAGTTAGCAGCCCAACTCAAGTGCCATCCATAATCGGCGTATTCGTATGCGAGTAATCGACATGTGTTGCGCGTAGTGGTGTTCAGGATCGGTTCGAACCATCGCGAGTTACCGGTAAGCAGCTACCATTTGCGCTCGCGCCACTCTTGGAGATGTGGACGCTGCTCTCCAAGAGTGGTGTCACCTCCATGACCCGGGTAAATCCACGTCTCATCAGATAACGCATTAAAGATCTTCTCTTCAACGCCATTGAGAAGTGTCTGAAATTTGGCTGTGTCACCCCAGGTGTTTCCGAGACCACCGGGGAAAAGACAGTCGCCAGTCCAACAATGTGCGGTGCCCTCAGGATCGTCGTAGACAAAAGCGATGGACCCATCGGTGTGACCAATGAGGTGGATGACTCGCAGCCGAACCTTGCCTACCTGAAGGTGTGAGCCTTCTTCTAGGTAGACATCTGTGGGCACAGGGATGCCGGGAGCGTCGATTGGGTGGGCCATCGTGGTGGCTCCGGTAGCACGAACAACATCGGCCAAACTTCCCCAGTGGTCTTGATGCTGATGGGTGGTGATCACGGTCTTGAGAGTGTCTCCGGTCAAGACCAAAAGGCGATCAGTCTCGGCGGCCGCGTCAATGAGAGCCTGCTCGCCAGTCTCACGACAGCGCAGGAGATAACTGTTGTTGTCATAGGGGCCAACGGCCAGTTTGCTGATGATCAATTCCGGAAGCTCTCGGACATCACCCGGGCCACCTACTCGCACCTTGCCGGTATACATTCTTGCTGTCCCTTCAAAAGTCCGTCGAACCACAAAATGAGATGAGGCATCGTGCACGACCGTTTGGTCATCCGCGGAGCCCGCGAACACAACCTTAAGGATGTATCCCTGGATTTACCGCGTGATGCCCTGATTGTGTTCACGGGGTTGTCAGGTTCGGGCAAATCCAGCTTGGCTTTTGACACTATTTTCGCCGAGGGGCAACGTCGATACGTGGAGAGCCTGTCTGCTTATGCGCGTCAGTTCCTTGGGCAAATGGATAAGCCCGATGTTGATTTCATCGAAGGTCTATCACCTGCTGTCTCGATTGATCAGAAATCGACCTCTAAGAACCCTCGCTCGACCGTGGGCACGATCACCGAGGTGTATGACTATTTACGTTTGCTATACGCCCGCATTGGTAAGCCACATTGCCCGGTATGCGGGGATGAGATTTCACGGCAAAGTCCTCAACAAATCGTTGATCAGGTTCTCGGGTTAACGCAGGGCGCACGCTTTCAGGTTTTGGCCCCGGTCATCCGTGAGCGAAAAGGCGAATATTCCGAACTTTTCCGAGCCTTACAAACTCAGGGCTACTCTCGCGTTCGAGTCGACGGCGTTGTTTACGGGATGGAAGAACTTCCCACGCTGAAGAAGCAAGAAAAGCACTCAATTGAAGTTGTTGTCGACCGATTAGCGGTGAAGGCTGATTCTCGTCGACGCCTGACCGACTCTGTTGAAACGGCTCTCAAACTCGCATCAGGTCTGGTGATCCTCGACTTTGTTGATCTCGCAGAAGATGATCCGCATCGCGAACGCATTTTTAGTGAGCATCTTGCCTGCGCGAAAGATGAACTGTCATTCGAAGAGTTAGAACCTCGATCCTTCTCATTCAACTCTCCCTTTGGCGCTTGCCCAGAGTGCACCGGGCTTGGCACGCGGCGCGAAGTTGATGCGGAACTCGTCGTGCCTGATCCCAGCGCAACGCTGAACGAGGGCGCCATCGCTCCTTGGGCCGGGGGATTAGTTTCTGATTATTTCCGTCGCCTCCTTGAGTCACTGTGCGAGGAACTCGCGATAGATATGGATACGCCATGGGAGAAGTTGCCCGCAAAGGCACGCAAGGCCATCTTGAATGGCCACGAGGCCGAAGTACACGTGAAGTACCGCAATCGTTACGGCAGAACCCGTTCGTACACGACAGGCTTTGAGGGAGCTCTTTCGTATGTTGCTCGTCGGCACGCAGAGACCGAAAGTGATTCAGCCCGTGAACGATTCGAAGGATTTATGCGCGAGGTTCCTTGCCACGCGTGCAATGGCTCCCGACTCAAGCCACTGTCACTAGCAGTAACAGTCAATGGGCATTCAATTGCCGACATTGCAGCATTGCCAATCGGTGAAACCGCTTCAATGCTGTTGGGTCTGAAGTTGTCGGCAAGAGATTCGAAAATTGCAACGCGAGTGCTCAAGGAGGTAAACGAGCGACTTCAGTTTCTCGTCGATGTTGGCTTGCACTACCTTTCCCTTGATCGCGCAGCTGGAACGCTCGCAGGTGGAGAGGCGCAGCGAATCCGACTCGCTACGCAGATCGGCTCCGGTCTCGTTGGTGTCTTGTATGTATTGGATGAGCCAAGTATCGGGTTGCATCAACGCGATAACCGGCGACTCATTGACACACTCATTCGCTTGCGCGATCTCGGCAATACCTTGATCGTCGTTGAACACGACGAAGACACCATTCGAACAGCAGATTGGGTCGTAGATATCGGCCCAGGCGCAGGTGAGCACGGTGGGCAAGTTGTTGTAAGCGGCACCGTTGACGATCTACTCGCCAACCCCGATTCAATTACCGGGCAATACTTGACTGGCAAGCGCAAGGTTGAAATACCTGAAACTCGCCGCCCTTCGACGGACCGTAGAATCACCGTGCACGGAGCAACCGAACATAATCTGCAAAATGTCACCGTTGATATTCCTCTTGGGCAGTTAGTTGCAGTCACGGGTGTCAGCGGCTCAGGCAAGTCGACGCTGGTTAACGACGTGTTGTATTCGGTTCTGGCTCGTGATTTGAATGGCTCAAGGCATGTGCCTGGCCGGCACAAGAAAGTGACCGGATTAGAAAACGTTGACAAGGTTGTTCACGTGGATCAGTCGCCCATCGGTCGCACACCGCGAAGTAACCCAGCAACGTATACCGGAGTCTTTGATCATGTGCGAAAGTTATTCGCTGATACTCCAGAGGCAAAAGTTCGAGGCTATCTGCAGGGTAGATTCTCATTCAACGTTAAGGGCGGACGATGCGAATCATGCTCAGGTGACGGAACGATCAAGATTGAAATGAATTTCCTCCCGGACGTATACGTGCCATGCGAAGTATGTAATGGAGACCGTTACAACCGGGAAACCCTCGAAGTGCACTTCAAGGGGAAGAGCATCTCTGATGTTTTGGACATGCCAATTGAGCAGGCGAAAGAGTTCTTTGCAGCCGTGCCCGCTATTTCACGACATCTGACCACATTGGTTGAAGTTGGCTTGGGTTATGTGCGTCTTGGACAATCTGCGCCGACGCTTTCGGGCGGGGAGGCTCAACGAGTCAAGCTGGCTGCCGAATTGCAGAAACGTTCAACAGGTCGCACGATTTACGTTCTTGATGAACCGACTACTGGTTTGCATTTTGAGGACATTCGTAAATTGCTCGCCGTGCTCCACTCATTAGTCGACAAGGGAAACTCCGTCATTGTGATTGAACATAATCTTGATGTGATCAAAACAGCCGACTGGGTAATCGATATGGGACCCGAAGGCGGTTCGGGTGGCGGCAGGGTAGTTGCACAGGGAACTCCAGAGGATGTTGCCCTAGTCAAGGCCAGTCACACAGGTTCGTTCTTGGCGCAGATGCTGCCGAGCGCGAGTCTGCCACCCACCAAGCGTCGAAAGACTTAAGGTTTTAGCAAAGGAGATGACATGTCAGAAAAAGGATCAGTGAATCGACGTAAGGTCTTGGCAGGCAGCGGAATCGTTGCCGTTGGTGTGGTGGCCGCCGCGTGCTCATCCTCAAGTGAGAGCGTGCAAGTAGCTCCGTCAGAGCCGGGGCCCGGGGCAGCAGCCACTGGCTCGAAGGGCACCCTTCTCGCAGCGGTTGCCGATGTGCCTATTGGCGGCGGCGTGGTTATCAGCGACCCACCGGTGGTCGTGACACAGCCCAAAGCAGGAGAGATCAAGGGTTTCACTGCAATTTGCCCACATGCCGGGTGCCTCGTGGGCGCGGTCGCAAAAGATGAAATCATTTGTCCTTGCCACGGTTCTCGATTCTCTGCGGTGGATGGCTCAGTAATAGCCGGTCCAGCGGAACAAGGCTTGGCGCCCGCAGCGGTTTCGGTACAAGGTACGAACGTCGTCTTGGCCTAATTTCGATGGGAAACGAATCGCCATTACGCCCGCCCACGGGGACGATCCCCACTGAGCCAGGCGTATATCGATTTCGTGATTCAACTGGTCGAATCATTTATGTTGGAAAAGCGCTCAACCTGCGTTCAAGGCTGGCCAATTATTTTCAGGATCCTGCAACGCAGCACCCGCGAACTGCGAGCATGGTCGCCACAGCCCGCGAGGTTGATTGGGTTGTTGTCGGTACTGAGGTTGAGGCACTCACCCTGGAATACGCCTGGATTAAGGAATTTGACCCACGATTTAACGTGAAGTTTCGCGACGATAAAACCTACCCATATTTGTCATTTAATCTTTCCGATCCTTTTCCAAGGGTTGCGATTGTGCGCGAAGCGAAAAAAGTTGGAACTCGTTACTTCGGTCCGTACGCACACGCCTGGGCGCTACGCGAAATGGTTGATGAACTCCTGAAAGTCTTTCCGGTGCGCTCGTGCCGTGACGGGGTTTTTCGGCGCGCAAAGCAGGTTGGTCGCCCATGCCTTCTCGGCTACATCGACAAATGCAGCGCCCCCTGCGTTGGCAAAGTCTCTGAAGAAGAACACCGGGGCATCGTTTTGGATTTTTGCACCTTCATGGCAGGCAATGGTGAAGGATTTGTTAAGCAACTCGAACTGCAAATGAATGAAGCCGCAGTAGGGGAGCGTTACGAGGATGCCGGACGATTGCGAGATCGCATTGGTGCGCTGCGCCGAGCCACAGAGCGCAACGCAGTTGCATTTAATGATGATACGGATGCCGACTTAATTGCAGTGACTGAAGACCCGCTCGAAGCAGGGGTCCAGGTTTTTCACGTTCGCGGCGGTCGCATTCGTGGTGAACGCGGTTTTGTTATTGAAAAAGCGGAAGAACTTACAACGGGTGAGGTTGTGGGGCGAGCGATTCAACGGATTTATTCAGAGCCGGGAATTACCAATATTCCACGTGAAATTCTGGTGTCTTCGTCAGTTGAGGATGCCATTGCGCTTGAAGCTTGGCTCGGTGAAGTGCGACAAGGGCCGGTGCATCTGCGCGTGCCAGCGCGAGGTGACAAGAAGTCGTTGATGGAAACCGCCCTTAAGAATGCATCACACACTTTGCAGTCTCACCGCATGAAACGTTCAAGTGATTTGACGACTCGTTCAATTGCTCTCGAAGAGATACGCGAAGCATTGAATCTCGCCGAAGCCCCGTTACGTATCGAGTGCATCGACATTTCCACATTAATGGGTGAAAACACCGTTGGCTCACTCGTTGTGTTTGAGGATGGATTAGCTAAAAAAAGTGACTACCGAAGTTTCATCATAAAGACACCACATGCGGACGACACCGCATCTGTCGCTGAAGTGGTGAATCGGAGATTCACCAGGGCCGGCGACGACGTCTTAGCCGACTCACATTCAACAGAGCAAATCGGCGAAAAGAAGAGGTTCGCATACCCGCCCGGCTTACTCGTCATTGACGGTGGGCAACCTCAAGTACGCGCAGCGCAAGATGCCCTCATGGCGTTAGGAATAACAGATGTTCCTGTGATTGGTCTAGCAAAACGACTCGAAGAAGTCTGGCTGCCAGATGGTTCGGATCCTTTGATCCTGCCGCGTTCAAGTGAGGGCCTTTACCTCTTGCAGCGTGTGCGAGACGAGTCACATCGCTTCGCAATCACCTTTCATCGCAAACGCAGAGGCAAGGCGATGAAAGCCAGTGCGCTGGACAATATTTCCGGGCTTGGCGAAGCGAAAGCCAAGGCGCTACTGAAGCATTTTGGCACCATGAAAGCAGTAAAGGCAGCATCAGAAATTGAGCTCACCCAAGTCACTGGCATTGGACCGGCGCTCGCTGCCAAAATTCACATGGGATTGCATTCAGGAAACGAGGCATCATGACCGATCGGCGATTAGAGGTAGCGCTCGTGACAGGCATGTCTGGAGCGGGTCGTTCGACTGCCGCACGTGCTCTCGAAGATCTCGGTTGGTTTGTTATGGACAACCTTCCTCCTTCGTTACTTGCGCAGGCTGTTGACATTGCCGCGTCCACAAATGATCTTCATCGTGTTGCGGTAGTGGTTGATGTGCGCAGTGGTTCGATGTTCAATGCGCTAGCTGCAGCACTCGATGATCTAGAGGCAAAGAATGTGCTACTTCGCACCTTGTTTCTAGAGGCCTCGGATGAGTCGCTTGTGCGCCGGTTTGAAAGTTCACGCCGGCCGCATCCGCTTCAAGGTGAAAGTCGCATTGTCGACGGCTTGCAAGCTGAACGAATCCTGCTTGGAGACTTGCGTGCTGAGGCAGATGTCGTTGTTGACACATCACTGCTGAACGTTCACGACTTACGACGCAAAGTTGAGGCCGCCTTCTCGCAAGAAACACCCACAGATTTACGTGCAACAGTGTTGTCATTCGGTTTCAAGTACGGCATTCCTGTTGATGCTGATCTTGTGGCAGACATGCGATTTATTGACAACCCACATTGGGATCCGAAACTGCGTTCTCTTACTGGTTTGGATTCTGCTGTTTCCGAAGTGGTACTTGCCAACCCAGCAGTGCATGAATTTTTACGAATCTACGAGGACCTTGTCAGCGTCATGAGACCCGGATATCTCGCTGAAGGTAAGCGATACGTGACAATTGCAATTGGCTGCACTGGAGGTAAACATCGAAGTGTCGCGACAGCCGTCGAAATTGCTGAGCGCTTACGTTCCATTGGTATTCAAACATTGGTCGTTCATCGGGATTTGGGTAAAGAATGAAACGACTGCCGGTAGCTCTCAATGGGCCAACTGACTCTGGTCCAAAGGTAGTAGCACTTGGTGGCGGACACGGTCTGGCTTCAACATTGACAGCGCTTCGTCGAGTGACTGATCAAATCACCGCGGTGGTGGGCGTGGCTGACGATGGCGGCTCAAGTGGACGGCTACGGGATGAATTTGGAATCCTTCCACCCGGTGACCTTCGGATGGCGCTTGCGGCTTTATGCGGCGACGACACATGGGGTCGGACCTGGCAGCGGGTAATCCAGCATCGATTCGGTGGATCGGGGGAACTCAGCGGACACTCACTAGGAAATCTTCTGATCACAGCCCTCTGGGAGGAAACCGGGGATCCTGTTGCTGGTTTGGAATGGGTTGGCGCCTTACTAGAAGCACAGGGGCGCGTACTGCCCTGTAGTTTGCAGCCCTTGGAAATTGTTGCTCAGGTGCGCGGAGTGAACCCACATTCTCAAGATGTCATCACTGAAGTGCGAGGCCAGGTTGAAATTGCCTCGACACCGGGCAGTGTGGTGAGTATCAGCCTTGAACCGTCGCGGCCACAAGCTTGTCCGCAAGCAGTTGATGCTGTGCGAGATGCAGATGTGATCATCCTTGGGCCAGGGTCCTGGTTCACGTCAGTTTTGCCGCATTTACTCATTCCTGATCTTGCCAAGGCAATCATTGAATCTTCGGCTCGGCGTATTTTGGTGATGAACGTGGCTCCACACGAAGACACTGAAACGGCAGGAATACCCGTTGCCGAGCATCTGGATTTCTTGAGAGCTGCCGCACCAGCGTTACGGCTTGACGCAGTGATTGCTGACCCTCGTCATATAGAAAATGCCGGTGCGCTTCGCCATGCCTGTGGCGAATTCGGGGCTCAATTAATCCTCGAACAAGTGGCCTACAGCAGAGGAGAGCGGCCAGGCGCTCATGATCCAGACCGGCTGGCAGTTGCTTTTCGAACTTCACTTTTGGGGTAGCAACACGCCCGAGTACGTTTCATGGCAGGATACCGACCTATGGCGATGACAGCGGCGGTAAAAGACGAGCTCAGCCGAGTAGAAGTCACGAAAATTTGCTGCCGAAAGGCCGAAGTTTCAACGATGCTTCGCTTTGGTGGAGGAATCCATATTGTTTCTGGTCAAATTGTCATCGAGGCTGAGATGGACGCCGGCCAGACTGCCCGGCGTTTGCGCAAAGACATCATGGAGATCTATGGCCATGAAAGCGAGATCGCAGTCGTGCAGGCCAGTGGAATTCGCAAAGGAACTCGATATGTGGTGCGCGTTGTTCAAGGTGGCGAGGCGCTGGCGCGACAAACAGGCATGGTCGATGGAGCCGGGCGTCCAGTTCGCGGTCTGCCACCCGCAATTGTGGCGGGGGCTCTTTGTGATTGTGAAGCAGCGTGGCGGGGGGCTTTCTTGGCGCATGGATCGCTGACTGAACCCGGTCGCTCGTCATCACTTGAAATCACTTGCCCAGGGCCAGAAGCGGCCTTAGCGCTCGTGGGTGCTGCGCGTCGGTTGAATATCGCTGCAAAATCCCGTGAAGTCCGAGGTGTTGATCGAGTCGTGATCCGTGACGGCGATGCTATTGGTGCAATGTTGACCAGGCTCGGTGCGCACGAATCAGTGATGGCTTGGGAAGAGCGACGGATGCGCCGTGAGGTGCGTGCCACGGCCAACCGACTTGCCAACTTCGACGATGCGAACCTGCGTCGCTCGGCTCGGGCTGCAGTCGCCGCTGGAGCTCGAGTTCAACGCGCAATGGAGATTCTTGGCGAAGAGGTTCCAGACCATTTGGTGGTTGCGGGCCGCCTGCGACTTGAGCACAGTCAGGCGAGCCTTGAAGAACTTGGTGCTTTAGCTGAACCGCCAATGACGAAAGATGCAATCGCAGGACGAATACGCCGGCTGCTGGCCTTGGCCGATAAACGCGCTCAAGAATTAGGCATTCCGGACACCGAATCCGCCTTGGGTTCGGAGTTTGGCAGCTAAGGACCACGGGGTCTCATCCGATGGCCCCGTTCGCTAGGGTTTCATCGGAAACGCTTACATTTAGCGACAACTTCTGGGAGATATACGTGACGATCAAGGTTGGCATCAATGGATTTGGCCGTATCGGCCGCAACTTCTTTCGGGCGTTGCTCGAGAGTGATGCGAATATCGAGATTGTTGGGATTAACGATCTCACCGACACCAAGACACTTGCGCACCTCATGAAATACGACAGCATCCTGGGACGCATCGGCATTCCGGTTGAAGCCGGTGACGGACAGATAACCGTCGGCGGCAAGGTCATTCCGATTTTCGCTGAACGCGATCCAGCTGATTTGCCATGGGCAAAGGTCGGCGCAGATATTGTGATCGAATCAACCGGTTTCTTCACCAATGCCGCCGATGCAGGTAAGCACCTCAAGGCAGGCGCGAAAAAAGTAATTATTTCCGCCCCTGCAACGGATGAAGACATCACGATTGTGATGGGTGTTAATGACAAAGAATATGATCCCGCCAAGCACAACATTATTTCCAACGCGTCTTGTACAACCAATTGCCTCGCACCGATGGCCAAAGCGATTGACGATGCCTTCGGCATTGAACGTGGCCTTATGACCACGATTCACGCGTACACCAATGATCAGAAGATTCTTGACTTTCCACACAGCGATCTTCGTCGCGCGCGTGCAGCAGCACTGAACATGATCCCAACATCCACCGGCGCTGCCAAAGCTATCGGCCTAGTTATGCCGCACCTGAAAGGCAAGCTCGACGGATTCGCTATGCGCGTACCTGTCCCAACAGGTTCAGCAACTGACCTCACTGTTGAGCTTCGCACAGCGGCAACGAAGGAAGAGATCAACGCTGTGGTTAAAGCGGCAGCCGAGGGTGCACTCAAGGGTTACCTCAAGTACACCGAAGATCCGATCGTCTCGACAGACATCGTCACGGATCCTGCATCGTGCATATTTGACTCAGGTCTGACATACGCGAATGGCAATATGGTCAAGGTTGTGGGCTGGTACGACAACGAGTGGGGTTACTCCAACCGTTTGATCGATATCACTTCACTTGTCGGCTCTAAGCTCTAGGCGATTGCGATGAAGTCACTCGACGACCTAGAGGTCGCCGGGCGAACCGTATTGGTTCGCACCGATTTAAATGTGCCACTGACCGATGGCCCTGATGGCAAGGTGATTACAGATGATGGCCGGATCAGGGCAGCAATCCCAACGCTGACGCATCTGCGTGAACATGGCGCAAAAATCATTGTTGTCGCGCACCTAGGTAGGCCCAGGGGTGAGATAGTCACCGAAATGAGTTTGGCACCAGTAGCGATTCGTCTCGGTGAGCTCCTGGGAACACAGGTCGTTTTAGGCGTTGATATTACGGGACCACAGGCGAAAGCAGCAGCAGCAAAGCTTCAACCAGGTGAAATATTGCTCCTCGAAAATATTCGGTTTGATGCTCGCG
>Ga0114978_10004207_pt1 | contig 11677 bp, 18 predicted proteins | sample S_140212_EF_Meta_FD_87027 | JGI IMG/M metagenome (GOLD analysis project Ga0114978, IMG submission 87027) | Freshwater microbial communities from Lake Simoncouche, Canada to study carbon cycling - S_140212_EF_MetaG | ecosystem: Environmental > Aquatic > Freshwater > Lake | place: Lake...
GGCTTGACAAGGCCTCGAATTTGTGTTATAATCTTTATATACATTGTGATAGGAGTTTTACATTATGAAACGCGCTGATAAGAAACAGAAATTTTTCAACCTTTTGAATTCTTTGGGTAAACCTACAGCAACATTGGCAGAAGTCAAATCTGCTTGTACCGAATCGGGTATGAAAAGTGCTTATTTCTTTACGAAACAGGACGAGAATCGCATTGGTCGTGGTCTATATCGTGTACCTGGTGCCGTGTGCAATATGCAAACTAATGTTATTCCCATGAGTGCTACTGTGGAAAAATCTAAAGATAAAATTGTCAATGTAACAACCGACCTTGATTCGACCAATCTGGTACCAACTGCATATCGCAACTATGTACCGTTTGGTAACTTTTCGGATGTTCTTGCTATCGTAGAATCAAAGCGTTTCTTTCCTGTTTTCATTTCTGGTCATTCTGGTAACGGTAAGACCATGTCTATTGAACAGGCTTGTGCCAAAGCGAAACGTAAATTCGTTTGCATTTCTATGACGCCTGAAACTGATGAATCTGACCTGCTTGGCAACTATGTTCTGATTGATGGTAGTATGCAATGGCGTGATGGTCCTGTGACCACCGCGGCTCGTCAAGGTGCTGTTCTGTGCATTGATGAGATTGACTATGGTGCTCAGAACCTTTCTTCTCTGCAACGGGTTCTTGAAGGCAAACCGTTCATGCTGAAAAAGAAAGGTGAACTGGTTAATCCTGCTGAAGGTTTCACCGTGTTTGCTACTGCGAATACTAAAGGTAAAGGTTCAGAAGACGGTCGTTATATGTTTACCAATGTATTGAATGAAGCCTTCCTTGAGCGTTTTCGTACCACGATGGAACAAGAATTTCCTTCTCTGAAAATTGAACGCAAGATTATTGAAAAAGAACTTGTTTCAGTTGGTAAAGATGATAAAGATTTTGCCGAGAAACTTGTTACATGGGCAGAAGTGATTCGTAAAACCTTTGCCGATGGCGGTTGCGATGAAGTGATTTCTACTCGCCGTTTGGTGCATATCGTTGAGACTTATGGTATCTTTGGTGATAAAGTTAAAGCAATTAAACTTTGCTTGAACCGCTTTGATATGGATACACAAATGAGTTTCTTCGACTTGTATACCAAGATTGATGCAGGTACCCACAATGTTGCTAACACAGCAACAGTATCGCCTGTTGAAACTGATGAATGTCCGTTCTAATGAGTATAGGCAAACAAACTTATTTGCCTGAATAACGCTTGACATATGTATCTGATTCTGTTATAATGTAATCTAATTTGAGGGCTCGGTCTCACCTCAAAACCCTGTTAGGGAATATGAGAGACCTTTTTTATGGAGTATTTTGTAATGTCTACCAAATCTAAAGTTCTTGCTTACCTGTCGAAAGATTCGGCCTATAACACCCTTACTGCTAGCAAAATGCAAAGCGTCTTCGGTGTTGCCAATCCTTCCGCAACCATCAATGAGTTGCGTAATGAAGGTCATGCAATTTACCTAAACAGCCGTATCAACGCCCACGGTGATAAGGTTGCTTTTTACCGTTTGGGCACACCAACCAAGCGTATGATTGCTGCTGGCATCGCCGCGATCCGTTCGCAAGGTGAACGCGCTTTTGCCTAATAGTAGGTGAAATAACTGGTAAGGAGAGATATATATTTGTATCTCTCCTTTTTTTTATGGATATAATATGGAAATTCAAGTAAACGTAGATGATTTGAAGAAGAACAAATTATTCATTGCTACACCAATGTATGGCGGTATGGCACACGGTCTGTATATCAAATCATGCCTTGATTTGCAAACGACCATGACTCGTTATGGACTCGAAACTAAGTTTTCTTTCCTATTTAACGAATCACTTATCACCAGGGCTCGTAACTACCTTGTTGATGAGTTTCTTCGCACAGATTACACACACATGCTTTTCATTGATTCGGACATCCATTATTCACCTCAAGATATCATTGCATTGATGGCACTTGATAAAGATATCATCGGCGGTCCGTACCCGAAGAAATCAATCAACTGGAACAATGTAGCTGAAACGGCTCGTAAACATCCTAACCTTGATCCAAAAGAATTGGAAAACTTGGTTGGTGAGTATGTCTTTAACGTAGTAAAAGGTACTGCACAATTTCAAGTATCAGAACCACTTCAGGTTATGGAAATTGGAACTGGTCACATGATGATTAAACGCGGTGTATTTGAAAAGATGGCTGAAGCATTTCCAACTATTCGATACAAACCAGACCATGTTGGTCAAGCCAACTTTGATGGATCACGTTACATTCATGCATACTTTGATACTGTTATTGATTCTGCTGATAGTATCACGGGCGGTGGTTCAGACCGTTATCTGTCTGAAGACTATATGTTCTGTCAAATGTGGCGCAAGATTGGTGGAGAAATTTATCTCTGCCCATGGATGAGAACTCAGCACATTGGTACCTATGCATTTACTGGTAACATGCCTGCTGTGGCTCAATACACAGGCCGTCTATGATTGAAGATGTAGTAAAGGCCTCTCAAAATGCAACAACGGGTGGCCGTAAGTTTGACGGCGGCAAGCTAGAATACGGCTTGCTGCCGCCACTTGCACTTAAGGCTACTGTTGATGTTCTAACGATTGGTGCTCAAAAGTATGAGCGTGATAATTGGAAGAATGTACCTGACTCAAAACGCAGGTACTTTGACGCCATGCAACGACATATATGGGCATGGAAAGAAGGTGAACAAAACGATACTGAAACAGGTAGACACCACTTGGCTCATGCTATGTGTTGCCTCATGTTTCTATATGAGCATGATATAATGTATTCTGTTGATGAAAAACTTAATAATGGAGCAACAAATGAAACTATCAAATGAAACACTTTCAGTTCTTAAAAACTTTGGTAACATCAATCAAGGTATCTACTTCAAGCAAGGTAAAGTTCTAAAGACTGTATCTTCTGGTAAGAATATCCTTGCAGAGGTTATCATCAATGAAGAAATTCCTACTAACTTTGGTGTGTATAACATCCATGAGTTTCTGTCGGTTATCTCTCTTCATAAAGAAACACCTACCTTTGAATTCACAGATAAGTCTGCTGTGATTGTTGGTAACAAAGGTCGTAGTAAAACTAACTATCGGTTCTGTGATCCGTCTATGCTTTCTCTTCCTCCAGAGAAACAAATCCAAATGCCTGATGCTGAAATCTCTTTTGAGTTGACAGCTGAAGACTTTGATTGGATTCTTCGTTCTGCTTCTGTTCTTGGTCTACCGAACATCGCAGTTGAATCTGATGGTACTAAAATCAAAGTATTGACGATTGATGCGGCGAATGATGCTGCACACAATGAATGCCTTGAAATCAAAGATGGAAACAATGATAAGTACCGTATGATATTCAAAACAGAAAACATCATCAAGATTCTTCCTGGTGCATATGATGTTCGAATCTCATCAAAAGGTATTTCACACTTCACCAACAAAAAGATTCCGCTTCAATACTGGATCACAACTGAAGCAGGGTCTAAATTCGAAAAGGCTTAACATGACTCAAGACACTTTGGTAAACCATAAAAACTCTCTAATGAGAGAGATTAATGTATTGAGTTCTCGCATTGAAGAACATGATACAGGGCATATTCATACTGCCATTAGTGTCTTGAAGCACCGTGTTGAAGAGTTAGATGGTCAAATTGAAAATGAATTAACTAATGTCTAGTCTAATGCATGTAAGCAGAAGAGAATGGATGTTAAAGGCATTAGATTTTTTCAAAGGACCAATCAACGCTCTCGAAATAGGAACTTGGTTTGGAACAGGTTCAACACAACTTTGGTTGGATCATTTACATGAAGGTTCAACATTAACTTTGGTTGATATGTGGGGTGCAAAACAATCTGTAGGTTCTCGTAACTTACAGATGAGGGATCATCCAGATAGTATAATTGATGATGCCTTTCAATCCACATACAATAAAATCAAAGAGTTTGAATCTAAAGATAAAGATATTCGTATCAATATGATTCGTGCTCAATCAAAACCTTTTCTATCAGAGTTAAGGTCTAATCATTACGATTTTGTTTATGTTGATGGTGGGCACCGCTATGATGAAGCTCAGTATGATATCCAAGAAGGTAAAAGGATATTAAAGACTGATGGCGGCATCATCTGCGGTGATGATTATGAATTGTTCCCTTCTGAAGGTAAGTTATCTGATATGATAGCTAACAAGAATGTTGATACTGCACCACACCATCCAGGTGTTTCGATGGCAATATATGATGAGTTTGCAGCAAGAGTGAATGTAGTTAACGGTTTCTGGTGGGTCTTCTCACATCAAGGTCAATTTACTAGGTCTTTTGGTGCGGTTGATGATAACCCATTACCTTCCGTTTTTTGATTTTTTATTTTATATTATGAGGATTGTTAATGGTACATTTATTGTGGACAGAGAAGTATCGTCCTAAAACTATTGAAGAGTGTATTCTTCCTGAGCGTTTGAAGAAACCGTTTCAGGAGTATGTAACGCAGGAGAACATTCCTAATCTTCTGTTGTTCGGCGGTGCAGGTGTTGGTAAGACTACTGTGGCTAAAGCCATGTGTAATGAGATTGGTTGTGACTTTCTTATTATTAATGGTTCATCTGAAACAGGCATTGATGTTGTTCGTAACAAGATTGCAAACTATGCATCATCAATGTCTTTTTCTGGTGGTCGCAAGGTCATCATCATTGATGAGGCAGACTATCTATCACCTAATGCACAGGCTGCGTTTCGTAATGCAATCGAAGAGTTGCAGTCAATTGTTCGTTTATCTTTACTTGTAACTTTAAAAACAAAATCATTGAACCGTTACACTCACGGTGTGCAGTCATTGACTTTGGTCTTAAAGCAAGTGAAAAGACTGCGATGGCTGGTCAATTCTTCAAACGAATCCAAAACATTCTTTCAGAAGAATCAGTTGAACATGAACCTGCCGTTATTGCAGAGTTAATCAAGAAACACTTTCCAGATTTCCGCCGCATCATTAATGAACTGCAAAGGTTCTCCAAGTTTGGTAAGATTGATACTGGTGTTCTGTCACAGATTGCTGATGTATCTTTGAATGATATCGTTAAGTTTATCAAAGATAAAGACTTCGGTGCCATTCGTAAGTGGGTTGCCAGTAATGATGTTGATCCAGCATCCATGTATCGCAAACTGTATGATAACCTGTATGAGGTTCTAAAACCTCAGTCTATACCACAGGCTGTTATCATCATCGCAGACTACCAATACAAACAGGCTTTTGTGGCAGATGCAGAGATTAACCTTGTTGCATGTCTTACGGAGTTAATGGTTTCTTTGGAATTCAAATGATAACGTTCAAGAAATGCAAATCTCACAACATAGAAAACTTACTTATGATTTTATTCGATGACTACCAGTACGAAATTACAAAATATCTACAGGCAAATGTCCAATGGGATAAAGTGTTTTCTGTGATGATATCTTATAAGGACTTTTTCAATAAACCAACATTGAGGTTTGTCAAGTCTGATTTAATTTGCAAAGCTATTGAAAAATTCTCTAACCAAAAACTCGTATATGTTGATGAGGTTGGTTATGACTTTATCATGCCAGAGTATGGCAATACCAAACTTGAATTGAAAACTCAGATGCAGATTTTTGGTAAGAAGAATGATAAGACAAAGCAAATCAGGCTTGATAACACTCAAGGCATTTCAAGTGAAGATAAAGTTTACAGCAAAACTTTTGATTTTCTTTTGTTGATGGAACCAGGCCTGGCTGGAATCACCAATCACGAAAAGATACAGAACTACATAAAGTATAATGCTGACGGTAGAACGGTTCAAATGCCTCATTCTATCATAGAATTCTTTTCTGAATCGTCCGAAGTTAAAGATATGCGTGTCAACCTCAATAATAGGTATGACGAAATGATTGAAAATTCGTTAAACGATATTCACAAATTGTTCGAACATGAATCCATTTGACTTCGTAAACCAGATTCTCTATAAGAAAGAGAACATTATCACAGACGAATCTATTGAGAAATCTTATACTCCGTTCATCGTCAATCGGTCACTATCCTATCACAAGGACTGTATCGGTTATGCGAACGAAATGAACAGGTGCCACTTCATCGACAACAAACTGCAAAATGATTTTTTACTAAATACTATCAGGTCACGAAAGAGACCGTTTGCAAAGTGGGTTAAAGCTGAGAAAAGTGACGATATAGAATGCATCAAAGCCGTCTATGGCTTTTCAGACACCAAAGCTCGTGAAGCTCTCCGCCTACTTAGTGGTGAACAAATCCAACAATTAAAAGAACAAACCGATATCGGTGGATTAGGAAAGTGACATGATAGATTTAACTAAGTTTGTTGAGATTAAACTCAATGAACAAGATGACTTCTTAAAAGTCCGTGAAACACTTACCCGTATTGGTGTATCATCCCGTAAAGATAAAATTTTGTACCAATCTTGTCATATCCTGCATAAGCAAGGTCACTATTATCTGGTACACTTCAAAGAACTATTTGCGTTGGATGGTAAACCATCAAACATTTCAGAGAATGATATACAACGGCGTAATGCAATCGCAAAATTGCTTCAAGAATGGGGTCTAGTAGACATACTTAACCCGCAAGTAATTGGTGAAGATGTTGCTCCACTTCATCAGATAAAGATTATATCCTTCAAAGAGAAGGATGATTGGCAACTGGTCCCTAAATATAATATTGGCAAGAAGCCAAACGACAGTTACAATCACTAAGTTTCTCAGGGATGGGAACTAGCAGTCCGAGGTTAAGGCTAGTAATGAATTCCTCGGGCCAGCGCCGAAAGGGTTGGTAAAATTAACTTGCTTAATAGGAGATAACTATGACATTAAGTCGTATTTCTTTTGGTCCATTGTTACATTCAACGCTGGGGTTCGAGCGTTTCATTGGTGATTTTGAGAAGATGTTGGAGCCTGAAACCAAACACACTCATACCTTTCCACCACATAACATTATCCGTATTGATGAAAACCATTACATGGTTGAACTGGCTGTTGCTGGGTTCAAGAAGGATGAAATTGATATCACTATCATAGATGGTGTTTTGAGTGTCAAAGGTAACAGAGAAGAAAAAGAATCAACAGCAACATATCTATATCATGGCATCGCCGCACGGTCTTTCACAAAGACCATCAAAGTAGCCGATACAGTCGAAGTTCGTGGTGCAGAATATAAAGATGGCATTCTGCGTATTGCTTTAGAGAACATTGTTCCTGAGCAAAAGAAACCACGCAAGATTGAAATTGGTGTTCTTCCTCAGTTTGCCGAACCACACCTCTTAAAGGGTTGATTGTAGGCAAGGGTGTGGTTCATTGCCGCACCCTCTTTATATTTGTGTTATAATAGTTTCATTATGAAAATAACCATCGCATCCGACCTTCATCTAGAATTTGGTACCATTGATTTGCATAACACCGAGAATGCCGAAGTGCTTATTCTTAGTGGAGATATTTTTGTTGCAAGTAAATGGACCGAAGAGGTTAAAGAATTCTTTGATAATTGCTCAAAGAGATTTCCTCATGTAATCTATATCATGGGTAATCACGAACATTACAAAGGTAATTTTCTGGAAACAGAGGACCTCATTCGTTCTAAACTTGAAGAATATTCAAATGTATATTTCCTTGAGAAACAAACCAAAACAATCGGTGATGTAACATTCATTGGTGGTACTCTTTGGACAGATATGAACAAGGAAGATCCGCTTACACTTTTTAATATTCGTGGCGTGATGAATGACTTCCGTGTTATCAAAAATTTTATTCCACAAGATTCTGTTGATGAACACAAGAAAATGATTGATTGCATTCGTGTTTTGGTTGAACGCAAATTCAATCAAAAGTTTGTTGTTGTGGGTCATCATTCGCCGAGTAAAGCTTCTACTCATCCTCGGTATGCAGATGAGACTTTGATAAACGGTGCATACAGTTCCAATCTTAACGAATTCATTATAGATAATCCACAGATTAAACTTTGGACTCACGGTCATACACATGAACCGTTTGACTATATGATTGGCGAAACTCGTATTGTGTGCAACCCACGCGGTTACATCAACTATGAAGAATCTGCTAATAACTTTAAACTTAAATACTTGGACATTTAATTATGCATATGAAAACAAACAGTACCTTTAAACTAGACAAGAAGGTGAAAACTCAAATGTCTTTGATGCACAACAAGACAAAGAGTAATGTCTTTAAGAGTCTTATGATTGATGCTCAACTTGAATCGGAGAAATCTCCACCATCAAACAAAGAATCTAAAAAATGAAACAGAAGTTCATTGATGCTCACATGAAGGCAGCAGAAGTATATGCTGACCTTTCTTCAGCAAGACGCCTTCATGTGGGTTGTGTTATCGTAAAGGATGATACAATCATTGGCATCGGTTACAACGGTATGCCTACTGGTTGGGACAACAACTGTGAAGAAGAAATTAAATGGCCAACAGGCGAGATTCAATTTCTTAAAAGTAAACCAGAAGTTCTTCATGCAGAGACTAATGCAATCGCAAAGGTTGCAAAGTCTACTAACTCATGTGATGGTGCTGCATTGTTTGTTACTCATGCACCTTGCCTTGATTGTGCTAAGTTAATTTATCAATCAGGTATCAAATCTGTATTCTATAAGAATGATTACAAGAATACAGAAGGTGTTGATTTTCTCAAACAATGTAATGTTCAAGTAGAAAACATGACCAAGGTATATGAAAGTTCAGTTGTAGAAATTTGTGATAATGGTGATGCCATCATAGAATTGCCTGATGACCTATTGAAAGAAGTAGGCTGGACAACAGGTGATAAACTAAGTATAGATGATGTTGATGGTAAAATTATTTTGAAGAAAGTAGACAATGTATAATGATGTTGTGAAGTTTATCGAGGCTTGTGACCAAGAAAAGAATGCAAGTAATGCTAACTTGTATGTTGATTTGATTGAAGAAGAATATGATGAATTCCTCCGAGCAAATGATAACATCGAAGAGTTGGATGCCTGCATGGACATGATTTGGGTTATCTTAGGTTATTGTTATATGCGTGGGTTTGATGTTGACGGTGCATGGGCAGAAGTTGCTAGGAGTAACCTGGCAAAGATTGATCCTGTTACCGGCAAGGTCAATAAAAGAAGTGATGGTAAGGTGTTGAAACCGGAAGGTTGGACGCCACCAAAACTAGGTGATTATGTCAGTAAGCCTTGACTTGTTGATATAATTGTGTTATAATGTTTCTTTTAATAAATGAAGGTACTGTATGAATATTCGTGAAGTAGCTAAAAGAGTTGCGGTTGAACACAAGATGCCCAAGGCTGAGAAGTATGATATGGCTTTGCGTGACTATGATGACATGGTTGAGATTCTTGGATTTGTTCAAGACCCAACGCTTAGCATGAGCGATTTCGAGGGCCGTGAGATGTTGTTCCCAAAACGCTGGGTCACTATCGGTGTTCTGCCTGCAGAAACTGAAATTACTATTTGAGGTTTGTATGACTGTTAAACTCGTAACATTTAAAACCAACCACACAATCTTAGGTGAACTTGTTGCAGAAAGTCTGACAACGCTTACTATTAAGAACTGTGTTCAGGTTGTTGCTGTTCCACCTACTGCACAGAATCAACAAGGTGGTATTGCATTCTCACCGTTCATTGAGTATGCACAAGAATTCAAAACTGGATTCACAATCAATAAGAGTGACATTCTTATGACTAGCACTCCGGTTCTTGAACTTGAAAATCAATACAACACTATCTTCGGATCAGGTATTCAAATTGCAAAACCAGGATTTAGCCTGTAAGAATGAGTAAATTCTACACATCAGTTGCCAGCGTTGGCAACAATATTCTTTATCGTGGTGTAGAAAATGGTAGGCGAGTCAAGGCTAAAATTCCTTACTCGCCTACTTTGTTTCTCCAGACCAAGAAAGATAGTGCATGGAAAACTCTTAACGGAGATTACCTTGAACCAATGAAGTTTGAATCTATCCGTGAAGCGCGAGACTTTATCAAGCGTTATAACGATGTTCAAAACTTTAAAATTTATGGTATGAACCGATTTGAGTATGCATTCATTGCTGAGCAGCATCGAGCAATGGTTGACTGGGATATCGACAATGTTTCTATTGCAGTAATAGATATCGAGGTCGGTTCAGACAATGGATTTCCTGATCCATATCTAGCAAATGAACCTATCACAGCAATCTGTATCAAGTATTTTGATGGCAACTGTTTGGTGTTTGGCTGTGGTGATTATGTCGAGCAAGGCAAAGAGAAATACATCCGTTGCAAAGATGAATACAATCTATGCCGTATTTTTCTATCATACTGGAACGATAACTGTCCCGATGTAGTGACTGGTTGGAACACCAAGTTCTTTGATATTCCATATCTTGTAAATCGCTTCAGCAAAATTCTTGGTAAAGATGAGACTAAGAAACTATCACCATGGGGTCTTATCAATGAACGCCAAGCCAATGTAAACAATCGTGAGATGATTGCATATGAACTACTTGGTGTTGCTGCACTAGACTATATTGAGTTATATAAGTGGTATGCGCCGGGTGGTAAATCACAAGAATCATATCGTCTAGATGCCATTGCTCAAGTTGAGTTGGGTGAAGGTAAGATTTCATATGATGAGTTTGATAGTTTGCATCAGTTGTATAAACTAAATCATCAAAAGTTTATTGAGTATAACATCAAAGACGTTGACTTGATTCTGAAACTAGATGACAAGTTGAAGTTGCTTGAATTGGCTTTGACTCTTGCATATGATACTAAGACTAACTATGACGATGTGTTTGCACAGACTCGTATGTGGGACTCTATGACATATGCATATCTGATTGATAAGAAGATTGTAGTACCGCCGCGTGTTATCAAAGAAAAGACTGAACGATTTGAAGGTGCATATGTAAAAGAACCACAGATTGGTTTACATAGCTGGGTTGCATCGTTTGACTTGAACAGTCTGTATCCTCACTTGATGATGCAGTATAATATTTCACCTGAGTGTTTGATTGATCCTCAAGATTACACAGATGAGATGCGAGATGTTCTTATGCAAGGTGTCTCTGTTGATAAACTATTGTTCAAACAGATAGATACTTCTAAACTTACTGGTGTTACATTGACACCGAATGGTCAATTCTTTCGTACCAACAAACGCGGCTTTCTGCCGAAGATGTTAGATGAAATGTATGAAGACCGTAAGAAGTTTAAGAATCTAATGCTTAAATCGAAACAAGAGTATGAGAACGAAATAGACCCTGATAAGAAAAGAGAGATTGGTAAACTTGTCGCACGATATGATAACCTACAACTAGCGAAGAAAGTTTCTCTTAACTCTGCTTATGGTGCTCTTGGTTCTCAATACTTTAGATTCTATGACCTTAGAATGGCAATTGGTGTTACTTCTGCTGGTCAGTTGTCTATTCGTTGGATCGAAAAGAAAATTAACACTTACATGAACCGAATACTTAGGACATATCGTAAAGATTATGTTATTGCTTCAGATACAGATTCGATTTATCTCAATCTTGGTCCGTTGGTAAACACTATCATTCAACCGAACTTCTCGGTTGACAAGGTTATCTCCATCATGGACAA
>Ga0114978_10004208_pt1 | contig 11677 bp, 13 predicted proteins | sample S_140212_EF_Meta_FD_87027 | JGI IMG/M metagenome (GOLD analysis project Ga0114978, IMG submission 87027) | Freshwater microbial communities from Lake Simoncouche, Canada to study carbon cycling - S_140212_EF_MetaG | ecosystem: Environmental > Aquatic > Freshwater > Lake | place: Lake...
GGTTGCCTTGGACAAAACCGGGCAGGTCTCCAGGATCGCCAGGGCATCGTCGGCCTGCTGGTGCGTCTCGGTGATCGCCAGCGCGGCCACGGTCAAGCGCACCGGCGAGGCCAGACCGGTCTTGGCATCATGCGCGGTCGACACGATCACCAGTTCCATATAGGGCGGGATCTTGTCGACGATCCCGCGCGCCCAGGTGAATAGTTCTTCCAGCACATCGGCGGTATAGCCATAGGCGCTCAGCTTCATCACCGGCGGCAAGGCGTTGACGCGCATCTTCATCCTTGTGACAACACCGAAAAAACCGGCGCCTGCGCCGCGCGCGGCCCAGAGGTAGTCGGTGTTCTGCGTCTCATCGGCGCGGATCAACTCGCCCTCGGCGTTGACAACATCGACCGCAAGGATATGCGCTGAGCCATTGCCCCATAGCCGTGAATTCCAGCCGAAGCCGCCGCACATTGCGAAGCCGCCGATGCCGACGGTGGGGTGATGCGCGGTCGGGATGATCAGGCCGAGCGGATTCAGCTCGGCGTTGAGGCGCGAGCCGAGCACGCCGGGGTGAGTCCAGAGGGTCTTGTTCTTCGCGTCGATGTCGACTTCTTGCATCCGCGACAGGTCGATCAGCATCGCGCCGTTGCGCAGGTGCGCGGACGACCAGCCATGGCCGCCCGAGCGGCGCCCGACCTTCAGCCCATGGCCGCGCGCGAAGCGAACGGCCGCCACCACGTCCTTGTCGCTCTCGGCGATCACGATCACCGTGGGAAAGCGCTTGGGCTTGTTGGCGCGGTAGACCGCGTTGCCGCGCGCGGACTCATAGGCCGCCTCACCTTGCCATAGCACCTGGCCTTTGACGGCTTTTTTCAGCTCGCGTCTGGCGCTGGCGGTGATCGGCAGGAAGGGACCTGCCGCCTTGCGCGGTGCTGCGGTGGCGGCGGCTGAAGCGCCGAGCAAGGCGCCGGCCGCAGCCATGCTTTTGAGGAGGTCGCGCCGGCTGTTCGGTTTGTTTTGGCTTGTCATAGGTGATGTCCCGGAAGTCAGAGCCTGCCTTCGGCTTCGGCGATCCGGTCTTTCTGGACGAATTCGATCAGATTGCCGGCGTTGTCGCGGATGAAGGCGTTGGCGCCGAAGGCGAATTTCTTCACCCAGACGATGTCGGCGCCGCGCTGTTTAAGGATCGCTGCGAAGGCTTGCACATCCTCGACCGCGAAAGCCACATGCTTGTTGCCATGGGTGCGCAGATCGCTGTCGGGTTCGCGGCGCCCTGCCGGCAAGGCTTGCGCATCAGCGAGCTGGAACAATTCGACATGCAGTGGGCCGTTGCGCAGGATCGCAATTTCGCCCGGAATTGATTCGGCAAAATAGCGCCGCTCGAGCGCAAAGCCCAGCATGTCGCCGTACCAGGCAATCGACGCCGCGATGTCCGGCACGCTGATGCCGACATGGTGATACCAGAAGGCTGGTGCCGCGTCTCGCATGAGGATCAGGCCGACAGCACGCCGCCGTCGACGGGGAAATTCGAGCCGGTGATCCAACTGGATTCGTCAGAAGCGAGGAAGACCGCGCACCAGGCGATGTCTTCCGGGCTGCCGAGCCGCTTCATCGGGATCCGCGCCAGCAGATTGGCACGGATCGCCCCTTGCGTGCCGCCGGCCGATTCGGTCGCCGCAGTAACGACCAGGCCGGGCGAAATCGTGTTGGCGCGGATCAGCGGCCCGCCTTCCAGCGCGAGCTGCCGGGTCATCCCCAGCACCGCGGCCTTGCCGGCGCAATGCGCGACCATGCCGAAATTGCTCGAGCCGCGAAATGCGTTGACCGAAGCGAAATTGATGATCGAGGCTTTCCCGCTCTCCAGCAGATAGGGCCAGGCCGCCTGAGTGGCGAGAAACACGATGTCGACCTCGCCGACCAGCGTCGGCACCCATTGGCCCTGGTAATCCATCTCGGCTGCGCTGGCCATATGCGGCGGTATTGCCGCGGCGTTGACCAGCACGTCGATGCGGCCATGCTGGGCAGCTGCGAACTCGACATAGCGCTTCGCATCGACCGGACTTGTCAGATCACAGGGGTGAACGCTGCTGATCGTCAAGCCCTCGGTAGCGGCAGCTTCGACCGTGGCCGAGGCAGTCACCGGGTTGATGTCGCAGCCGATCACCGTCGCGCCCTCGCGGGCGAACATCAGGGCAATGCCGCGGCCGATGCCCGCACCGATGCCGGTGACCAGCGCTACTTTGCCATTCAATCGTCCAGACATGACTGCCTTCAAGGTTCAGGTTTTCGGCTTCTTGCCGACATAAGTATCCATGCCGATGAACAGCTGTGCAAAACGCCAGAAGCCGTCGGCGCCCCGCCGCAGATCGGCGCTGTAGATCACGCTGGCGCCCAGAAAAAGACCATCGGTGGCGACGGTCACCACACCATAGGCCAGCGCCTTGGCATCGCTGGCGCTGAGCTTTTCGATCACGACATTGCTGATTAGGTGGCGGCGCTGGTCAGCCTGCTGGGTCCAGGCTGACGCGAACTGTTTGAGAACTGCTTCGCGCCCGACCGTCCTCTGAAACGGCAAGCCCTTGCCGTCGGCCATTTCAAGCACGGCGTCCTCAGTGAAGAGGCTGGCCAGCACATCGCCGCGGCCTTCGTCGTAGGCAATGCCGAAACGCGCAAAAGCCTCCTGGATCATCAAGCGGCTCAGCATGTCGCCGTTGTCCGTCACGGCGCCCTGGGGCAACAGCTGTATCCGTTGGTCCTTGTGGATCCAGGCCTGGCGCGGATTGCTGGTCGTCTGGGCCATCGAAAAGGCGGTGAACAATACCGTCGCTGCGATAGCGATCAATCTCGAAGTTGACATGGGCTAGCCTTTCCTTGTGAGCGACAGAGTCGCCAAGTCGATATGTTGTCGTCACCATGGAATGACAGGAATGAGCGCGACATGCCAGCTGCATGAATCTGGCCTGATCCCGCCAGAATCAAGCGTCAGGCCTTATGTTTGCGCAGAAAAGTCAGCACGGTCTGGTTGAAGATGGCCGGCTGCTCCCAGTTCGCGCAATGCCCAGCCTCCGCCACGATGACGACCTCGGCGTTTGGCATATGGGCGGCCTGCATGCGTAGAAGGGCTGGCGGGGTGTACAGGTCGCCATCGCCAGTGATCAGCAGAGTCGGGATCTTGATGCTCTCCAGCCTTGCCCAGGTCAGTACATGGCGTCGTTTGGGCGAGATGCGCAAGCCAGGCATGGCCGCATCCGCCAGTTTGATCCAGGCGGCAAGGCCGGCCGGATTACCGACGCGGTAGGACGGGTGCAGTTCCTTGAACTCGTTGGGCAATGCAGCAAATTGCTTTGGCCTCAAGCGCTCGTTGGCTTGCGCATAGTCGAGCTCTGATTCGTCGATGCCCATCAACGAGGAGGCGATCGTCAAACTGATGACTTGCTGCGGGTACTCGAGCGCGAAGTCCAGGGCGAAGAAAGCGCCATGTGCGATTGCGACCAGATGCACCTTCTCGATGGCGAGGTGCTTCAACAGCTGCTGGAGGTCTTCCGACGCGTATCCCGGTTGTGCCGGGTCGCCAGCCTCCGACCCGAAATAGCCGCGGCGCGAGTAGCCGATTGCTCGGAAGCCCGCGGCGGCGAATGCCGGCTGCTGGTATTGCCAGCCCGCAGCGCTCTGGCTGCTGGCATGCATGAATACGACCGCAGGGCCGCTGCCACCAGTGTCCCAGTACCAAAGCTTGGCACCGTTCACATTGACATGGCCTTCGGTAGCTGGTGCCTGGCGTGGCAATTCGATGGGCAACCAGACCGGCGCTGCGTCAGGCCTTGCCGCAGCCAAGGCGCTTGGCCCTGCCGCGCTACAGACTGCGATTGCTGCAAGCTTGATCCAATCGCGTCGGCTGGCTCCGCATCTTTCCGGTGCGGTGGTTGCTGCTGCGACGACCACCGACGAGGCAGCGACAGGCAGATTTATTGCCATCAACATGCTCGATCCTTTCCATTCAGCGGTGAGGCTTCAGTCTAAGAGACCTGCACAGCGCTTGCCGCACTTATGACTCATAGCTGCTATGCAAGGCTGCAGTGGCTGGCCACAGCAGCCTTGCCGACTGCTGGTCCTGCCGGCTTCAGGGTGATTTCTTGCCGCGACCGCCCTTGACGAATACCGCCAGTCCGGTTTCACGCATGACCCGTCGCTTTTCCTCTAGACTCAGCGCGGCCATGGCAGCCCATGCCTGGTTGACCAGATCCTTGTAGTCGCTTGGTGTATTGCCGAGGTCGGAACCCCACATCATGTGGTCCGTTCCATAGAGATCGACCAGGCGCCGGACGAAATCGGCCGCCGGCATCCCGTGTTTTTCAAGCAACTCCAGGTTGATGGTGGAGAACTTGTAGTAAATGTTTCGGTGCGATTTCAGCGCGGCCAGCGCCGGCACCAGCCCGTCGCTGTCGGCAGCGACGGAGCCGGCCCAGCCGATATGGTCGAAGACGACATTGACATTCGGGAAGCGCCCGGCCAGTGCGCCGATGCACGCTATCGCTTCGGGGTTGGGCGCCAGGGCCGGCAAGGTCATCAAGACCACCGTCAAGCCGAGTTCCTTGGCGACGGCCCAGGTTCTCAAGGCTGCTGCCGAGTCGAGCCAAGGATAGTCACCGCTGGTCTTGTTCCTGCCGCCGGTAAAGCGCACGCCGCTGATGTCCTTGGCCATCTCGCGCAGTCTGGCTGGCGACTGCTCATCCGCAGCGTCGAGGATCACCACCGCGCTGTTGAGTTATGCAGAGCATCCTTAACAACAATTTTGCGTGCCATCGTTGATTCCTGTTTGCGCTGCTCAGGCCGCGCCGGAATCGGCGTAAAGGCTCAGATCGATGCCGGCGGGCAGCGGATATTCGTCAGCATTGCAGACCAGCCCGGGTCGGGCCAGAAAGTCGAGCCGGGGCGGCGCGAAGATGTCGACCAGCCAACCCGGGCCATTGATATTCATGCTGGTGTGCAGCACGCCCGGCGGGATGATCAGCACCGAGGGGCTGGCCATTTCGGCATGCTGGTCATCGCGCCAGCTGTTCATGTCGGGCGACCAGGGCCAACGCAGGTGGTGCATATAGCTGCCTTCGACCACCAGGGACGCCTGCTCGAAATCCGCATGGGTGTGCGGGCTGAGTTTGCTGACATCGCGCGTCACGTTGCGGCGTTTGAGCACATTGATCATCAGTTCGGCGCTGCGAAAGAGCCGCATATTGGAGCCTGGCTGGTCGTTCTCGGCGACGCGGTAATGCCTCAACTTGAATCCGTCATGGGGCGCTGGCCATGTTGATAGCGGCGCCACCGCCGGGGCGCCATCGGCATAAACCGCTGCATTGCCGGCTAGCGCCAGCAGATCTTCGGCCCGATGGGTAAAGACCCGCACCACCAGACCGCTGCCGGTCACTCTGACCTGGCTCTGACCTGGGGGGATGATGGTCACCGACTCAGGCCCGGCCTCGAGCTGTTCCAGTCCGGCTTCGATGCTGGCGCCAATCACCGGCAAAAAGAGCAGGTATTCGTCCGCCTGATCATCCCGTTTCAAAAGCTGGCCCGGCTCGGCCTGGGTAACGGCGATGACAAAGTTGGCGCCGCGCGTCAGCCAGGACTGCGCGCCTTGAATGTCGATTTGTGGCGGATCCTGGCTGTGGTCAGCGTAGCTTGCATTGGTTCCCATTGCGATTTCCTCGAGTTTCAGCTTGTTTTGGCCAGGGCAGCGGCGCCCTGGCGAAGCAAGGATTGGTCGGATCCCACCACAAAGCAGCTCGCCCCTGCCGCGATGAACTGGTCCCGCTCGACCAGGTTGGGAACGAACATCGCTGCGACCTTGCCTGCTGCCAATGTGGCCGCAAGAATGCGCTGAGCGGCTGCGGTGACTTCTCCGGCGCGGATGTCCTCATGGCCCATGGCCAGCGCCAGATCGGCGCGGCCGACGAACAAGGCATCGACGCCCTCCACCCCGGCGATTGCCGCTGCTTCATGCAAGCCGGCGCGGCTTTCGATCTGGCAGATGATCACGCTGAGGTCGCCGGCGTCGAGGGCGGCCTTCATGCCCAAGGACCCATAGCCTGCGAACCGGGGCGCACCCGAGAAGCCCCGGCTGCCGCCGCGAAAACGTGCGCAGGCAACGATCTCGGCGGCTTGCGCTGCGCTGTCGACATGGGGCACCAGAATGCCGGCTGCGCCCATGTCGAGCACCTGCAGAATCGTCTGCGGCATGGCGTCCGGTACCCTGACCAACAAGGGCAGTCCGGCGGCCCGGCCGGCCAGCAGCAGCAGGTCGAGCGCCTGGCGATCGAGCGGCGCATGTTCGGCGTCGAGCACGGCGAAGTCGATGCCGCTGCTGCCCAGCACTTCGATGATCTGTGGCGCCGGTGTTTTGACGAAAACACCATTGCGCAGCCCGGGGCCGAGGATTGGATGGTTGTTCATCAGCTTGCTCATTGCGGCGGCTTCTGCAGCGCCGGACGGTTGAAAACCGGGCCGATACCGGCGTAGTACGGACCGCCCAGTCGAGCCAACGGCCGCAGCTTGAGGCTGTCGACATGGCGCCCATCGAACAGGTCAGCCTGCAGGTGGAAGGCGACGATTTCTCCGATATAGAGCGTGTTCAGACCGCGTCCGAGCGGCAGCTTGTGCGCCAAACGGCATTCCATCTGTATCGGAGACATGGCGATCCGCGGTGGTGCCACATGGGTCGATGGCAGCAATGCCAGACCGAGCGCTGCGGGTTCACTGACCTCGGGCGGGTAATCGGCGCCGCAGCGGTGCAGCCATTCCATATTGGCCTCGGTCGCGACGTTGACGACGAATTCGCCATTTGCCGACAGGTTGCGGGCGGTGTCCTTTAATTCGCTATCACGGCTGCCGATATTGACTGCCAGCATCGGCGGGCTGTGCGCCACATAGTTGTAGGACGAGAACGGCGCTGCGTTGACGATGCCATCCGGTCCGATGGTAGTGATCCAGGCGATCGGGCGCGGCACGACACAGCCGACCAGCAAGGCATAGGCAGCGCTGGTGTCGAGACTTGCCGCATCGACGGTGACGAAATCACTCACGCCGCAGCACCGTCCAGGCCCAGTAGTTGCGCTGCGTTGCCACCCACCAGCCGGCGAATCTGATCGTCGCTGTAGCCCAGTTCCAGGCATAAGCGGATTACCGCGCGGAAGCCGGTTACTGGCGTCGGGTTGTTGATCTGGCCAAGATCCGAACCGAGGATCGTCCGCTCGATGGTGCCGGCGGCGATCATTTCCTTGAGCTCGTCACCGGTCCAATGTTTGAAACGCGATTCGTCGATGAACATGCACAGCGAATGCTCAAGGTAGGCGCCGCCTTCGGCCAGTTCGCGAATGTCGGCCAGCGAAGCATCGATCGTGTAGGTCGGATGCTGGACCAATCGGCGGCTCACGCCGCGCGCCTTGGCTTCGTCGAACAGCGGCCAGATCTCGCTGATATGCAGATGTCCGGCCGAAAGGATGGCGTCATGCGCGGCAATCTGATCGAGGATGAATTTGACCTCGTCCTTCAAATGGCCGCGTTCGTCGACGACGGTCAGCATCGTCGGTGCCAGCATGGCTTGCTTGGTCTTGAGCATGTCCTTGCGGTGGTTGTGGCGGATATGGTTGGCGGCTGAAAAAGTCGGCATCCAGATGACTCTTGCGCCGAGCTTCAGCCCATGGTCGACCGCATAGGGATTGAGGCCGCCGCAGGTGTCGTTCAGCGGCACACCGGAAAACAGCGTGACCCCGAGCCGTTGATAGCGTCCCTGCAACAGCTCGGTAACCGGTGTCGCCGAGTAATAGTGGTCCTTCAGCAGCAAACCGCGCATGCCGGCGCTTGCTGCCTCTTCAAGCGCATCGATATGGTCGAGGCTGCGCGGCATCACCGACGGGCCGCTGTGGCAATGCATATCAATCGCCCCGCGCAGCAATGCGCTGATGCGGTCTTCCTGTTCCTGCTGGTTCATCAAGGATCTCCGGTTGAATGTTCGGTGGGGTCAGTCCAGCGTTACGCCGCTGGACTGGATGATTCGTTGCCATTTCAAGGCCTCGGTCCGCATCAACTGCGCCATCTGCGCGGCCGATCCGCCGCCGGCCTGGGCGGCGAACTGGGTCAATCGGGTCTGGCCTTCGCTTGAATCGAGCAAGCGCTGGATGTCGCGGTTCAAGGTCTCGATCACTGCAGGCGGTAGCCTGGCCGGACCGACGATGCCGAACCAGACCGAGGCGTCCAGGCTGAAGCCCTGTTCGGCAGCGGTCGGGATCTCGGGCAGCTGCGCCAGTCGCTTCGGCGCCGTGATCGCCAGGCCGCGCAGCTTGCCGCTACGCAGATGCGGCAGCAGGCCGGTCACCGGGGCACAGATCGCGGGTACCGTGCCGGCGATCGCGTCGGTGATCGCCGGGCTGTCGCCCTTGTACGGCACCGACAGCAATTGGGTATTGGTGGTCGCCGAGAGCAGTTCGATCGCCAGATGGCCAAGCGTGCCTTTTCCGGGATGAGCCACGATCGCGCGGGTCGGATCCTGGCGCGCAAGCTCGAGGTACTGCTTCAGGTTCGAGGCCGGCAAACCCGGATGCACGGCAAGCACTAGCGGGATGTCGCCGACCAGGATCACCGGTGCCAGCGCGGTTTGTGGGTCATAGGGCATGTTCCGGTAGAGGAACTTGTTGTTCGCCAACGGCCCGCTGGTCGACATCGCCAGGGTATAGCCATCCGGTGCCGCCTTGGCAATCAGGTCGGTGCCTAGATTACCGCCGGCACCCGGGCGGTTCTCCACCACCACGGCCTGACCATAGACAGCGCCCAGACCTTGGGCGATGAAGCGCGCCAGTACATCGGTGCTGCCGCCAGCAGCAAAGGGCACGATCAGCTTGACCGGCCTTGTCGGCCAGGTCTGCGCCATCCCTGGTATCGACCAGCAAGCAGCCAGACTTGTGAGTAAATGGCGCCGTTTCATTGTTTGCCCTGTTCAGTGACTGTCCGCGCTTCGGTTAGCGACTGGAGGATCCCGGGAAGGCGCTGTTCGGCCGCGCTTCGCAAGTCCGCATAGAGGCTGCGCCCATGGGCGTCGATGGCCACAGTCGCGGGTCCCAGGCGTTCGACTTCAAGCGTGACGAGCCGGAACTGCGAAATATATTCAGGCCAATGCACGGCGACGACGCGCCGCAATGCCCGCGACAGCAGGCTGCAGCCTCCACCGAGAAAAGACAGGTAGATGCAGCCGCTGTCCTGCATCGCCGCGACGCTCTCTGCGCCCAGCCCGCCCTTGCCGCCGACCACGCGCAAACCGGTGCTGCGGATGATCTGAGGCATCAGCAAGTCGTAGCGGGTGCTGGTGGTCGGATTCAGGTAGAGCACTTCGAAGTCGCCATCGAATTCGCGGTTGTAGGAACTCAGGTGCAAAAAGGCGCCGCCCACCAGGTCGACCGGCAGGGCTTCGCCTTGTTCGAGCCGGTCGACCATACGTTGATGGGTCGGCAGACCGATCGTCACGGTGATTTCACCGCTGAGCGTGACCAGATCGCCTGCCACGATGCCGTCGATGTCCTGCGCCGACAAGGGCAGTCGCAGATGCCGGATATGCGCGCTCATTCGATCCTCGTGACCTGGCCGTCTGCGGCGATGCGGGCATGGGTGCGCCGATTGATCCAGCAATTGAAGCTGACCGCGACCGGCGTGAAGCCATGGCCATAGGCGTAATCGACATGCACGGCCATCGCGCTGCTGTCGCCGCCGGTGCCCATCGGGCCAAAGCCGAGTTGGTTGATGGCAGCCAGAAGGCGCGACTCCATGGCCTGCAATATTGGCTCGGGGTTGGTCTGGCCGAAGGGCCGCAGCAGCGCTTCCTTGGCCAGCCTGGCTGCGTGGTCCATCGTGCCCCCGATGCCGACGCCGACGACGATCGGCGGGCAGGGCTGGCTACCGGCGCGCAGCACGGTCTGCAGCACGAAGTTGTCGATCTGTTCCAGCGTCGGGTAGACGAAAGTATCCAGCGCCTCCCAGCGCCCGGTGCCCATTGCCTTGGGTGCGCAGATGATGTCGACATAGTCGGCATCATCGATCACATCAAAGCTGACCACCGGAATGCCCCGGCCTTCGTAGCCACGCTGGTGGGTCAGGGGGTTGGTGACCATCTTCAGAATCGGTGGGTCGATGCGTCGGGCCAGATCAGCGAAACCATCAACGATCGCCTGCCGCACCGGGCCGTCGAAAGTGACGCGGCTGCCGATCTTCACCGAGTAGGTCGGAATGCCGACATCCGAACAGACCAGGGTGCCGGCGCTTTCAGCGGCCTCGGCGCTTTCCAGCATGATCGCGATGGTCCTGCGGCCCGCTGCATTGCGTTCGGTTGCGCCCGCCATGGCCAGCGCCTGCTTGGTGTCTTCGGGGATCTTCTTCAAAGCCCATTCGTACAGGGCTGCGGTGGTCTGGCGGATGACTTCGCTCGGGATGCTCATGCGACATGGTCCTGCATTGGTTGATGTCCTCGGTGCTGATGATCGGTGCACGACCAGACCTTGCCAAGTCGAAAATCAAGACTTTCCATGTGGCGGAAAGTAAGGTCCGGCCGGTAATGTTTCGAGGGATGCCGTGATGTTGATCGAGCAGCGTTGCAGCGGTGCCAGGAAGCGGTCGACAGCTTGCTCTTGCGTCATCGCCGAACTGAACCAGGTCAGCCCGATCGTGGCGATGACGCGCTGGTTTTCGAAGATCGGCACGGCCAGCGTCGATGACTCGGGTCTTGTGCGCGGGTCGCGCAAGGCATAGCCGCGCTCAAGGGTCTGGGCGAGCATGGTGCTGATTTCGGACTTGCTCATGGCGGGTGTTTCCAGCCGGTCCAGCATCGCGATCAGCGCTGATTGCGATTCGGGGTCGCAAAAGGCCAGATAGGCTCGCCCTAGTGCCTGGCTGAGCAGGCACAAACGCATATTGATCGTCGAGTGAAAGAAGGACAAAGGCGAGTTCGGGATCGTGCTGTAGCGGACGATCATCGCGTCGCCTTCTTGCACGGCCACTGAAACCGGCCACTTGAACTGCTGCGTCAATGCATCGGCGATACCGGCAGAAACCTGGACGATGCGTGGCTCACTGTGATAGCCGTTGGCCAGCGCGGTGACCCCTGAAGTAAGGTAGTAAGCCCCGTATTGCGGTGCCTGCTTGACCAGCCCTTCGGACTCGAGCGTGCGCAGCAGGCGCACGATCGAGGGCTTGGGAATCCCGGTCTGCCGATGCAGGGCGTCGAGAGATGAGATCGCCTGCCGGTTCAACGCACGCAGGATGTGCAATGTCCTGACGACCACATTGACCGGTTGAACGGCCGCCATATCGACCAGATCTCAATGGCTTGTAGATGGCGGGAAGCGCGGCAGCATCGCCATCAGCAAGGCGCCGAACACCAGGATGGCGGCGATGATGGCGAACACCGGTGGGTAGCCGCCCAGCCGCTCGACCGCCCAGGCCGTGCCCGGAGGGCCAAGTCCGGCGCCAAAGGCATAGGCCGAAAAGTAAGTGGCGTAGATCACGCTGTAATGCTTGAGGCCGAAATAGCGTCCGGTCAGATAGGCCACCACGTCGACCTCGGCCCCTGCGGCCAGCCCCACCATCATGGCCGACAGCAGCGCGACGGTGCCGCTGGCGCCTGCTGCGAGCAGACCGATGCCGACGATCGGCA
>Ga0114978_10004210_pt1 | contig 11674 bp, 6 predicted proteins | sample S_140212_EF_Meta_FD_87027 | JGI IMG/M metagenome (GOLD analysis project Ga0114978, IMG submission 87027) | Freshwater microbial communities from Lake Simoncouche, Canada to study carbon cycling - S_140212_EF_MetaG | ecosystem: Environmental > Aquatic > Freshwater > Lake | place: Lake...
TTACCTGAAAATCCAAAGGGTGATAATGCAGAAACAGTTTCTAAGTTAAATGTTGGCGATAAAGTTTTATTTGATTATTCAGTTGTTGCTGAAAGAAAATTTGAATCAGACGGAGCTTATTTTACTGAAGTTACAAAAGATAGCCCCTATTATCAAAAATTTATTAATGGTAAAGGAGAGAAAATATTTATTGTAGCATTACCGGGCAAGATTACTCACACTTGGTCTGGAACTTTTAGCGATAATCGTGGAAATTTTATTCATGGATGCCAAGGCTCTGAAAGTGAATTAAGCAGATGGAAATCTCAATTTAGTTTTGGAGAAACACAACAATTCTTTTTTACAAATCTTTTAGATACAGGAACAGGTGACGTGTGGAAGGCTTCGTATAGAGATATTTATGCAAAGTTTGAAGGTGAAGAATTAAAAACAGTTAGTGATAGAATTATTCTTGAGCCAATAGATTTAGACATACCAAAAGAGGTATTAACCCAAATGGGAATAGAGGTACCGCAAAGTACTTTTAAAGCAAGACTTGGAGATAGGGCAAAGGTTATTTCAGCACCCGAAGGTTCTGATTTAAAAGTTGGAGATGTTGTTGGATTTGAGGAGAAATATTTGGAGAAATACGAATATAACGGTAATAATTATTATTTAATAAAATCCCACAGAGCGTTGGGAATTTGGGAGGAAGAAAATGGCCTATAATGTAAACGATATTTACAACTTCATGAACTTTATCGTAAGAAAAGAGAGAGGTGTTTTTGTAACTATACCAGAATTTGAAGATACTTTAGATAATGCTCAAATTGAAGCAGTTGAAGATTTTTTTGTTCTATATGGACAGAGCCAAATAATTCATGATGCCATAAGAAAATTAAGAGTACAAAAAGATTTTGTTTCTGCATCAAATGGTAATGTGACATTTGAATCTGATTATCTACATCAATTAGGTGGAGTATATACTGTATCTGGAAGTTCATTGAATGTTGTGAATTTTGTTAACGAACAAGAATTTGCATTAGCTGCAAAGAGCCAATTAAGACCAGTTACTGTTAATTCTCCTATTGCTAAAGATTTGTCAAATGGATTTCAAATATACCCTAGTTCTGTTTATACAGGTGTTTATAATTATTTAAAAAGACCTGCTAAACCTGTTTATGGATATACACAAGTTGGTAGAGCAATAACTTATAATCCAGCAACAAGTACACAATTAGAATTTACAGACGTTTATATAAACAATATTATATCAAGAGCATTGAAATTTTGGGGTATCAACATGGCTGAACAAGATATTCAGCAATTTGCTCAACTTCAAACTCAAGAAACTAAATAAAAATGGCAGGAAGTACTAAATATTTATTAGCCGAACAGGTACTAATAAGATTAGCTGGTGGTTATAGGGATTATAACCAATCGGTTCAAATTGAAGATGCAATAAAAGCAATTGAGCAAGTTGTTAATTCAACTTTTCAAATGCAATATTATTCTGCAACATTGCCTTCTGGAGAAACTATACCAGATAATTTAATGGTTGCTTTTTATGAGAATATACCCGTATCTAGTTATGGTGATAGGGCAAAAGCAACATTGCCTGTAATGCCAATATCACTTCCTAGAAACATGGGAGTATATAGAGTTACTGATGAAAACGATAATGATTATATACCTGTTCCTTTAGGACAGGGAGCTTTAATAAGAGCAGATAAATTATTAAATGATTTATTAGGTAGCGTTTGGTATGAATTAAGGAACTTTACTGTTGTTTTTTCAAAAGATATTACTCTATTAGGAGTAACATCTGTAAATATGTATTTAGTAGTAATGGATATTTCTCTTTATTCAAATACAGACCCTTTACCAATACCTGCTGGAACTGAAGATGAAATCATAGAAAAGGTAATGGCTAAATTTATAAATATTACTCCAGAAAGCGGAATAGTAGACAATTATAATGCTGGAACAAAAAAATAATAAAAAATGACAACTGCATCATTAGATTATATAGTAAAAAATTTCCTACTTAAAAAGGGATATCCATTGCATTGGTATATGCAATCTTTAGTTTATGCAGCAGATTGCCTACGTGATATTACGTTTGATGATTTGCGTGTAATTAATACAAAGATTATACCTGTAGACCAAACAATAAATGCAGCAGAGCTACCAAGCGATTATCAAGATTATGTAACAGTAGGTGTAATGGTTGGGCAAAGAATCAGACCATTGACTCCAACAAATACATTAAATCCTTTGATTAATCTTAATGAAAATCTAAATTTTGCAGAACAACCTTGGAATGAAAATGTAACTTCTTCTGATACTAATTCTGCTCAATTATATTATGGTGCATTACCTTATGCCCAATGGTTTACTGTAAGATATAATGATTATGGTGAGAATATTGGTAGAAGTTTTGGTTTTGGTGCAGGACATCAAGAAGATACTTTCCAAATTTTTAAAGAAAGAAATCAGATTCAATTAGACCAAACATATTCTGTTGAGAATATAGTTCTTCAATATGTGTCAGATGGACAAGAAGCTGATGCGGCTACCCAAATAGACCCATACGCTATAAAAACAATACAAGCTTATATTGGTTGGCAGACTAGAGAGAATAATAGAAATTATAACATGGGCGAAAGGCAAATGGCTCAAAATGAATATGTTCGTGAAAGAAAAATCCTAAGAGCTAGAAAAGCTGATTGGAGCGTTGAAAAAATTAAAAGAATTGTTCAAAAGAATAGTCAAGCATCTCCTAAATACTAATTAGATGATTAGAAGTAAAAAGATATTTACAGGCGGAGCGAATCAGGATGATTCGTTGCATTTATTAGAAGATGCGCAATATTTAAGAATTATGAATGGTCGTGTTGGGGTAACTCAATATGGCCGTAATTCAAGAGTAGAAAATGTTCCGGGAACTACTTTGATTTCTCAAGCTGTGTATCCTCCTTATGGAACAAATATTTGTATAGGAAGTTGTATTGATACTGAAGGTCAAAGAATGTTATGGTTTATATGTAACACATTTGGTGACCACGGGATATATTGTTTTGACTTTGTAGATAATCAAGTATATGCTGTTATTTATGATAGTCAAGTTCAAGAAGGATTAAACTTTAATAAAAACTACAGAATTGATAAAAATTGTAGAGTAATAAACAATATTCTTTATTGGTCTGATAACTATAACGAACCCAAGAAGATAAATATAGATAAGGGTATAAAAACAAACCATGCAAGTTATCCTACAGAAGAAACTGCCTATAACTTATATCCAAATGGTTTACCTTATACTACATTGACTATTATTCGTAGGCCTCCATTTTATTCATTGCAAGTTTCTAAGGCAATAGATTCAACTTATAAAAATAACTTTATAGAAAGAGCTGCATTTCAAATGTGCTATTACTATGAATTTGTAGACAATGAAAAATCAAGACTTTCTGCTTTTAGTGACTTATTGAATTTTAATTCACCGGATGATACGAGTAATTATATTAATGCGGATTTACCTTATACAGAGTATATTGAAGATGAAATACAAAGGATTAATATATGCGCTAAAGATGTTTTAAATAATGTAATATTTATAGTTAAAACATTTGATAAAGCTAATGCAGATGATTTAGCTGCTATAAATGCACATAATGCTGGAACAGCTCAGTTAGGTGTTAATTTTTATAATAACATAGCTGGAGCAAACTTAGATTCAAGTCAATCTAATATTCCATTTGATTCTGTTCCAATTTTAACTAAAACATTAGAAACAGGAACAAGTAAATTGTTTATGGGTAATAACCTTTCTGGTTATGATACTCCTACTAAGACAAGTTTGACTATTCCATCTTCGACTAGCACATCACCTGCAAGTAATACTTTTTCTTCAGAAGTTACAAGCTATTATATACCTATTAAAAGGATAGCGTTCCCATACGATACGACAGTAGAGGAAGTTAATTTTATGTATACTTCTTCTTATTTTAATAAAGTTCTTTATTATAATACATATAGGAATACTCCTCCAGCATTTATACCAAGTCCATTAAATTTGGCCGATGTAACTATTGAGGATTATAATTTAACATTTTTCTTAAATAATTTTACATCTACATATTCTCCAAATACAACCGGATACGATTGGGATTATGCTAATTTATCAAGTGCCTATACTTTAGCTAGAGGTTATTTTATTACAATAAATAATAACACCGGAACTTTTATTAGTCAAAATATTTATAAAACAGGTGCTTCTTATAATATTTCTATAGCTTTTTATGATAGATTCAGAAGAAAATGTGGTGTTGTAAGTAAGTTTACAAATTATAATATACCTGATTATGCTTATGGTCAATCATCATTTATAAGTTATTTGAATTGGGCAGTAAGTAATTCAAATGCTGTCAATGAAATACCTGATTGGGCTTATTACTATCAAATACTAAGTACAAAGAATCTGAATAGCACAGCATTTTTGCAAGTAAAAACAGCAGGAGCTCAATATGCTACTCGTTCAACTAGCACAACTGATTTAACTTACGGAAACACTTTTTCTAGTGGAATATATGCCGTTGGTTTAAATATATCTCCATTGAACTCAATTGGAATAGGTTATAATTTTCAGGAAGGCGATATGGTAAGGGTTTATATATCATCAACCCCAACTATTAATTTAAGAATAATAGGCCAAGATGGTAATTATATATTAGTTGATGGATATAACTTTGGTTCACTTAACGCAACAACTTCAAATTTCTTTATTGAAATATATACTCCTAAAAAGACATTTGTAAATGAGCCATTTTTTGAGGTTTCTGATTGTTACGCAGTAGCAAATCCGGGAACCATATCAAGACAATATGGTACACTTACTGGTCAATTAAGCGGAGATGTTTATACATTACAAAGAACAGATACTTCATCTACTTTGTATTATACTCAAAATATGTCACCTAATGATAAAATGTGGCAATATTGGAATACAAATACCGGATGGCCTAACTTTATCACAACATTAGGTCAGACTAGAAATGAGCATGAAATAAGATATTCAAATGTTTATACAGCCGGAACTGCTAATAATGGATTAAGTACATTTGAAGCTTTAAACTTCAAAAATGTTCCACTAGGAACTGGTTCTATTCAGAAACTACAACTTGCATCAAAAACAACCGAGCAGGGTGTAATTATGTTGGCTGTGTGTGCTTTCCAAACAGCATCTTGCTATCTAGGCGAGGTTCAATTAGTTGGTTCATCTGCTAATTCATCTTTAGTTCAGGATACTGCCGTAATTGGTACTATAAATGTACTAAAAGGTATGTTTGGAACTACATCTCCAGAAACTGTTGTTGAATATTTGGGTAATGTTTTTTGGTATGATTTAAACAATGGTCAAGTTGTTCAATATAGTTCAAATGGTTTATTCCCTATTAGTAGCTTTAAAATGGAGCGTTTGTTTAAAAACTACGCAAAAGGCTATTTATCGGCTAATAACAATAACCTTGATAATATTAATGGATTCCACCATTTGCCTACATTTATAGACCCATTCCATAAGGAATTTGGTATATCATTGGCAGGGTTAACTTATGAAAACTATGCATCTACATTGCCTAGTTATGCTTCAGTTCCATCTTATGCAAGTTCTATTATCAATAGATTTGATATATCTGATGGTTTAGCTAAAACAGTAGTTTTTAGCCTATCTGAGAATAAATGGGTAAGCGATTATCAATTTATGGGTGAGCAATATGATTATTTTGAAAACAGATTTTTTGGGTTCAAAAACGGTGCCCCTTATGAATTTAACAAAAATACTTCCACGTGGAACACTTGGTTTGGAACTCAATATCCAGTTAGGGTTTGTTGGGTAGTAAATAAGCCATTAAGCGGATTGAAGGATATGTCTGAAATAGTTATGGAAAGTAGTGTTGCTCCTAATTTTACAGTAGTTTACACTACATTGCCTAATACTCAAATAACAGATTTGATAAATACTGATTATGTGAGCCAAGAGGGTATTTTGTATGCCAAATTGCTTAGAGATAGATTATCTCCAAATGCATCAGGAACGGCTGACCAGAAGCTATTAAATGGAGATATTGTGCTTTCACAAATACCTCAAATAATGGCTGAATTTCAACAGTATTCATCAATAATTTATATTAATTTTGTAGACGTAGGATTTAACTTATCAAGAGGTCAAAATTTTATTTTGGCTGAATAGTTAAATTTGAAAAATAAGTAGTAATTTTAAACATCTAAATTAGAAATATATGCCTTTCCCATTTATGGCCGTTGGAGCTGGAATAAGTGCACTTGGTTCTCTAGGTAAAATATTTGCAGGAGCAAAGCAAAATAAGCTTGCTAATCAAATTAATCCTATATATCAGCAATATCAAGAAAACCCATTAGCAAAAGAAAATTTAGCCGTAAACAAGAATATGTTTTATGGCCGTATGCCGGGGGCTCAAAAGGCGGAATCAAATATTATGCAAGCTCAGTCTAATCAATTAGCTAGTGCACAAAGAGGAGCGACAGATGCTTCTCAATTATTAGCTGTTGGAGCTGGTTTACAAGGCGGAACTAATGAAGCATTTTCTAATTTAGCTGCTGCTGAAGGGCAAAGTAAAGCAGGTTTGCTTACTAATCTAGGTCAAGCATATAGGGGTGCTATTTCAGAAGGCGATAAAGCTTATGAAAGTATGCTTCAAAAATATCAAATGGATAGTCAAGCAAAATCTGCATTAAGAAACGCTGGACAACAAAATATATTTGGCGGTATTGGTGATATTGGAGCTGGACTTATGCAATATGGTCAGTTAAAAAATATGGGTGGCGGCTCAGGAGCTCAAGGAGCACAGGGGTTTTCTACATCAGGATATAATCCAATGCAATCTCAAAATATTTTATTTGGAACAGGAAATACTTTTCAGAATCCTAGTTTCTTGAAATCATCTACATATCAAATACCTAAATACCCATAATAAATCATGGCAGACGGATATAACAACGCAGATTATGCATTTACTTTGCCAAACTATTTCCCGGCTCCGGGTCAAGTTTTGCAATCAGCTATTGCTCAAAGAGAAAGACAATTAGCAACTGAAGCAGAAGCTGCTGAAAGAAAAAGACAATATGATTTAAGGCAACAGGAGAAAGATGAAGCAGAGGCACTTCGTAAGATGCAGTATTTGCAAGAATATACAGACCCTTCTAAATATCAAACAGGTATAGATGCGGCTGATGCCCTTACTAAAGATAGTTTGAATAATATTTACAATAAATATAGAACTCTTAAATTAGACCCTATAACTCTTGCTGATGCATTAAGAAATGATGTTGGTGATTTAGTTAGTGCAACATCTGCAATGAAGAATGAAGCTAAAGCTTTTGAGCAAATGTTGCCTGCTGTAAAAAATCAATTTAAAAGTGTTAATACAGATGCGTTAAGACAGGATTTTAAGGGTGATTTAATAAATAGATATGTAAAAGGAACAGGTTTTAATAAAACTCCTGAGCAATCTAAAATTTTAGAAAATTTAGCTAACCCAGAATATTTAGCTGATTATACTAATGACATTTCTAGTATCGTAGATGTGTTAAAATCTAAAAAAGAAGGTGAAAGAAAATATGCATTTGTTGGTAAAAATGACCAAGATGTTAAAAAATATGGAGCTAATATAGGATTTTGGGAGCAACCAAATGTTGATATAAGTAAGGGATTTTTACCTCCGGGAACCGTTCCTACCGTAGCTCCTAAATCAGAGCAAAGAACCATTTCAGGTGTAAGTACTCCGGTATCTGCTGTTCCTGATGATGTATTTATGGTGTTTGCTAAATCACCTGCTAGTCAAGCTGAAATAATTAGTGCAACTAAGAAAAGATTTAATGGAACTACATTGCCGGCGTATAATAAATTGTCTGATGAGGATAAGGCTAGTGCGCAAAAAAGCACATTATATGATATAATTACAAAGGTAGACCAAACTGGATTTAATTTAGAGGGTGTTCAAACTCCTAATGTAACAAAAATTGGCATGGGAGGAGGAACTCCATCTAAAACTGTTGATTATGATTATATAACAAATATTCAAAAATCAATGAAGGGAAATGATGTTGGTTCGTTAACATCTCTTGCTGATAATTTAGCGGGCATGAGAGGGGGTAAGTTTACTTATGAATCAGTAAAGCCATACACAAGACCCGATGGAACAATAACAGGTGTTGAATTTATTTTGAAGGATGAATATGGTGAGCCTGTGAGTAGAATATTAAAGCCAGATGCTTCAAATTTAAAAGCGCAACTTGTAGGGTTATATCAAGATATTGCTGGCAGTTCTACAAAAGCAGAAAAATCATTAGCAGGAGAACCTGCAATAAAATCTGCTACTTATAAAGTAGGCGGGAAATCTTACACTAAATCAGATTTGAATAAAATGGGTTATAGTGATGCCCAAATTGAACAAGCTATAAAATTAGGTACTATTAAAAAATAACAATGGCAGAAGAATTTGTAGACATAGAGCAAAACGGTGACCCGTTAGGTATTCTTTCTAAAAAAACAGTTTCTCCTAATATTCAAGAAGCTGCTCCTATAGATAGTGACCCATTGGGTATTTTAAAAAAAAAATCTACTCCTGTAATATCTTCGGGTATACCATCACAATTACCAAGTCAGCCTGATTTTTTACAACAAGGAGCTTCATTAGCTGATAATAGTTTTTTAAAAGAGATTAGTAAGTCTATACCAAAAGGACTTGCACAACCTGCTGCTCCTGAAGGTAAATGGTCAAATATTGTTCAGAATTTATTTGCTAATTTAGAAAAAACAGGAACAGATTTCGCCGAAAATACTATTACATTAGTTAAAGACTTATCTAAAAATCCTTATATTCCTGACGTATCTTCTGCTATGGAAGAAGTAGAAAAAAGTACAGGAAAGTCAATTCCTACTCCGTGGCAGCTAGACCCTCTTGGTAACGTAATTAGAGGATTACATGGTAATCAGGAAAGGATGAAACAAGTTATCGCAAATAATCCTTTGCCTAATACATTTTGGGGTAAGGCAGTGTCATCTGTGAATAGTTTTGTTCCAGATATTGTAGCTACCGCAGTATTGCCAGAAACTAAATTAGCGCAAGGAGCAAGTTTTTTAGCTAAAACCGGCAACTTGTTATTTAATAATTTTACTAAATACATGATAGCTAAGGAAGGTTTATCTGGATATGGTGAAGCTAGAAAGGAAGGTAAAGATATTGGTGAAGCTGCATTAGGAGGATTAAAAGGAGCTGGTAAGGGGGCTGTTACAGGTATTGAGTTAGCACTTTTAGGAGCTGGCAGTAATTTAGCTACAAAGTCGATAATGGCTCAAGCCGAGAAAATAGGATTGACAGGTGTTAAAGGTATGGCTGCTAAAGAGCTTGTTGGTTTAGGTAACGATGTTCTTGCTTATGGAATAGTAAGTCCATTTTCTCATGCAGCATTAGAGGGAAGGGCAGCAACTGGCGAGGAAATAGCAAGCGGAACAGGTATTGCTGCTTTATTTAGATTGAAAGGTGGTTTAGAAAATGCTTATTCTAATGCTAAATTAAATAAATCTTTAGAAGAAACTTTAGCAATGAAGCAGGGTGTTGCTATATCTAACTTTGTGGATGCTACTCCAGAAAGTATTGTTGAAGTATATAATTCAAAAGGAAGTGCTGATGAGTTTCAGTTAAGAGCTTTAGAAGCTGCTAAAAAAGCAAAAGAAACAACAGATTTACAAAAGAAAGCGCAATACGTTGCACAAGCTGGCGTTCTTGGTAGAGCTGCTGGTGTTAAGCAAGTTGCTGACATGATTATTAATAATAAAGATGGATTTAGCGATATAAAAGCAAGTGATTTACCAGAAAGTGCTAAGAATGAGTTTTTGCAAAAAGCTGAAGAAATGAATAAGCTTTTAAATCCATTTGAAAAAGCAAAAACAGATTTAGATAATAAGATAAAAGAATCAGATGATTTATTCTCTCAATTATCTCAACAAGCAGAACAATCTAAAGACCCAAATGAAAGAGCTCAACTTGAAGCTCAAGCAAGAGAGGCAAAAGATAATGCAGAGAAGTTTAGAAATGAATTAGCAGAAGTTAAGTTTAATCAAAATAGACCAGATGCTAATGCAGGTAAAGAACCTGTAATGGAAGTAGAGGTTTCTCCTACAGAAGTTAAAATTGGTGATAGTGTTCAATGGACATCTCAAGGTACAGACCAATTTGCTGAACCTAGAAAAATAAAATCTATATCTGAAGATGGTAAATATGCTTTTGTAGAAGGTAGCGATACTGGTATACCTGTAGCTGAATTATCAGTTACTGAAGTTAAACCAACTGAAGCAAAGTCTGTAGAACAACTAAGAGCAGAAGAACAAGCTGAACTTGATTCTAAAATACCAAATGCAGAACAATACAGAGTAGATGGTAAGGTAGATAGAGCCAAGTTGACTAATGAAGAAGATATAAAAGCTTTTGATGAAGTTTATAATAAATACGATAAGTTAATTACTCCTTTATTAGAAAAACCTACAGAGAAAAAGATAACAGTTGAATTATTATCATCTCAAGAGCCTCCTCAAAAAGAAGGAGAAACTATTGTTACATTAAGTGGTAAGACGGAACCAGAAAGACTTTCTTCTATTGAGCAAAGACAAAAAGATACAAAAGTTTCAGATAAAGTAGTATCCGATAATGAAATAGTTCAATCTGCTGAATCTTATTTTAAGAAAAGCGGAAATTATAAGAATAGTGCAGAAGGTAGAGCTGAATTAAATAATTTAAGAATTAAGGCTAGGGAGAATGGTTTAACAATAGATACCGAAAGAGATGCCGTAACTAAGCCTAATAAAGCAGGCAGACCAAGAAAAGTTGCTTATAATAATAAAGCTGATGGTGAAGCTGTTGTTGAGCCAAATGCAAAAACATTAAGAGATAGAGATATAAATACTCAAAAAGTATTTGAGGAGCTTACGGATTCTGGAGTATTTTTAGATGTTGAATCTGAATCTGGAAAAAGAATGAGTGCTGCTCAAGTAGAAGCAGCTATAAAAGATATTAATGAAGGCATACCAAGTAAGCGTGCTAATAAATATTTAGATGCTTTAGAAAAAGGTATTGCAGATGATGCTTTCCCTTTATATGATAAAGGTATGGGAGGATTTGCTCCTAAGCTATCTGACATTAGAGCTCAATTAGGTGTTGAAAAAGAGGTTATTGGAGAGCCAATGGATGAGGCTGCATTGAATAAATTCTTAAATGAAGAATCAAAGCTTACCCCTGAAGAAGAACAAGACCTATTAGATAACGTAGAAAATTTACTTTATGAATACGAAACAACAGAAGCAGGACCTGAAGGAAAGGTTCAACCAACTGAAGCCGGAGCAAAAGAAGGAGTTCCTTCAGAGGCTAAACCGTCTGAACCTACTAAAAGCGAAAGACAGGCAGAATATGAAAAAATAAAATCTAATAAAAAGAAAAAGGATTTTGTAAGAAATAATCTACCTGAAGAATTTAAGCCATTAGCTGATGAGCTAACAGATGCTCAAATGTCTGAAATAGTAGATAGCGATTTTGATTTAAAAACAATTAAAAATATACAAGATGCCGTACAAAAGCAAAGCACAGGAGAAGTACTTCAA
>Ga0114978_10004211_pt1 | contig 11674 bp, 10 predicted proteins | sample S_140212_EF_Meta_FD_87027 | JGI IMG/M metagenome (GOLD analysis project Ga0114978, IMG submission 87027) | Freshwater microbial communities from Lake Simoncouche, Canada to study carbon cycling - S_140212_EF_MetaG | ecosystem: Environmental > Aquatic > Freshwater > Lake | place: Lake...
AATATCGTTACCGGCGCGTTATTGCAATGAGCCGGCCGGAACACATCGAGCACCTGGCGCGGGTGTGCGCCGTAGGCGATGTCGCGCGTCACCGTGATGCCGCCCTTGGGTGCGACGGCGAGCAGCGGCGCGTAGGCCTTTTTGGTCAGGTCACTGTGCTGCTGGATATTGCTCGCCCAGACCGGGCCGATCGAGGCCATCGCCTGTTGCAGCGACTGCGGCGCGCCGGAGAGCGGTTGCAGGCCGGATTGGCTGCGCTTGTTCAAGCCGCGACCTTGACCCCCGCCGCAGCGCCGCCGTTCGGCGTGCGCATGGATTCGAGAATGGCGCGCATGTCTTCAATGGTCGCGAGGCGCGGGTTCATGCGCACCTGGCCGCTTTTCATCGCCGCCTGTGCGACTTTTTCGCGCGCTTCATCACTTGGAACAAAACGATCGAGGCTGAGGTCAAGGTCGAGCGCGTGGCGCAGTCGCGCCAGACCCTCTGCCGCGGTTGCGGCGCCGAAGGCGCGGGCGACCACGGCGGCTTTCGCACCCATGCTCGCCTCGTTATAGGCGGTGACTGCCGGCAGCGCCAGGGCGTTGCCAAGGCCGTGCGCGACGTGATGCAGCGCGCCAAGCGGCGCGGCGATAGCGTGCGCGAGGCCCAGGTTGGCGCTGTTGAAGGCAATCGCCGCCTGGCAGGAGGCGATCAGGCACCAGCTTCGCGCCGCCGGGTGGGCCGGTTCCTTGTAGGCGGTCACCAGCCATTGCCCGAGCAGGCGCATTGCCGATTCAGCAAACGGATCGCTCATGATTGAAGCGGCTTTTGACACGTAGGCCTCGACAGCATGCGTCACCGCATCGTAGCCGGAGGCGGCTGTGACCGTCGCCGGCGCTGACACACACAGGCTGGCGTCAAGCAGCGCGATTTGCGGCGTCATTTCCTGCGATCGAAAAATCAGCTTGATATCGGAATCGGGTTTGCCGGCGACGGCCGATTCGGACACTTCACTGCCAGTACCGGCAGTGGTCGGCACGGCGACCAGGAGGCTGGCATGCGGCTTGAAGCGCTTGCCGAAGCCGGACACCGATTCTGCCGTGCCCGGGTTGGACAAGAGCAGGCGCGCAACCTTCGCGGTGTCCATGGCCGAGCCGCCACCGATGGCGACGATGAAATCGGGGCTGGCCGCCGCCAGCGACGCTGCGCAGGCCTCAATGGTCACGGTATCAGGCTCATGCGCCGGAACAAAATGAAACGCAGCGGGCTTGCCGCAGGCCGTCTGCAGCATGGCGCCGACACGCGCGGCCATTTCACTGTTTTCGAAAAAACCGTCCATAACGACAGCCGGCCTGCTGGTGCCGGCCTCCTTGGCAAGCTCGCCGAGCTTGTCGAGGCCGCCCCAGGCCGAGATGATGCGCCGGTTGGAGTGGACAAAGGTAAAGGCTTGGGGGGCGTCTTGCATGTTGGTACCTCGCGATAAATTATTTACGGGGGGACGACGTGCGCCGACTGCGGTGCTCAGGTGATATCCATCACCACGCTCTTGTGCTGCAGGTAGGCGTCCAGGCCTTCGATGCCCAATTCGCGGCCGTAGCCGCTCATCTTGTAGCCGCCGAAGGGCATTTCGATGCCGATGACGGCCGGCGTGTTGACCGATACCGTACCCGCCTCGATTTTGGCCGCGAGCTGGTGGCCGCGCGACAGCGAACGCGTCCATACCGTTGCGGCCAGTCCGTAGTCTGAATCATTGGCCACTGCAATCGCCTCGTCCATGTCTTTGACGCGTATCACCGCCAGCACCGGACCGAAAATTTCTTCGCGCGCGATTTTCATCTGGTTGCTGGCGTGGTCGAAAATCGTCGCCTCAACGTAGGGTCCGGAAAGCCCGGCCGGCGCACCGCCGCCGCAGACCAGCTTTGCGCCCTCTGCCGTGCCGCTATCGCAATACCCGAGGATGTTTTGCTGCGCCGCCTTGTTGATGACCGGGCCCAGCGTGGTCGAGGCGTCCATCGGATTGCCGGTCTTTAGCAGTTTTGCGCGTGCGACGAGTTTTTCAACGACTTCATCAGCGACCGATTCCATGACGATGCAACGCGTGCGCGCGGCACACTTTTGCCCGGCATGGCCGAACACGCCTGCCGCTGTGCCCATGACCGCGCGATCGATGTCGGCGTCATCGCAAATCACTGCCGGGGATTTGCCGCCCAGCTCCAGTGTTACGCGCTTGACCGATTTTGCCGCGGCTTGCGCCACCTGTATCCCCACTTCGGTTGAACCGGTGAAGGATACCTTCGCGATGTCCGGGTGGGTGGCAAGTGCCATGCCGACCTCGTGGCCGGGGCCCGGCGTGACATTGAACACGCCTGCGGGCAGGCCGGCGGCTGAGGCGATCGCGGCGAAGGCGAGTGTGGACAGCGGCGTTTCACTCGCCGGCTTGACCACCACGGTGTTGCCGGCGGCCAGCGCCGGCGCAAGTTTCCAGATCATCAGCAGCAGCGGAAAATTCCACGGCAGGATCAGGCCACAGACGCCCAGCGCCTCGCGCCGCACGAAGCGGTGTATGGATTCGGCGCTCGCCACCACACGCCCGTCGAGGCGCTCGGCGCAGCCCGCGTACCACTGCAGCGTGGCGATGCTGGCGCGAATGTCTATTTCGGCATCGGCAATGGTCTTGCCGCCATGATGTGATTCGAGTGCGACGAATTCGCGAAAACGCGACTGTAAGGCCGCGGCCATCGCCTGCAGCACTTTGGCGCGCTCCGCGGGAGGTTTTCCCGACCAGCCGCGAAAGGCGGCACGCGCCGCTGTGACCGCCGTGCCGACGTCCTTGGCCGAGGCGTAGCCGCATTCGGTGATCAGTGCGGTGTCGGCCTTGCCGAACACCTTGTGCCGCGCCGATGTCTCTACAAAGCCACCGTTGATGTAAATGCTTGAAGCCGGCGTTGCCTGCAGCAGTGCGGCGTAGTCGGACGGGGTGTAGGGTGCGGGTGTTGCGGAGGTCATGAATTTTATCCTTGCAGTTCAGGCGCCGAGGAAGGCGCCGGTTAAATCGCCAGAGGCGAGCAGTTCGCTCGATGTGCTTGTTGTTGTGATGCGGCCGAGCTGAATGACATAGGCGCGATGCGATACCGAGAGCGCCTTGCGCACGTTTTGCTCGGCGAGCAGTACCGCGGCGCCCGATGCGGTGATGGCCTGCACGCGGTTGAGCACCTCGGTCGTCAGCAGTGGCGAGAGGCCGAGCGAGGGCTCATCGAGCAGCAGCAGTCGCGGCCGCACCATCAGCGCGCGGCCTATGGACAGCATTTGTTGCTGGCCACCCGAAAGTACCCATCCGAGTTGCGTGCTGCGTTCGCGCAGCGCCGGGAAGATGGCGTAAATCTCGTCGGCGCGCGCCCGTCCGCCGTCCTTGTCGCGACTGGCCACCAGCAGGTTTTCGTGCACGGTGAGGCCGGGAAAAATGCGCCGGCCTTCGGGCGAATAGCCGATGCCCAGATCAGCGCGGTTGGAAACCGGCCGGCGTGCCAGGTCCCCGCCCTCGAGGCGAATCCGGCCTGATGCGCAAGTGAGCATGCCCATGATGCATTTCATCAGCGTCGATTTGCCGGCGCCGTTGGCGCCCACAAGGGCCACCGCCTCGCCCGGGTTTACCGTGAGGCTGACACCGCGCAGCGCCTCGATCTGGCCGTAGCGCGCGATGACATTGTCGATTTCGAGCAGCGCGCTCATGCCGGGTTTGCCAGCGCTGTTTCTTCGGGCGCGCCGAGGTAGGCCTCGATCACCAGCGGGTTGGCGCGGATTTCAGCCGGCGTGCCGGTGGCGATCAGCTCGCCGTGGTCAAAGCAGGCCATGCGTTCGGCCAGCGGCATCAGGAAGGGCATGTTGTGCTCGATGACCAGGATGGACAGGCCGTCGCGGGCGAATACGCGCAGGCGCTCGGCGAGGTCGAGTTGCTCGTTTTCGTTGAGACCGGCGGCCGGCTCGTCGAGCAAGAGCAACTTGGGTTCGAGTGCAAGCGCGCGTGCGATCTCGACCTTGCGCTTGATGCCGTAGGCGAGGCTGCCGGCGGCGTTTTGCGCCACGCCAGCCACACCGAGCGCATCGAGCAGTGACATGGCCTGCGCGCGCGCACGCTGCCAGGCCGGGTCGTGCCAGCCGGCCGCCACCGTTTGTGCAAGGCCGGCGCTCTCAAAGCCGTAGCGCGCTACCGCGACGTTGTCGAGTACGCTCATTTCGTCGACGAGGTTGATGTTCTGGAAGGTGCGTGCAATACCGCTGCGCGCGATCGCGAAGCTCGCCTCGGTTTGAATGGGCCGCCCGTCCAGCATCACACTGCCGCCGTCGGCGCGATAAATGCCGGTGATGATATTGAGCAGCGTGGTCTTGCCCGATCCGTTCGGGCCGATAAGCCCGAAAATTTCGCCGCGGGCCACCGTCAGCGTCACCTTGCTGAGCGCGACCAGGCCGCCGAAGCGCTTCTGGATGGCGCGGATTTCCAGCAGTGGTGCGCCGTTTGCTGTGGCGTTTGCCGCGGCGTTTCCCGTGGCGGTTATTGCGCCGTGTGTCCGATGCAGCGCAATCGCGGCGGGAGGCGCGTGCGGTTTTTCCGGCCACAGCCTGGCGCGCCAGTGCTCCAAGAGGCCGATCAGGCCGTAGGGTGCGGCGATGATCATGGCAAGCAGCGCGAGGCCGTAAGCGATGAGGTAGTACTTTTCCATCGCGCGAAACCACTCGGGCAGGTTGATGATGAGGATGGCGCCCAGGATGGCGCCGGCGATATGGGTGCGCCCGCCGACCACCGCAATGGTGAGGCAGGCGACCATGATGGGAAACTCCATCGCCTCGGGTGAGACGACGCGGATGGTATGCGCATACAGGGCTCCGGCGAGACCGGCGAACATGGCTGACAACAAAAACATCGCGTAACGCAGTTTGGCGGTGTCTATGCCCACCGACAGCGCGGCGATCGGGTTCTCGCGCGAAATGTGCAGCGCCGCGCCATACAGGCCGCGTGTTATACGCCAGGACACAAAGGCGCCTGCCGCCACGCAGGCCCACACCGCCAGCATGATGCCGTGGCCTTTTTTCACCTCGAAGCCAAACAGGCTGAGTCCGGGCACGCCGGACAGGCCGTTGGAGCCGCCGGTGAAGTCCTGCCAGGCGATGACGATCAGCAGCAGAACCTGGCCTATGCCCAGGGTGGCGAGGGCGAAGTAATGGGATTCCAGGCGCAGTACCGGTGCGGCAATCAGTGCGGCCAGCACGAAGGGCAGTGCCATGGAGAGCAGTAGCGTGGTTTCGCCGCCAAGGCCGTAGCGCGCACCGAGGATGGCGGTGACATAGGCGCCAGCGCCAAAAAAGGTGCCCTGTGTCAGCGCCAGAGCGCCGGCGTGGCCGAAAATGAACTGATAACCAAGCGCCAGCAGCGCGTAAATGCCGACGATGGTGAAAATGCGTATTTGGTAGGCCGATTCCATTTGCAGCGGCCACAGGGCGAGCAGCAGCACCCCGGCAATGAGCAGCGGCCGGATGCCGGATTTGGACCAGTCGAGTATCGCCGCTGCCTTGTTCATACGCGCCGCTGCACGGTCTCTCCGAACAAGCCTTGCGGCCGGAAGAACATGATGGCCAGCAGCGCGATGTAGAGCAGGATGGTCGAGGCGGTTTGCGTGAACATCCATGGCGCGATGGTATTGAGCCCGGGTATCAGCAGCGGCAGTGAAGGCAGCAGCACCTCGAACAGTGCAATGATCAGCGCCCCGCAGGCGGCGCCCGACAGGCTGCCCCAACCGCCTATGGTGACGGCGATATAAGCCTTGATGATGTAATTGGTGCCGTCGGTCGGTGTGGTGAAAAAAGTGTTGGACAGCATCAGGCCGGCGGCGCCGGCGAGGGCTGAGCCGAGGGCGAAGGTCAGCGCGATCATGCGGTTGACGCGTATGCCCACGGCCTCGGCCATCTGTCTGTCCTGTGCCGTGGCGCGCAGCCTGCGACCAATGCCCGTGCGGTTAAGCAACAGGTGTTGCGCAAATATCAGGACGATGGCGACGGCGATGATGCCCACCGCCTGCTGGCTGATGCTGACGCCGCCGATGTCGATGATGCCGCCGGCGATCAGCGGCGGGCCCTTGCGCGGCTCGGCGCCGAACATCGCGTTGGCCGAATTCTGGAACACGATGCCAAGGGCGATGGTGGAAATGAACACCGAGACCGGAGGTCGGCTTTTGAGGGGGAAATAGGCGAACCCAGAAAATACAAAGCCAAGCAGCGCCATCACTGCCATCACCAGCGGCAGCAGCAGCGCGCCCGGCAGTTGCAGCACGCTTGCCGCCGCGATGGCCACATACCCGCCGGCCATCACCATGTCGCCATGGGTGAAGTTGACCGCGCCGGTGGCGTTGAGGATCAGTACAAAGCCCAGCGCCAGGAGGGCGTAAGCCGCTCCCAGCGCCAACGCGTTGGCGAGAATTTGCAAAAGCACTGGTGGTGGTCCGGTTGGCCCGAGTCCTGCGCGGCTCAGTCGTAGCGCTTGGCGATCTTTGGTGTACGGCTCAGGCCGTCGTAGCAGATGATCACCGCCGAGTTGGCCATGTTGCCTTTGCCGTCGGATTTGTAGGTCATGGCGATCCCCTTGTAGCTGCCGCCGGCGAGCACCTTGCGGATGTCCTCGGGCGTTTTTGCACCCTTGGCTGCGGCGTCGATGATCATGGCCGTGGCGTCGTACTGGCCTACGGCAAAGCCGTCCGGGTCCGACTTGAATTCGCTGCGGTACTGGGTGAGGAATTTTTCCATTTCGGGCGAGCCGCCGGCGAGCGGCGAGGCGTTGGTCTCGGCGCAAACGCCCTTCAGTTCAGCCGGTTCGAGCAGCGCCACTGTCGAGGGCTGGCTGAGACCCGAGCCGGCAATGATCGGCAGGTTGACCTTGACCGCCGCAGCCTGCTTGAGGAACAGCGCCGACGGGCCGCCATGCAGGTGCAGCATGATGACGTCGGGCTTGGCCGCCTGCACCTTGCCCATGACCGGCGACATGTCCTTGACCGACACATCGAGGGCTTCTTCCATCACCGGGTCGACACCGGCTTTTTTCAGCAGTTCGATGATGTGCTTGCGGCCGCTCTGGCCGTAGGCGGTGGTCTGGTAGACCAGCGCGACGCGCTTTTTCTTCAGTTCGTCGAGCACGTAGCGCACATGCGCGCCCTTGGCCACCGCGTCGCCGGGGAAAAAGCGGAACACGTAGGGGTTGTTCTTTTCGGTGATGTCCGCGGTGCCCGAAACAGTCGCCAGCGGGATCTTGTTCTCCAGCGCAACCGGCAGCATCGCAAGCATTTGCGTGCCAAGCATGGAGGCGGCCACCGCCGATACCTTGCCGCGCGACATGGCGCGCTCGAGTGCGGTGGTCGCGCCTTCGGGCGAAGTGCCGGTATCGGTGACCTCCGAGGTGATCTTGACCGAGGCGGGCGCGTTCTTGATGGCGAGCAGGGCGCCGTTACGCTGGCTGGTGCCCTCCAGCGAAAGGAAGCCGGTGATGGGCACCAGTACGGGCAGGTTGATTTCCGTCGTTTGGGCGCCGGCAGTCAGGGGGGCTGCAAGTGCGCCCGCAAATGCGCCCGCAATCAGCAGGGCCAGGTAGTCTTTATGGCAGGTTTTGAGTTTGGTCATGGCGGTCCTCGGCGAAGTGGGCGGAAAAGTACGGGCGGGTGGATGCAAGGCTTGCGTGAAGGCTGATTGAATCCTGATTGAATCCTGGCTGAATCGTGATTGAGTTGTGACGGAAATGCGATTGAATTTTTAGTGTGCGAGCAGCGGTGCGCGGGCGTCGTCGATTTCCGGGATGTGCGGAATCGTCACGCCGTATTGGCCCACATCCTTGCGGATTTTGTCGACGCCGCGGCGGATGATGGCGATTTCCTCGTCCGGGTGCGTCGCGCCCAGGCCGTATTCGGCGGCGAGGGCGCGGTTTTTACCGGAGCGCTCGCGTTCATCTTCGGGCAGGTTGACCACCGCGTAGACACCGTTGAGCAGGCTGCCGCGCAGCTTCTTGGCGAATTTCACGCCGATGACGGTTTTTTCCTCGGCGGAAAGGTCGTTGAAGAACTGCCGCATGATGATGCGGCCGAACTGGATGTGCCGTGCCTCGTCGCGCAGCACCAGCCGGCAGGCTTCGCGGATCGAGGTGAAGCGCGCGTTCTCATAGCGCGCCTGCAGCAACTCTCCGGATAATTGTTCGAACAAGGTGTTGACCGACAGCCCGGCGAAAAAGCTCATGGCCTTTTCGTCTTTTTCATCGTGAAAGCGCGGGATGATTTTCTTGAAGTAATCGGCGCGCGGCGTCGACTCGTAGTTACCGATCGCCTTGGCGAGGCGGAAGCTCACCTCGTGATGGCGCAGTTCCTCGGCGATGAAGTTGGTGATGTGCTGCTTGATCTCGAAGGGCTGGTGGTCAAAGATCGCCTCGCGCAGGCGCTCGGCGCCGTAGGGCGTCGCGCCGTGTTCCATCCAGGCGCGCAGGCTCCACCACTCTCCGCCGGCGGCGCGCACTTCGGGCGGCAGGTCGGCCTTTTCGAGGTCGCTGTAATCAATGTCGGTGACCGGGTTCCAGGCGAGGCTGCGCGCCTGCAGGCAAAGCTGCCAGACATCGGGGTAGAGCACGTCCGAGACGACGGGATAGGGGTTGGGAACAGTGACGAGTTCTTCGAGCATGGATGGCTGCATGGTGTTCTCCTGGGAGCGCCCGTCGCAGGCCGGGCGGCACCGGCGCATTTCGCGATGTACCGCGTGCACTGCGCCGGCGCGTTCTGCGTTAGACTATTTCTAAACTTCCGAACATTTGTTCGCAATGATACTGACAGTGCCATTACACCATGTCAAGCAGCGCGGGAAAAAGTATGAAAAGTAATAAACCTATACGGCTGGTGCGGCCGGCGCGCAGCGAACATCTGGAGTCGCTTGAGCGCGGATTGTGCGTGCTTGAGCTGTTTGGCACCGACAATGTGCACGGCATGGCGATGATCGACGTCGCCGAGCGCCTGGGCATCACGCGCGCGGCCGCCCTGCGCGTGCTGGGCACGCTCGAGCGGCTCGGTTTCCTGCGCCTCACCGGCCGCGTCTATTCACCGGCGCCGCGCGTGCTCTCACTCGGTTACACCTATCTTGCCTCGCTCGGCTTTCGCGCCATCGCGCAGCCGATTGTCGAGGATTTGATGCGCGACACGGGCGAGACCTGTTCCATCGGCGTGCTGGATGTTCCCGATGTGGTGTATGTGGCGCGCGCCGAGGCGCGGCGCGTCATTCGCATCGACCTGCATGTCGGCAGCCGCCTTCCCGCCTACCTCAACTCCATGGGGCGGGTGCTGCTGTCGGTGCTGCCGGACCGCGAACTCGATGCCTATGTGGGCACGCTCAAGCCGGTAGCGGTGACCCGCAAGACCGTCATTGACAAGCGCGAACTCAAAAAGCGCATCGTCGCTATCCGGCGTAGCGGCTGGTGCTATATCGACGGCGAGGTGCAAGAGAGTATCGCCGGCCTGGCCATTCCCATTCGCGATCGCGAAGGCAAGACCCTCGCGGCGCTTAACCTGAGCCTCGCCTATACGCGCCACGGCAAACGCGAGATCGAGCGCGATTTCCTGCCCCGGCTCAGGGCCAGTGCGCAGGAGATCGAACGCATACTGCACAGCGATGTGGCGGTGAACATGCCGGCGGTGTAGGCGAGGTGCGATGGCTGCAAAGCGGCGCCCTGCAAAGGTTTGCAGAAACTTATGAGTCAAATCCTGGCGAGGTTTTGTCCCCTCTCCCTTGGCGGGAGGGTTAGGGAGAGGGTGAATGCCGCCTCATGCGACCATGCCGCGCCCGCGCCAGTGGTTGACGGTCTGTCGGAGGCGTGAGGCGCTTTCGCGCTCAGGCCAGCAGTTGCAGCACGCCCCAGACGGCCGCAAACAGCAGCGCAGCAATCAGGAAAAGCGGGACCAGCGGATGAATGTTGTTGAGCAATCGAAACAGGTTGCACAAAAACCCGACGAAACGCTGCAGCGGGTTGCGCGGGCTCTTGGAATACTCCATCGCCGCCTTCACCACATAAAACACCGACGTATTGGCACTCATTACGGCCGGCGCCGGCAAGCCCGACCCGCGGGGCGCCACCAGGTAATTGCACTTGAGCAGGATGCGCTGTTTGTCATCCGGGTTGTATTCCCCCTCGACCCAGTGCAGTTCACGGTGAAAGTCGAGCACGCCAAATTCGTAGCTTACAAAGGCCCGCTCGACTTTGCTGTTGCCAAACACCACCTTGTAGGTGGCGTCAGACTGCAGGTAGATGAGCGCGCGCACCACCGTACCAAAGGGCACGAAACGCAGGTTGCCGTCATAGTGCTTGCTGTACAGGCCCTGGGCGCCGCCGAAATCCTTGTTGTAGTGCGACAGGTACAACTCGTCAGTGTGCGGCATGGGCGTGATCACGTGGTTTGCGTCAAAGTGCTGCAGGATGGCCTGTCCGATGACGGCGCTCTGGCGCAGCGTGTCGATTTGCGCGATGACCTCGTCGGGCAGGTGGCGGACATATTCGTGTTTTGACGGGCGCCGCTGCAGGTCTTCGTGGTAGCGCTGTTCTATCCACTGCACGAGCGTGTCAATGGTGGCGCGGTCGGCGGGCTTGTCAAAGCGCCCGATGACCGTCGGAAAGCGCCGCGAAGGCGCGGTCTTCACCGGTTTTTCCAGTTGCAGTGCTTCACTCATGCGGCGCTCCTTGTGGCGTGGTGTGTTTTTGGCCGGTCCGGATGACGGGCGGCGTGTAGGAACAAAACAGGACGTAGGCGCAGGCGGACCCGGTGGCGGCCAGCGCGGAACGTACCGGCGCAGGGGCCCCGGAAACGTCTGCGACCCAGCCTAATGCGCCGCCTGCAAGCGAGAACAACAATGCGGTCGGCCACGAAAAGCCGGGCATCGGTGCGGCGCCGCGTCGTGGTGCGACCGAGGTCTCCATGAACAGCAACGCAACATTCATCACCACGTGCATCAGCGCAAGCGGCCACCAGTCGCTGCGAAAGTCGTTGTTGAGCAGGGTGCCGCCGAAGGCGATGATATTTCCCGTGATCATGGGATGCGCAATCGAGCCATACGGGAAGCGTGTGATGCGCAAGTGCGGCAGGCCCGCGACTTCGTGCCCGTAGTAAGTGCGGTCCGCCCCCAGCGCTTTTGCCGCGACCACGTTTAGCAGGAAACCGGCGGCCACAACGCACAGCGATGCGACATCGATTGGCTGCGAAAAATACGCAAGTGCGATGGCGAAAAGCGCCACGGACTTCATCGCCACCGCGTCGCGCTTGAAGACCGCCATGGGAACGAGGCCAAAGTAAAACGCCAGCGCGTAAAGATAGTAGTGCCAGAAGCTGACAAGATAGGCCGTCACGCTCCAACGCTCATTCCCGCCTGTCGCCAGAAGGGCAAGCAGTACAAATGCCGCCACTGCCGCGAGTGAAACATCGGGCATGGGACGCATCGGGTTTTGTTCCGTGCAAGCAGTCATCGGCCTCCTGTTGTTACTGTTGCGGGTCGCTCCGCATCCGTGTGCGCGCAGGCTACCGTGCAAATGTGACAGAACGGTTATCCGGGATGGGGCTGGGTGGGACGGGTCAAAAATCCCCCTCGGTGTGTGCTGCGGCAGAGCGTGATGGCGCGAGAGCACCATGGCTGGAAAGCC
>Ga0114978_10004212_pt1 | contig 11672 bp, 9 predicted proteins | sample S_140212_EF_Meta_FD_87027 | JGI IMG/M metagenome (GOLD analysis project Ga0114978, IMG submission 87027) | Freshwater microbial communities from Lake Simoncouche, Canada to study carbon cycling - S_140212_EF_MetaG | ecosystem: Environmental > Aquatic > Freshwater > Lake | place: Lake...
GAACGTGGCAATTCATAATTAACCACGTGCGGAAGTAAGGCAATATCGATACCGCGTGCGGCTACATCGGTTGCTACCAAGACTCGGATCTCACCTGCTTTAAATCCTGCCAATGCACTGGTTCTGGCGCCCTGACTTTTATTACCATGAATAGCAGCTGCTTTTATGGCAATCTTATTAAGCTTTTCAGTCAGTCGATTAGCACCATGCTTGGTACTGGTAAAAACCAATACCTGTTGCCAGTTATTGGTTTTTATTAAATGACAAAGTAGTTCTGCTTTATTGGCTTTATTACATAGATAAGCGATTTGCTCTACCGTTTCTGCAGCGGTGTTACGAGCTGCGACTTCAATTCTTATCGGATTGATCAATAAGCCTGTAGTGAGCTTACGTATTTCTTCAGAAAAAGTCGCCGAGAACAGCAAGTTCTGACGTTTTTTAGGCAACAAAGCAATTAGCTTACGAATGTCGCGGATAAAGCCCATATCCAACATTCGATCTGCTTCATCCAATACCAGTATTTCAACTTTATCCAACTTGACTGCATTTTGATTAACCAAATCCAGCAACCGACCTGGAGTTGCCACCAACACGTCGACGCCTCCTCTTAAGCGCATCATCTGTGGATTTATTTTTACCCCACCGAAAACAACTTCAGTTTTTAAGCGTGGATGTATATGAGCGCCATACTTACTAACTGATTCACCTACCTGTGCGGCAAGCTCACGAGTTGGCGTTAATATTAATACTCTAATCGGACGGTTGGCTCCGTAAGAATTTTGTGACATGCGGTGCAAAATGGGCAAAGCAAAACCTGCGGTTTTACCCGTTCCGGTTTGCGCAGCAGCCAAAAGATCATGGCCGTTTAATACTGCAGGGATAGCCTGTAATTGAATAGGTGATGGTGTGGTGTAACCGGCTTCAGCAATAGCACGTAATAGTGGATCTGATAAACCGAGTTTGGAAAATGACATGTAGTGATCTCAAATGATGGCTGCTTTTAATGTATGTTGCAGCACTGGATGTAAAATGAATTTATGGATAAGAACGCAAGTTAAGAATAGTCATTCATCTCAATTCGCAAAAATTATTGTAGGCTTCTGGGGTAACTTGTCCTTCCTAGGAGCAGAAATTATTGACTCAACAAAGTCATAGATTCCATCTGCTTTAATGGTCCAGGTTTTCATATAAAACGGACCCATGTGAGCTAAAACTAAGTGATTTATTAATTTTTGACCTTATCATCATCAAAGCCAAACAGTGGCTAATATAACACAATAAACTTCCAACGCCCAACCTTGATCTTGCCATAATCTTCTTGCAGACCTGACTCGAACATAAAGATAAGTTGTTATTATGCCAACCATTATCTTTCGAATTGAAAAAATATTTACCTCCTCCAACACTTAATATTGGCATCATGAGACACCTAATCTAATTGTTACTTGACAATAAACAGGGCAAAGCATAAAAAGAATCATAACATGATGATTATGAAGTTTTCTCTGCACTTTATTTTCCAACACAAGACCAGATACACTTTTCATTAGGTAACTACTTATGTCCCACGCGCTTACGCCTCGTCCCGATGAATATCGCCAGTACTTTATCTCTACACCGTTAGATAAGTTGCTACTTGATCAGCAATCCATTAATCCGGAAGAGCACATTTTGGCACTCTTTCATCGCTGTGTTGCTGAAGTTCCGGCCTACCGTAAATTCTTGGAGGCACAGAACATAAATCCCGCAAACATAACAACCTACCGCACCTTTTGTGAACTACCATTAATGGATAAAGCTTCTTATATCTATGCTTATCCTTTAGCGGAACGCTGTTTGGGCGGAAGTCTTAAAAGCTCTGACCGAGTAGCCGTATCTTCAGGTTCTACCGGCCAACCGACTTTCTGGCCACGCTCTATAGCAGATGAGTTAGATGTGGCTGTCCGTTTCGAACAGGTATTTAACGATAGTTTCCATGCCCATGAGCGAACTACCCTAACCGTTGTTTGTTTTGCGCTTGGCAACTGGGTAGGCGGTTTGTACACCACTTCTTGCTGTTGGCATCTAACCAGTAAAGGATATCCCCTGATGGTGGCAACACCGGGTAACAACAAAGCAGAAATTTTTCGAGTGATACAGGCTTTAGCACCCCATTTTGAACAAACTGTATTGCTGGGCTACCCTCCTTTCGTTAAAGATGTGATCGATTCGGGTATTGCCGAAGGAATTGACTGGACTGCCTACAACCCCAAACTGGTTTTTGCCGGCGAGGTTTTCAGTGAAGAATGGCGTAGTCTTATACTAAAACGTATCGGCTCAACGTCTCCTTGTTACGATTCAGCTTCTCTGTACGGCACTGCTGATGGTGGTGTATTAGGTAATGAAACGCCGTTAAGTATCGCAATACGTCGGTGGTTTTCAATCCATCCTGAAGCAGCTCGAAACTTGTTTGGTGAATCAAGACTGCCTACCTTGGTACAATACGATCCCGCCAGCCGATTTTTTGAACTGCACGATGACACGCTGGTGGTTTCCGGAGAAAATAGTGTCCCGTTATTACGCTATCATATCGCTGACAAAGGTGGTTTAGTGAGCTTCGAGGACATGTGGGCTTTTCTTAACAATCATGGCGTCCATTCCTTAGCCGAGCTTGGCCTTGATAATAGTAGTCAAACACGATCGTTACCTTTTGTCTTTGTATTCGGACGAGCTGATTTCACTGTTTCCTATTATGGCGCCAATATTTATCCTGAAAATGTCACTGTTGGTCTGGAACAGCCAGAATTTACCTCATGGATAAGCGGCAAATTTGTATTGGAAACTCGTGAAACTGATAACAGCGATAAATATCTGCACATCGCTGTAGAACTTTTACCCGCTATTCAAGCTACTATAAAGTTATCTGAAAAGATAGCCGAGTCCGTTAAAACACAGTTATTGCGTTTGAATAGTGAATTTGCCAATTACACACCGGCAGAACGACAATTACCTCAAATCACCTTATATTCATTTGCAGACTCCAACTATTTTCCGGTCGGTGTAAAACATCGTTATACACGTAACTAATTTTCACCAATACAGTTTAGCTACCGTGACCGATAAAAATCGTCCTACTTGTGAATTTTTGTTTGTCTATGGCACACTAAGACGCAATGGCAACAATAACCTACGCCAACTTCTGACAAGTTACGCCGATTTTATTGACGATGCCTGCTATCAAGGTAAACTTTACCTGATTGATTACTATCCAGGCGTTGTAGCATCAGATAACCCTTTAGATAGAGTAAAAGGTGAGGTTTATTATCTTCATAAGCCAAATTTTGTCTTATCACAGCTTGATGTTTACGAAGAATGTAGTTCTGATTTTGTTCAACCAACCGAATATATTCGTGAAATTAAGTCTGTCCAACTGGCCAATGGAAAAACGATTCCAGCATGGCTTTACACTTATAATTTCGGCACTGAAAATCTTAAGCCAATAGTATCCGGTGACTTTCTCAAAATCAAAAACACGACCCACCCTTAAATGCATAAGTTGAATATAACTGGCTTAGATGCCAATAAACTCTTACACCAATGAAAATAGGCATACAAACTTGGGGTTCTAATGGTGACATAAGGCCAATGATGGCGCTGGCTAATGGCTTGCAAAAAGCAGGTCACTCCGTCACTTTAGTGGTAAGCAGTATCGATAACTGCTGTTATCAAGATAGTTGCAGACAAATAGGCATAGCTTATAGGCAAGTCCCAGAATCTATTGAGTTCGATCTGCAGAACTTTGCACAACGTTCTTTTAACATGCATCCGCTGCAATGGTTACGATCCCTCCTTGATGAAGCGTTCTTTCCTTACGAACAAGCCATCTATCTTAGTGCGCAACAATTAGTTGCCGAGAACGACTTGGTAATCGGCCATCACTTTCTCTACCCTCTAAAACTGGCAGCCTTAAAGCAGAAAAAACCATTTGTTAGCATCACACTTTGCCATGCTGCCATTCCTAACCCAGCAGTGCCTCCTTTAAGTTTTCCTAATTTAGGTCGTCAAATCAATAAAATAAATTGGATGCTATTGGATACTGTATTTAATTGGGCTTTGAAAAAACCCTTGAGTCGTTTATGGCTGGAAGCAGGAGAGATTCCTCCAAAAAATGCGCTGACTGAGCTGCTTAGCTCTCAACAACTGAACTTGGTCGCTGTCGATCCTATATTTTGTAGCTCACATGAGCAATGGTCACCGAGCAACCAGGTCTGTGGCTTTTTAAATTTAACGGAAGATATTCAGCACTGGACTATGCCTGCTATGCTTTCCGAATTTTTAGACAAGGGTTCTGCACCTGTTTACATGACTTTTGGTAGCTTACAACAAGCTGTCCCTGACTGGAGCATGGCTTTATTTATAGAGGCGGCAAAATTGGCTGATTGCCGAGCAATTATCCAGTCCAGCTCAAACCAATATCCTGTCGACAGTCAAATTGACGACATTTATTTCATAGGCCGACATCCACACCAACCCTTGTTTAATCGATGTGTTGCCGTTGTTCATCATGGCGGTGCCGGTACAACTCATGCCGCAACTCGTTCTGGCTGTCCATCAGTGGTTGTTCCATTTATGGATGAACAATTATTCTGGGCACAACAACTTCAAAAACTTGGTTTGGCAGGTAAGCCATTACCGGCCAAAAAAGTAACGGCAGCCGCTTTGGCTAAGAGCATACAGTCTCTTTTAAAATCAACAAGCATCCAAAACAACGCTAAACAAGCATGTTTAATATTGCAAAATAATGATGGTGTTGAACAGGCAATCAATCTACTTAAAAAGTACTTCCTGTAAAGCGTAACTAATTCAACTACAACTTATAATTTTTTTAGTTAGTATTTTTCGTTTCACTTACAATCTGTGATGCATGCAATCCCACCAAACGGCTAATCATAATGACTAAATAAAGCTGTCCTACAATAGCTTCAAGAATTGATAATGTGCGTGCAGGTCTGGTTAATGCTTGAATATCTCCATAGCCAACAGTGGTTAAGGTTACAAAACTGTAATAGTTAAACGATGACAACTCATTCCCTAAATGTTCAGGCATTTTAAATGACCCTGGATGATAACTTTCTACAAAAAAATAAGCGTAAGCCCATATCATTCCAATCAAAATATAAGTACACGCAGCAGCCATAATTAAGTCTATCTTGACTTGGTTTTTCTTCTCTTTTTCTATGTAAGTCCATATCATGACCATGATTTGTATAAGATAAACCACAGTCAAAGCTAACCTGATTTTTTCAAGCTCAGGGTTCTGTAAAATGTGCTGTAGCAGACCCATCACCATAACGACACTTATTAATATCCATGAAAATCTGAGTTGCCCAGCCTGTTCACTCATAGCATAAAGCCCAGACATTAATGCCAAGTAAAGAAAAATATCTGCGATTAAATTCACCCAGATGTCTGTAATAATTAATCCATCAAGAAATGGTCGAAAGAAAATTATTAATACAAATGTCAGTAGCAAAAAGTGAAATCTACCGATATTATGCCTACCAAACTGGAGAGTTGCTTTCTTTTTCATTGCTTCATATTAATGTGGAATTTTTGTCATTTATTCTTAAACTTGCTATTACAAAGGAAAAATGCGGTAATCTTAGTAGATAGCCAAACTTAAAAAAACGGTTTTTATTGTGTCATTAGTTCGAAAAGTCTCTGTCATCACCCTATCACTAGTTTGCTCTAGTTTATTAGTTGCTTGCGCATCTTCTTCTATTATCGTAGGTATCGTAAAACCAGCTCTATTGCCTGAACAAGTAAAAATTTACAGGCATCCGCCTAAAAAATATTCCGAAATTGCTATTATTGAATCATCCAGCGATGGATCTTGGTCTTTCACTGCTCAAGGCAAAATGGACGTAGTAATTCAAAGACTAAAAGAAGAGGCTGCAAAACATGGCGCAAACGGTATATTATTTCAAGGGACAGTCAACGAAAACGGCGCTTCAATGGTAACCAGTACAGGAACCACAATTGCCAGTAATGCAACCTTTTGTATTGGTATTGGCGGATCTTATCAGATCACTGGAAAATCTGGCAATGGCATGGCTATTTTTGTCGAAGAAGAATAAAATTTATTTCCAAATCTGCTAAAGAGATTTTGATAATTCTCAGATTCTATTGCATATCTAAATAATTTCTACCCTCTAATGACTTCGACTATTAACACCTCACAACACTTGCAGCCCACGAAAATCCAAGTCCACTAGTTGCCAAAACTATAAGTTTGCCTTCTGAAATTTTGTTTTCTGCATGTGCCCTTGCCAATGTAAATAATGCATCTGCCGGCCCCATATGGCCATATTCGTTCAACGAAATATAGGTGTGCTCTAAAGGAATATTGATTTCATTGAGAATAGCGTCTCTTAGAGAGGCTTTTATTTGGTTTGTGAGTATATAATCGATATCATTAATATCATGCCCTGAGCGTTTCAAGGCCGTTTTAATTACTTTAACATATTGTTCTACATATGTTTTGTTAATTAATCCTGCAAATACTTTAGGGTTCTCAATTTTTACATAAATACTTTCCCAATCGGAAAAAGTTGGTTTAAATGGTATTTTTGTTCCACCACAATCAATACGTAATAAATCAGACAATTCGCCATCAGTATGTTCTGCAAAGCTTAGGAATTGATAGTTCGGATGATCTCGCTTTAATACCACCGCTGCAGCACCATCAGCAAAATAGAGTAAAGGTTGGCATTCTTTTATCTCAGCGGAGACTAATCGACTCAGTGTGTCTGCACATATCACCAATGCTGTTTGAATAGATGGATCACGATCCATTAATCCGCCTGCAATACTGCAGGCTAAATTACCTCCTGCACAACCGTTTCGGACTTCAAAAGCGTAGGCATGATGACAACCTAATTCACGAGCAACAGCACTGGATGGTGACCAGTTACGGTAGTCATAGTCGCCACCTGAAACAAAAATAATTAAATCAAGTTGGTCACCCGATATTTGAGCATTTTCAAGCGCTTCTTTTGCGGCATGTAAACCCATTGATAATGGGTGATCATTTTCATCTGCAATATGTAAATGATCAATACCAATTCCTTCAGTGAGACGCTCTACAGGAATATTAGCTTTTCTTGCAAGTTCAGTTGCATCAATACGATTCTTAGGCACATAAGTACCAAAGCCACAGATTCCTATGTCGACATGTCCTTGATGATGATCAGCCATTTTATTCATAACTTACGCATAATCGAATATTACACATTAAATATACAATTTGAGCATAGTGCCAAACATAGCTAGTTAATACAAAGGCTCTAATTATTTCAATTAACCCCTAAATTTAACCAATCTAAATACTTTGTAACACCCTGTTTAACGGTAAGAAAATCTTTTGCGTAACCTGCTGTCTTTAAGCCCGATATATCAGCCTGTGTATAACTTTGATAAGCACCTTTTAAATGCTCTGGAAAAGGAATATATTCAATATTCCCTTCTTTATGCCATTCGATAACCGCTCTAGCGACATTGTTAAATGTTTCTGCCTTACCCGTCCCGACATTGTATATGCCTCGCAACTCTGGATGATCCAGAAACCATAAGTTTACATCGACCACATCGCCAACATAAACAAAGTCACGTCTTTGCTCACCGTTAGCCGCCCCATCACGACCTTCAAACAACTTTGCTATTTTGTGCTCAATAACTTGCTGGTTAAAATGAAAAGCTGTACTACTCATAGAGCCTTTGTGCTGCTCTCTTGGACCATAAACATTAAAGTACCGAAACCCAACAATTGGACTTGTTGTCTCCGGCAATAGACGTCGGACATATTGATCAAATTGAAACTTTGAATAGGCATACATATTAATGGGGTGCTCACAACGGCGATCAACACTAAAACCATGCTCACCATTTCCATAAACAGATGCAGATGATGCATAAATAAAAGGAATATTTTTTTCAATACAACAATGTAATAACCGCTTTGAATAATCATAGTTATTTTTCATAACAAACTGACCATCCCACTCCGTTGTGGCCGAACAGGCTCCCTGATGAAAAATTGCCCGCACTCCATTTAGAAAGGTTGACGACTTAATTTGTTCTATAAACTCTGATTTATCCATGTAATCAGCAATATTCAAATCAGCAATATTAAGCATTTTTCGACCATTAACCAAATGATCAACTAACAATATATTACTTTCACCACGCTCATTTAATGCCCGTATTAAATTACTTCCTATAAAGCCTGCGCCACCTGTGACGATAATCATTCTGTCTGCCTCGCTTTATTAATCATCGCTGTTGTCGATTGACCATCAACAAACTGCAATATTTTTACTTCACCGCCCGCCTTGATTACACAATCGCCACCCACAACTTGATCTGATCTATAGTCACCACCTTTGACGATAATATTTGGTAACAAGTTACAATACAAACGCTCGGGGGTTTCTTCAGTAAACTCCACAACCCAATCGACACAAGCTAATGCGGCTAAAACTGTCATACGCTCCTGCAAGCCATTAATTGGCCGCGATTCGCCTTTAAGTTGCTTAACTGATTCATCTGAATTAACAGCCACGCACAACCGATCACCTAATGCTTTTGCCTGCTCAAGATAGGTAACATGGCCAACATGCAACAAATCAAAACAACCGTTGGTCATAACGATTTTTTCGTCATGCGCTTTTGCCCGGGCAAAAATTTTAGTTAACTCTGCCTCGGAAACAATTCCATACTGAGAATCTCGATCACCATGCATTGCTCGATTCAACTCCTGCTGAGAAACGGTTGATGTACCAACTTTCCCAACAACAATACCTCCCGCCAAATTTGCCAGGTACATTGCTTCACACAAGGGTAACTCAAGCGAAACACCTAATGCCATTACTGCTATAACCGTATCACCAGCCCCGGTCACATCAAACACATCTTTGGCTTGCGCTGGCAATGAGTGCACCAAATCATTTTCCACCAACATCATACCCGCTTCGCCGCGAGTTAATAATAAGGTTGGAATTTGATACTGAGCTAATAGTGCTCGTCCTTTTTCAATCAACTCTTGATCGCTCTTACAGGCACCCACCACTGCTTGCAATTCGACTAAATTTGGTGTTATTAGATCTGCTTGAGCGTAGCGTTGATAATCCGTTCCTTTGGGGTCGACTAGGACCTTAATGCCAGCTTGCTTGGCTTCAGCGATATAATTTGATACATCTACCGGAGTACCTTTACCATAATCAGAAAAAATAACGACATTGTTCTTTGGTAATTGATTCAATAAGGATTTCTTTAAGGCTAATCGATCAAACTTTATTGGTGTATCTTCAAAATCCATTCGAATTAATTGTTGATGCTGGGCCATAACACGTAATTTACAAATACTACGCATCGACTTTTCAACTACAAAATGGCAAACAACACCTTGTTCTTCAAGTAATTTTTTTAAAATACCACCTTCAGCATCGTCACCAACCACACCCAACAACGTGACGTTTCCACCCAATTTAGCAATATTAAGTGCGACATTACCTGCGCCACCCACTCTATCTTCAACTGCTTTTACCTTAACAACAGGCACTGGTGCTTCAGGTGAAATACGTAATGCCTGCCCGGACCAATAACGATCCAACATAACATCGCCAATAACAATAATACGAGCCGAACTGAATTCAGGCATCTTAACCAACACTTAACGCCTCCTCAATTGCACCACACCACCAATGACCAATTAAAATATGGGCTTCTTGAATTCTGGCTGTCACAGTAGACGGTACAACAATAGAATGGGTTACTTGCTTACTCAACTCTCCCCCATTACCGCCCGTCAAACCTATTACTACCATACCTTTCACTTTAGCCGCTTGTACTGCATTTACTATATTTACACTTCGACCAGATGTAGAAATTGCAATTAAACAATCTCTTTCATTAGCTATCGCCTCGATTTGCCTAGAATAGACTGTTTCAAAACCAAAATCATTGCTATGTGCCGTTAAAATTGAACTGTCAGTTGTTAGTGCAATGGCCGCAAGCGCTTGCCGATTTTTTTGATATTGAACCACTAATTCCGCAGCGATATGCTGACAATCAGCAGCACTACCGCCATTACCACATAGCAGTATTTTTCCACCCTGTTTTAATGTGTTAATCAATACTTTTCCTACTGACTCAATTACTTCAGAGCATGACACTAATCGCTCTATCATTTCTTGATGATCTTCAAGCTCAGCTATAAATCTTTTCATAATCATATTTTCCTAAGCAATATCTGACTCTGATAATTCATCTGGTTTTCCATGCTGGTGTTCAGGAACAGATTGATTATTTTTTTCGGGATGCTCCTTAAACTGCATTTGATGCAAGCGGGCATAGGCTTCATTCTTTTCAATAAGTTCTCGATGAGAGCCTCTTTCAACAATTCGCCCATGATCTATCACTAAAATCATATCGGCATTTTCAATAGTGGATAAACGATGGGCGATTACCAAAGTTGTCCTATTACACATGATTTTTTGCAACGCTGCCTGAATATAACGCTCTGATTCAGTATCCAATGCTGAAGTCGCCTCATCCAATATTAATATCGGTGCATCTTTCAATAACGCCCTGGCCAATGCTAATCGCTGCCTTTGCCCTCCCGATAATTTAACGCCATTTTCGCCTATTTCTGTATCTAGTCCCTGATCAAGTTTGGCAACAAACTCCATAGCATATGCACCAGTAGCAGCTGCAGTAATTTCACTGCGCGTTGCAGTAGCCAAAACACCATAGGCAATATTATTGGCTATGGTATCGTTAAATAAAGTGACTTGTTGATTCACTAATGCTATCTGTTTTCTTAAATTTGCCAATTGATAGTCATTAATTTCTACCCCATCAATTAATATCTCACCTGTGTCATGCGTATAAAAACGTGATATCAAATTTGCTAGCGTACTTTTACCACCTCCCGAGGCGCCTACTAAAGCAATAGTTTGTCCCGGCTCAGCTTTAAAGCTTATGTCAATAAGTGCCGGGGCATTTGCCCCCAGATATTGAAAAGAAAGATTTCTAAACTCCAATGCGCCTTTGCATCTATCCACCTGATAAGTTCCGTCATCCAACTCATCTGGCTCATCTAAAATATCGAATAACGATTCAGCTGCTGCAATACCTTTTTGTATATCGCTATTGGCATCACTTAATTGCCGTATAGGTCTCGGTAATAAAAACGCTGCCGTTAAATAACCTACAAATGAACCGGCACTAGCTTGTTCCATAAAAAACAAAGCCACATACATCAATAATGCAAGAGCTAAAGCAATAATTAACTGCATCACTTGATTATTAATAGCCGCTGTAGTCACTACCTTTAATGATTGGCCTCTATTATACAAACTACTCTCTAAAAATCGCTGCTTCTCATAGTCTTCACCGCCATAACTTCTTACGACACGATGTCCATTAACCAATTCCGAAGTAATATGTGTCATATCACCTATCGATTCTTGTACACGCTTACTTAGCATCCTTAATCGCTTACTAACCATGTTCATTAGTAAAGCAATAATCGGCGCGACCACTAAAAAAATCAAAGACAACTTCCAGTTGATATAAAACAAATAGCCCAACAACCCTATAGCAGTTAAGCCTTCTTGCACAACTTTACGCAC
>Ga0114978_10004213_pt1 | contig 11671 bp, 12 predicted proteins | sample S_140212_EF_Meta_FD_87027 | JGI IMG/M metagenome (GOLD analysis project Ga0114978, IMG submission 87027) | Freshwater microbial communities from Lake Simoncouche, Canada to study carbon cycling - S_140212_EF_MetaG | ecosystem: Environmental > Aquatic > Freshwater > Lake | place: Lake...
AATTGTCTCAATCCAAAATTTATACCAACAATATATGAAGGTTCACAATATGACTATCGTAAATCATATCACTATTTTAATAAAACATGGGGTTGTGATTATTCGGTTTTCAATAGTAACGACTATGACCAAATTGTTGAATACAAGTCTGTTTATGATATCGTAAATGAGAGAAATAAAAATAATAACTATGAATGGTTTTATATTATTGAACCTCATAGTGGGTTAGATCTATTCTTCGGTCATCATAAAGTACATAATGAATTTTTATTAGAAAACATTTCTGAAATATCTTTAAATGAAATTAAAAATTATAATGGTAATATTTTAATAAATTATGTGGTTGATGGGGGTTTAGGTATTAATGAATCTAATTTAAAAATGATAGTTAATTTTACAAGAAAAAATGGAATACCTGATAAAAAAGTATTTTTTATTTTTGCAGATTTTAAACTTAAAGAAAATTTTAAAAAATTAGATGTAAATTATAAAGTGTTAGATTTTAATTTTTATTTACATTTTAAATCTTCTGAATTTAATAAATTAATTGATAATCAAACAAATACCGTGGTAATGCCAATTGATTATGAGGAAAATATAAATTCAAATAAGAAAGATTTTTTATTATTAACAAGACATTGGAAGCAACATAGAATATTTTTATTAAATCAATTACATAGATTAGGATTAGAAAACAATTTAGTGTCTTGGGAAAAAAGTTATTATAATGAAAACATGATAAATGAATTACTCAAATACGATAAAAATGATGAGTTTGTTAAACTTGTTAAAGAAACATCAAAACATATTGACGTTGAGGATTTGGTAAATGTAAGTGGGTATGGATATGAAAACAAAGAAATGTATTTAAACACTTATATCAGTATTGTAACAGAATCAATATTTTTTCAAACAGATACTGATTACCCAACGGGATTTTTATCTGAGAAAATTTGGAAACCTATTGGTCATTGCCAACCATTTATTTTAGCCGGACCATCTAGATCTTTAAAACACATTAGAGAAAGATATGGTTTTAAAACATTCCATCCTTATATTGACGAGACATACGACGATATCGATGATGATATGGAAAGATTAAAATCTATACAAAAGGAAGTTGGTCGATTTAGTAAAAAAACAAAAGAAGAAAAAGTTCAATTTTTAAATGATGTTAAAGAAATATGTTTTTTTAATCAAAATAAATTTTTAGAGTTTGATAAGAATTACAGAAATTCGTTAGATAAAAATAATGAACTTAAATTAGTTCATTCGTTTTTAACAACGTCGTCTCTAATCTAGATTTTATAAAATCAATTGCAATTTCAGAAAATTTCTTATATCCAAAATAACCAGGGTGAGTATCTTCAGTATAATCATGTGTTTCATCTTTAATTGTCAATTTGTGTTTATGACAAAAATGACTTGTGGTATATACGTCATCTTCAATTATTAGTTGATGCTTTAAATCTAAATCCACATAAACTTCATCAAATGGATTTTTTAATTTAGTATTATCAAACATATAATAATATTGAATTCCTAATTTATCTAAAAAAGTAAATAACCCAACCAAGTCACCTTGAAATCTATTAGAATAAACAATCGGGTCATGAAAGTTATCAATATATTTTAAAACATCACTTTCTATTTTACCTTTAAAAAAATTATCGGAATATGGATTATCATTTGGTGAGTAAGAATAAACAACAGATAAATCACTTAATCTACCATCACTATAATCATCATATCTAACATTCACAATTATATAGTCATTAATTTCCTTACAAAACATATCAACACGATGAATTGGGTCGGTTATCTCAAATAGGAATAATGTTTTTTTCGCATTTTCAATTCCGACTTTTTGTATATATTCATAAGTTCTTCTAATTAATCTTGGTGCGCCGGACCCGCATTGTGCATCGTGTACTAATTTACATCCAAAATAGTCAGAGATATATTTTGCATATGTTACGTCCTTTTCATTATCCCACTCAACTCCATGTGAATTTTTATATATTTCTTTAACATCAATATTATATAAACCACCTCCCGCACTTAATGAGGAACCGTTACAGTAAATTGTGTGAATGTTTTTTAATTTCATTTAATAAATCTTTTGATAATTGTAGATGTCCTTTTTCGGATAAATGTAAATCATCTACTTTGTTATTTGTTTCTTCTAAAATTCTCATATAATTTCTATATGGTATAAAATTTTTAAAACATTCTTTTTTATGATTAATATGACTAAAGTGTTTGAATCTTAACCCAATTTTGTTTGATTCTTCTAATTTAGTTTTATTATTATCATCTGCATTTATGATTACCACTTTTAAACCTTTACTAACATCTTCTTTTATTTTTAAAACGTCAATATCGGTATTATAATCATATATAACATCACTATTTTTTCTAATTAAGTCTTTCAAATCCTCATCGGAGGCACCCCATCTTGAGAAATAAATCGCCAATCTATCATCCTCTAACATTTCTTCGGACCAAATCCTATCAGGATATTTTGTATCATTTTCCACCCAAGTCCAAAAATAAACATTCTCAGTTAGTAAAAGATCTTTAATTATTTTAATAAAATTATTTATTTCTTTCCACCATATATTATATGTCATTTTATTTAATGCAATTTGATTAGTGGTATTTTTATCTACGTCGTCGTTTTGTTTTGGGTGAGGACTAAACGGCATAATGTCAACAAAATCATTCACTTCATTTGCAATTCTAAATCTACTTTCAGTTGTCCACCCAAACACTACGATATCGTTTTTTTGAATCTCATTATATTTTTCTAAAAATGTGTCCATTATTGTATAGTTAGAACAACCACCTTTACCATAATTGATAACATCAATATCTAATTCAGAAGATAATACGTCCGCAAAGTTTTTAGGTGTATATCCTAATAGATTACTATATTCAACTGACCACTGACTTCTAGCAATGTTATGAGATTCAAAAGATTGTGTATGTGAATCACCAAATACAAATAATTTTGGTTTTAATTTATCTGTGAGTATTTTTATAATTCTTTCAGCATATAATTTATGGCCATAATAACCAGGATGTAAATCATCGGTATACCCCTTTAAATCGTGCGATACAGTTAAACCATTAAATCCTGAAAATTGATTTATACAACTATACCCATCAAACTTTAAATCTCTATATTCTAATTTATCGTAATATTTTTGAAATGGAGTTTGGAGTGTATTGTTATCAAACATATAAAAATATTCAATATCATTAGCATCCAAAAATGAAAATAAACCGGCAAGTTCTCCTACAAATTTTTTAGTATATGTAACAGGGTTATGATATTTTTCTAAATAGATTTTTACTTCGTTTTCAATCTCACCCTCAAAAAATTTATGATCATAATAAATTCCATCTTCAGTTGTTGTTTCTTGTATTTGAATTGATGATATTTTACCTTCATTATCCCATTCATTATCATATCTAACATTGACAATAACGTAGTCATTTATTTTTTCACAATAAAAATCAATACGATGTACCGGATCTGTTATTTCAAATAAGAATAATGTTTTTCTTGCATTCTCAATTCCAACTTTTTGAATATGGTTATATGTCATTCTTATTAAACGAGGAGCACCTCCACCTGATTGTGCTTCATGTATCAATTTTGTACTAAAATGATCCGCAATATATTTTGGATATGTCACATTCTTTTCATCTCCAATATCAATATTAAGTAATCTTTTATATTCCGTTTTGTTCATTGGTACGTTCATACCCCCACCCGCAGTTAGGGAAGACCCATTTACATAAATTGTATTAAATTTCCACCATTTCATAGTAGTTTAAATATAACTTAAATATTTATAAGAAACAAGTTTTGTGAGAATAATCATATCAGAAGGTCAATTAAAGAAATTAAAAAAATCCATTAAGAAGGTAAAATGTGATAAATGTGGTTGGGAGTGGGATTTATCTGACGGAGGAAATGATCCTTATACCTGTCATAAATGCGGTCACGTTAACAAAGAACAAGAGGTTGATGAAAGAAGTAGAAGTTTTGCATTTACAAGAAAAAAAAGGTTATTTAGTAAACCGGAAAGAATGTCCAATCCTTTGAGGTATAAAGAAAGTGATAGACTTGAGGAATATAGACCACTTACAGATAAACAAGTTAAAAGTATTGAAGATCTTAATAAGGATGCCAAATTCCTAACTTGTAAGAACTGTAGAAAGAAATTTACCCAAACAACACACAAAAACAAGAAATCGTTACCTATATGTCCTTATTGTGGGACATATAACAAATAGTATAATTAAAATTAAATTATACAAATATTTTAAATATTTTTTTGGATATTCCAATAATATCTATATCTTTGTAGTCTAAATTAAAAAACTATGAAAAAAGTATTATTGTTAGTATTAGTTACCCTATCGACGTTATGTGGATATTCCCAAGACACAAAACAGTTAATTAAAAGCACTTTTAATGGTGAACTTAAGAATGATCAATTTTGTAAAAATGGTTATTATTTTATTACTGTTGATACGGTATTAAAGAAGAATATAATTGAAAACGGTCAATTGGTGTCTACTTTTGACTATAACGAATACAATAAAAAAAGTGACGTAACTTATAATGTTAATGAAATAATGAAATATTTTGGGTTCAATGAATATTATAACTTAAAAGAATTTAAAAATATCCAAACAACAATATTTGGTTTATCAAAAATACATATAAGTGCATTATCAGATAAAAACGGATATACCTATTTAATTGATTGGTGGTTTTCTGAGGGAAATGATTATACTAAACTAAAAGGAGTTACAATTAGTAAGGTAAATAAAAAGGAGAGTTAAACTCTCCTTTTTTTATTTTTGTGGTTGTTGACCTTGTTGATTTGGTTGTTGTTTTCCTGTAATGGAATCTAATTCACGAACATAATTATAAATTTCATCTTGTTGTTCTTTTACTTTTTGTTCTCTAGCATATGACATAAGAGATTCTCTTAAGTTATTTAAAATATTAGGTTGTGCACGAGAAATTAAATCATATGCGGCCTTAATATTTTGTCCCATACCATAATATAATCGTAAAAATAATCTGGATAGTTTATCAATGTCACTTGTGTTATCATTAGAAATTTCAAATTTACTAATAACTCCTTGATTTTTATTTAATTTTTGTAAAGCCGTTTCTATTGAATCTTCGTACAATTCAACAAAAAACGATCTTTCTCCTCGTTGAAATGTTGAATCTTGAATATAATTTACAGTAAAACTTAATCCCGATTTTACATCATCCCATTTTCTTTGATAATGATCCGCATCATATTTGCTGGTAAATCTATCATCACCTGCCATATTACGATTATATTTATATGGTTTTAATCCCTCCCCATTTACTGTAATTATTTGAGTTGGGTTTAACTTACTAACAAATATGAATATTTTTTTAGATATATTTTCCAATATTTCCTTAACTATATAATCATTTTTAGTCATTTTCAATGGAGCAATTGAATAATGTTTTGTATTATCTTTTGGTGCCGGTTGATTTGTTGTTTGACCGTTAGATGGAGCCGTTTGTTCTTGGATAACCTTATTAATCATCAATCTCAATTGGGATTCCGTTAATCTTACTACTTTTTTAGACATAAATCTTTTAATATATAAATACTATCGTTTTTATAAATGTATTTATAATAAAAGAAAGTTATGTTATTAAAATTAGGATCGGAAGGAGAAGATGTAAAAAAACTGCAAATTAAGTTAGGTGTTGATCCAATAGGTAAGTTTGGTCCAAAGACCGAAGCAGCGGTAAAGGTTTGGCAATCATCAAATGGACTAACCGCCGATGGTATTGTTGGTGATGGTACTTGGGGTAAATTATTTACTGAAGGTACTGTAAGTGCACCGACAGTAATTACTGAACCGGCACCCGTTAAGAGTGTTGGTGGGTTGAAATTAGAGGGATTAAGGGGTCATATACCCGATGCTGTAATTGCACAAATTCCCGATACGGCAGCTAAATTTGAAATTAATACTCCATTAAGACTTGCACATTTCTTGGCTCAATGTGGTCATGAAAGTGGTGGATTTAGACTTACAAAAGAAAACTTAAACTATTCAGCTAAAGGTTTGAACGGAACATTTAAAAAATACTTCCCTACTTTAGACTCCGCAGTTCCTTACGAAAGAAAACCTGAAAAGATTGCGAATAAGGTTTACGGTGGAAGAATGGGTAATGGTCCTGAGTCTTCAGGAGATGGTTCTAAATTCTGTGGACGTGGTTATATCCAATTAACGGGTAAAGACAACTACACTGCGTTTGGTAAATCAATAAATGAAGATATGTCAGCTAACCCTGATAAAGTTGCTTCATCTTACGCATTATTATCTGCGGCTTGGTTCTTTAATAAGAACGGATTACATAAGATGGCAGATGGTGGTGCAAGTGATGCGGTTGTTACATCTATAACTAAAAGAGTAAATGGTGGAACAATAGGTCTTGCAGATCGTATTAAACACTTTAAAGAATACTATTCATTACTATCATAAAAAAAGGGACTTTATAGTCCCTTTTTCATTTAATATATTTCTTTAATATCCACATCCGTTTCAGGATTTAAATCTGTAAATCTTCTTGAGTCGTCATCATCATTTTCTTCATCCTTAGGATGCATTTTAGTACCCTCTAATTCAGACCATTGTCTTGCACCTATAAAGTGTCCACCAGCCAATTCATTGTCCTCATCGATCGGATAAACACAATAAAGGGAACGATTATCAACGGGACCATTTTCACCTACTACGTATGTCTCAACTAAGTATGATTTTTCTTGATCATCAATATATAATATAGTTGATGATTCGGTATAATCAGGTTCAAATTTAATTCCGTCGTGAATAACCCAATCAATCTTACCTAAATGATAAAGACCAAATTTCTTTTTATTCTTTTTACTCTTATATAATCTAATCTTAGGATTATCAATACTTGTTCTAGCAGTGATAAATTCATTTTCCATTAAATGTTGGTAAATGAATGCCACCCCTAAATCACCTAAACTTTGATTACTTACTCTTCCTTGTTGATCTAATCTTGAACCTAAAGATTTAAGTGTACTATCTAATAATCTAAATTCATTACCAACTCTCTTAATTGTACTCATCAATTCATATGATGAAAATTTATCTATAGCATCTCTCGCAGTTGTTGAAAGGATATATAAATTTCTAAGAACCGTATCCATACTTTTCCAAGACTTTTCAGTTGAAACCACCCCACCTCCATCTAAGTATGCCTTTTTTAATTCTCTTCTTGCTGCCGCAAATTCATGTCTACCTGGACCTTCAGTAAGTCTATTAGCCACACTTCTATCAAATAACTCCGCCTCATCATAACGTACATACTCAAATAAATCTCTATGTTCCGCTAATTGTGGGTATATTCGAATAACTTCCTCCCATGTTTTAGGATTATCACCATCATTTAACATGCTGGTCATTTTAAATCCTGTATATCCGTGATCACGTTCACAATATTGTAATGCACATATGTAATATCTATAAACGTCCTTATTTGGGTTATCTTTAGGATTTTTAGATTCATCCATCACAAACCAAAACGTTCTTCTTGGTCTATACGTTCCCCATAAATTAGAACGAGAATCTGACGTATTTCTACCAGTTACACACCATTGAACTCCTTGATAAGATTGGGCCATTGATTGTTGGTAAAATCCATATTTAATAGCTTCTCTAGCGTCAGCTACATAGTGAACTTTAAACCCCTCTTCATTAACAACAACGTCTCTATCACTTGTCCATAATTTTTTGGATGCATTAACTTTTACAGGAGTAGAATCTAATTTACCTTTAAATTCATCTTCATCACCTGCAGTTAATGTTGCATCTCTAAATTCATGTAATAAAGACTCAATCTCTTCTAATGAATATTGACTAATATCCATCAATTTAGATGGATCAAATGCTGGTAAACCATGATCCCCGTCGTGTCTCATTAAAAATGTGTAGACCGCCGGATTATTAATGGTTAAACTTTTTTGCTTTTCAGTAAATAAAGTTAAGTCGTTTTCAGCCTGTTGAATCTGTTCAGGGGTTGGAGTCGCACCAAACCACTTGTTTAATAAAAAGTTAAATAATTTCTTATTTTTTACCTCTTCTACTATAACGTCATAAACTAAATCTTGTATGTTCATACTACATAAATATATAATAAATACCTTTTTACCAACTTAAAAACGGGTATATTATTGAGATATGAACATATCTGAGCTTGTTAGGTTTTTCTTAAGGGTAGATAATTCTTCAGTTACCGACTTTAATAACCTTTCAATCATAAGGACTTTCATTAAACTATCAGCATCAGTTGTACTAACATCATTAGTTTGACCACCAAAAAGAGCCAATTTAATTAAACTATCAGTTTCACTTTTAGATTGTTTCTCCTTTTTTCTTTGAAAATACTTCCTTGAATTCTCCCTTGTACAGTCAATACAGTAATTGCTATGACCATCTAAAACTAACTTGTTCTTGTAAAAATTATCAAGTGCTTTCGGTGTTTTACAACCCGAACATCTCTTCTCATTTTTCTCTTCAGACATAAATCTATTTTTTGATTAAGAAACAAAGGTAATGTATATTAAAAGAAAAACCCAAATATCATAAAAAATATTTGGGTATAACTTATATTATATTATATTTTAATATCCACTCCCCCATCCTAAACCTAACATTCTATTAAACCAATCTGATGCTTTGTCATAAAATGGTTTATTTTTATTTACTAATGATTGCCACAATTTCCTGTCAGATTCGGGTAACATACTCTTACAATCTAACATATGACCCGTTGGTTTACAATTTGGTATACTTAATTGATATTGTTTAATTCTATCTGTTAGATCTTTACCTTGTATTTTTTTAGCATCTAAGAATTCTTTTGTCCCTGAATTAATCGCCTCCATTTGATCGTCCATCCAAGTTTGTTCTTGTATTTGTTTAGTTCCCGTAATTTGACTGTCAATAATCTTCTTAATTTGACTTTCCGTGAATATATATTTTTTCATAATGTGTTACTTTGATTTAAGGTATACTGATAAATATCCCGCTAAACGACTACCTCTTTCAATTAAAAAATCTTTTTGTGTTTGTGTTAGTTTCTTTTTAGTTCTATAATCAATTCCCATTGTACCAATACATTTGTCTGTTACAATATCAAATAACCCAATTGCATATGTTGCATTGGTTCCCGTAGCCTCAGCCGCAGATTTTAATCCACAAGTTGCAATTTCCTCATCTTTAAAATCGGGGATCCACAAATATTTATTTTCCATAATGTGGTTCATTGATCTTGAATATAACGATAGTGGAATATCAGTGAATAAATGAATAACACTACCGATTCCGGGTTTAGTGTCTTCATATGTAATTGAAAACTTTTGAATTGATTTGTTGGTGTGAAGAAAATGGCCACCATTGTGAAACTGACAAATCCAAATTCTATCGGCGTCTAACATATCTCTAATTTCCGATATTTCATCAAAAATAACCAAGTTTCTTTCTATATCGTCTCTTACGATGTCTTTTGAAACAGGTTTAGATAATTTAGCTTTTACATACTCAAGTCCTGCTGGACCGACTAATGCTGTGATGACAGCAACTAAAACCATACCAATTAATTCCATTGTGTGTTGTTCCATAGTAATAATTCTATAAATAGTGTAATACAAAATAAAATTTTAAGTTTATTTAGTATCAATCGTATAAAATCCCAAATTAATTTTAATCTGACAAATAGACATATCATTTTTAGGTATTTTTACAATATGTAACTTATTTATTTTTGTTGTCGGGGGACAAAATAAACATATATAAATTAATATACGGGAGATTTCACAAACTCCCTTTTTTTATGTATATTATACAATTATGATAATTTATTCGAACGGTTGTTCTCACACACATGTTCACTGTGTTGAAAAAGATGAAATATGGTCAAGTGTTATAATGAAACACTATACTCAAGATTATTATATGTTTATTTCTAGCACAAATGTTTTTAATATTAATGATACAAATAATAATAACATTTTAATAAACGAATCTAGATGTGGTGCCGGTAACGATCATATTTTTCATCGAACATTAGAGACTCTCACACATTTAATACAAAACAATAAAAAGCCGGATTTCGCGTTTATTCAATGGTCCGGTCCAAATAGGAGACAACATTGCTTACCGAACGGAGAGATGAAAAATGTAAATTTACATGACAATATTGAATATCACGTGAAGTTCGAACCAATGGGTAGTTTACATACATTACATTATATTTTTTCATTACAAGAATTTTTAAAAAAAGAAAATATAAAATATCGTTTTTTTAATTATATGGAGTTAGATAAATCAATAAAATATAATTCAATTTATAATGAAATAGATATGGATAATTTTATTGATTTTGGATTTGGTAAGGATATTTTAACTACGGGTATATTGGAAATGATTAAAGAAAAAGGATTTAGTTGTGATGAGTTAGGTCATCCAAATAAAGAAGGTAATGAATATATTGCAAATGAAATATTAGGTAAGATATGAGTAAGATAATTAACTTTTTTGGTGGTCCTGGTATTGGTAAATCCACACAAGCATCAGGTTTATTTACCGAGATGAAAAAACACCATATGAGTGTTGAATACACATACGAGTTTCCAAAAGAGGTTGCTTGGGAGGGAAATGTGTCCCAATTGAAGGATCAGTTCTTCATTACCGCTAATCAACATAGAAACATCAGTCGTCTTTATGGTAAAGTAGATTATATCATTGTTGATTCACCGATAGTATTAGGTTGTTTTTACGAGCAACGATATGGTGAAGGTTATCCAGCATCACATTACTCAATGTCAGGTTTAAGTAACTTTCTTTGGTCGTTATTTAAAAGATATGACAACATAAACATATTATTAAAAAGAAATGATGAGACATATGATACAAATGGTAGATTACAAGGTCTACAAGAAGCTCAGGAAATTGATGACGATATTAAACAAACATTGGATGTTAATAGTATACCTTATAGTGAATTTAGTGTTCATAATGACACTCCTTTGGAGATTTACAGGTATTTAATAGAAAACAATTTATGAGGAAAAATTTAGGTTCTTATGTGGGGATTATATTGATGACTTTAATGTTATTAACAATTACAGTATTCACTTTTGCACAAGATGTGGTTGTTTTAAAACATACAAACTATACATCACATTATTCTAAATCAAAAAAATATCCAGTAATGGTAGAATGGTGGATTACAAAGACTAAAATAGGTTGTTCTACTCCATTAGCGAGAAAAGACAATTTCAAACCAGACCCAAAGTTACCTAATGAAACTGATTTAATTGAGGACTATAAAGGTTCAGGTACCGATAGAGGACATATGATGCCGGCGGCTGAGAATTTATGTCAAACACCTGGAGTTCAAGATGAGTGTTTTTATTTCTCAAATATGGCAGCACAATATCACTCATTAAATGCTGGTGATTGGAAAAGTGTTGAGATGTTAGAAAGACAAATATCATTACAAAACGATAGTGTTAAAGTATGGTGTGGTAATTTTGGTGAAGCTAAAAGAATAGGTAGA
>Ga0114978_10004214_pt1 | contig 11671 bp, 12 predicted proteins | sample S_140212_EF_Meta_FD_87027 | JGI IMG/M metagenome (GOLD analysis project Ga0114978, IMG submission 87027) | Freshwater microbial communities from Lake Simoncouche, Canada to study carbon cycling - S_140212_EF_MetaG | ecosystem: Environmental > Aquatic > Freshwater > Lake | place: Lake...
AGAGCCCCGCGCTGCCGCAAGTTTGGTGACATTTTCCGCGGATGCTGCAGGCACCCAGCGTATGGATACAGCATACTTCTCTTCAAATGGCTTGAAAATCTCTTTCATGACGGTATCTAAGTACCCCCCGAAAGACGCAATCGTGAGCGTTTTTGTGAGCCCCGACTGCGACTGCTGCGCCGAGGCAGTCTGATGCCCCGCCGCGATGAAAAACATGAGCCAAAACAAGCTGAACTTTCTGAGTTGCTGGATGATTTTTTTCATTATTTTTTTAATCTTGCCAAGTTAGTCGCTTATGTCCGAAATCTTACAACTGAGAAAATCATATATGATATTCCCATAACTGACAAGAAAGATGTTTGGCTCTCCAGCAAAACTAAATAACTCTCTCTGACTAATCTCAGCGAACCTAAACCGATTAATTTTGACTGTACGGCTGGCTTTGCTCAGACGGCTTGGTAAATAAGGTGGCATTCGTGGCGTTCGAAAATTTTTTGTCAGACGAACAACAAATATGGCGAGATACATGCAATCGTTTCATCGATCGCGAAATCACGCGCGAGTACATTCGCAAGTGCGACATGGAGCGCACCTACTACTATGAAGCCTATGAGAAAGTTGCAGCTCAAGGCTGGCTGGGCTTGATGATTCCAGAGGATCAGGGCGGCATCGGTGGCGATGCAATGGATTGGGTGATTTTTTTTGAGGCGATGGGCAAATACAGCAACGACTTCTCAGCGGCGACACTTGGCGTCTCGATGTACACAGCGCAAGCTCTTTTGCATTTTGGTCGGGCCGATCAAGTCGCCCAATATATCGATGCATACCTAAACGCGAAGGTACGCTTTTGTATTGCGATTTCAGAACCGCAGGCGGGCTCAGATGCAGCTGCTATCCGGACGCGTGCGACGAAAGACGGCGAAGACTATCTTGTGACTGGGTTAAAGCAGTGGTGCTCGGGCTCAAGCGCAAAGGGCGCCATCATCGCCATGCTGGTACGTACCGACCCAGAATCAACCAGACGAAACGGACTCACGGTATTGCTTGTTCCAAATGATTTGCCAAATTTAGAATTGCGAAAACTTAACACTTTAGCGCGGCGGGGCACAGGCACGAATCAGATTTTTTTGGACGAGGTGCGGGTGCCAGGTGCAAACCGACTTGGTTTTGAAGGGCAAGGCTGGGACATCATTACCAGTCATCTTGAACTAGAGCGACTGAGCATTGCCGCGTCGATGATGGGGTGTGCACAACAAGCGGTAACAGATGCGTTGCAATACGCCCATACGCGTGAACAGTTTGGCCAAACCATTTTTAATTTTCAAGTCCTTAAGCATATGTTGGCGGATATGCAGACCAAGGTTGATGCGGCTCGCTTACTTGTCTATCGAGCCGCCGGTATGCATCAAGCGGGCCAACCCTGTGGTCGAGAAGTTTCGATGGCTAAGCTCTATGCCTCCGAAACTCTGCAGGAAGTCACACGTAATGGTGTACAGATCATGGGTGGTCATGGCATGCTTCCTGAGGCCGACATGGAACGCTATTTTAGAGAAGGTATGCAGGCAACTGTTGGTGGCGGTTCATCTCAAATCATGAGAACTATTATTGCGCAAAGCATGAAGAAAAAGTAATACCGCTTTCTGTGTGTCATTGAAAAAGAGAAGCCCCGTGTCTGACTTTCCAACATTTGTGGAGTTTCATGAAGAAGGTCCTCGAGAAGGATTTCAACTTGAAACAGTGTTACATCCAATTGAATCGCGCATACGGTTTATTGACGCACTTAGTCGTACTGGTTTACGCCAAATACAAGTCGGCTCGTTGGTTAATCCAAAGAAAGTACCAACGATGGCTGACACGCCCGAGCTGTTTGCCCGAATTGAAAAAGTAGCCTCTGTGAAGTACACCTTACTGTGGCTAAACAAACAGGGATTTTTGAAAGCCCTCGATGTTCCTGATGTTACGCTTGAAGGATGGCTTTATTTTTATGCGAGTGACGCGCTCGCCCGTGCAAATAATGATCGGTCCGCCGAACAGATGCGTCAAGAACAACTCGATTTTGTCAAACTTTACGAACACCATCAGGTGCCGGTGACCACCGCATCTATCATGTGCGCTTTCGGCTGTAATCTTGAAGGTGAGGTTTCGACACAACGTGTCACGGATCTTTTAAGTTGGATTCGGGAAATTACAGTTGGCCGCGGTCATTCGCTGCCGACGCTCATGTTAGCCGACACGATGGGCTGGGCAAGCCCCGAACGGCTCAAACAACTCATTGGCGCTATACGTGACATTGAGCCCGACATACGTATCGGCACGCATATTCACGACACGCGTGGTTTAGGCCTTGCTAATGTTTACGCGGCGTTACAAATGGGGGTCGACCTCTTTGATAGTTCAGTTGCAGGGCTTGGCGGCTGTCCATTTGCAAGTCATAAAGCAAAAAATACTGCAGGAAATATTTGTACAGAGGACGCGGTATTTCTTTGCGAAGAACTTGGGATAGAGACCGGCATTGATCTAGATGCACTCATCGAAGCTGCAAAGATTGTTGAAGAGATCCTTGGCGAACAACGTCCCGGAAAAATTATGCACTCAGGATCTCTTTCTCGGTTTCGTTCAAAAAAATGAGTGCATATTTTAATTCTTCGCAATAAGTTGTCCTATCAAATCAACATGGCTATTAACTACGACCTTCTACAAAACTATCCGCCAAAAGAAGAAGACGTTGTCTACGACTCGCGCGACACAATGCTCTATGCCTTGGCCATTGGCTTGGGTTTTGATCCTACCGATCGTCGCCAACTTCCGTTTGTGTACGAACGTGATTTGGTGGCCTTTCCAACAATGGCAATGGCATTGGGGCATCCAGGCTGGTGGCTTGGATCTGCCGGGTTAGATGCAAGCAGCACAGTACATGCTTCAAAAAAAATTGAAATACTTGGGACGCTGCCTATTGAGGGAAAGCTTCATACTCGATCAGTTGTTACAGGCGTTACCGACAAGGGGGTTGGGAAACATGCGCTCGTGCATACACAGCGCGACCTATGGGACAGCGCAACCGGTCACCATCTTAGTCGACAGATCAACACCATAATCGCCCGAGGACAGGGCGGATTCGGCGGTCCCAACCCGGTAAGCGCCCCACCTGTCTCAATGCCTTCACGCGAGCCCGATGCAATCTGTAGTCTGCCAACCATCTCTCAGCAGGCACTCTTCTATCGGCTATGCGGTGATCGACACCCATTGCACGTTGATCCAGAACTTGCGCTGGCCGGCGGCTTTTCACGCCCGATTCTTCACGGATTAGCCTCGATGGGCATTGCCGCCCATGCGGTAATCAGAACGGCTTGCGACTATCAGATCAATCAAGTCAAAACCATTGAATGCCGCTTCACCAATCCTGTTTACCCGGGCGACGCGCTACACGTTCGAATGTGGTACGACGAACCCGAGGTTTTGTTTCAAGTCAGCGTACTCGAGCGCGCTGAGATTGTGATCGATCAGGGGAGGCTCGAGTTGCGTGACCACCCTACGTCTTCTGCCAGGCATCTTAAAAAGGAATAGCTTTGTTAAGAACTCAAATCGATACGCGGCAACTTACTATCGGAAATATTCTTAAAGAAAAGGCGCTTCGCCATCCCAATCGACGTGCGCTCACTTTTCTGCCCGACGGGCGTCTGTACACGTATGGCGATTTGCACAAACTTAGCAACCGATTAGCTAACGGCTTATTAAATCTTGGCATTAAACACGGAGACCATGTGGCGGTCATGCTAGATAACTGTCCGGAACAACTACTACTCTATTTTGCCTTAGGAAAAATTGGCGCTGTAGCAGTCCCACTCAATCCAGCGATTCACGGGAAGATGCTGACATATTTTCTTACCCACTCCGATTGCATGGGCGTGATTTGCGATACAAAATTGTTGGCTCGAATTGCCGAGATTGCGCCTGAGACACCATTAATTAGAGTGCGCGTTGCGTTTGATGAAAATCAAAACTATGGTTCAGTTACCGCAGACACGCACGCGTCTGGGGTCGTAACTTACGATGTACTAACAGAGGCCGACCATCAAGAGCCTGACTGCAATGTGAACTTTAGAGATTTGGCATTTTTACTATATACCTCAGGAACAACGGGTCCCTCAAAAGCCAATATGTTTACTCAGGCACAGATCCTGCTTTACGCGATCGAGCAGGTAGATGGTTACGGCTACACAGAAAGTGACACAGTCTATGTCTGTCTGCCTCTGTTTCACGCGAATGGTTTACTTTCTTCAACTTACGGTCCATTAATGATTGACGGGCATGTCGCGATGGCGAGGCGTTTTTCAGCCTCAGCGTTCTGGGACGATATACGCACGGCCGGCGCCACGATGACGGGGCTGCTAGGATCGATGACCAATATTCTTTGGCATCAACCCGCTCGCGCTGATGATGCGAACAACCCACTGCGTGCCGCAGTCTTGATTCCAGTCACTCAATTTGGCAAACAATTCGCTGAGCGCTTTGGTATTCAAGCGATCAGTAGCTACGGACTGACTGATTATGCGCTTGCGACAATTTATCGTGCTGGTGATTTACCAAATAAATTAGGTTCGGCCGGTCGACCACGCTTTGGAATGAATGTCCGGATCGTCGACGACGACGATTTTGATTTGCCCCCCAATCAACTGGGCGAAATTCTTTTGCGTAGTGACAACATGTGGGGCACTTCGCTGGGTTATTACAAAATGCCTGAGGCAACACTCAGCGCGATGCAAAATGCTTGGTTTCACACCGGCGATCGTGGCTATCTCGATCAAGATGGTTATCTATATTTTGTCGATCGGAAAAAAGATGTGATCCGTCGACGCGGTGAAAATATCTCAGCCTTCGAAGTTGAAGAAGTCATCATTAGCCATGAATTTGTTTCCGATGTGGCTGTTTTCCCAGTCAAGTCGAACATGAGTGAAGATGAGGTCGCCGTGTGTATTATTCTTGCAGAAGGAGCACAACTCGGCGAAATGGCGCTCACGGATTTTTGTATTGCAAACATGGCTTACTTTATGGTGCCACGATACATACGCTTCGTAACAGAGTTGCCACGCACGCCTAGTCAAAAAATTGAAAAGTACAAACTCCAAGCCGAAGCGCAAAGCAATCTTGCAGCTTTTTGGGATCGAGAAGAGGCCGGCATCATTTTGCGTCGTTCTTAAAAACTCTAGGGATCAGCCGCATTTGATGCAGGGGCGCCACCATCTAACCAACTTTTACCAACGCAAAATTGGACGTTTCTAACCTCAAATTTCCATCGCCCTTGTAGTTTTACAACCCGATCATCGTATTCACCCATTAAATATGGGCGAATAGTTTGCGAGACGTCGATTGCCATCACATAAAGACGTAAACGGGCGCGCTCGGAGTCACCTTCGACCAGCATATTGCAAGTCCAATGGCGAATTTGATTGCCGGTTTGTTCGGCCCGTTTTACGTATTCGATCAATTCTTCACGTCCCCGAGCACGCAGGGTGCCTGCAGAAATAAACTGTCCATCCTCCGTGAACAACTCGGCCCAATCTTGCGCTTGCCGGTGATCTATTGCATAGGCGTATTGCGCTACAAGTTCTTGGATTTCCCACTTGTCTGCCAACGTCAATATTCCAGAGCTATGCATGACTCCATCCTTTGTTTAACATTTTAAAAAATTGGCGTGATTACATTTCAATAGTATATTGAGAACACCTATAAAAAGATGCAATGTTTAAAACAGACGCCGCCATAACGGATATTGGAGAAATCATGAGACAAAGCACAGCACGCTTTCTATATTTTTTTACCTTGACGTTCTTGCTCAGTGGGCTGTCTTGTGCTCAAGATAGCTACCCAAACAGACCGATTCGATTGCTAGTCGCGTTCGCAGCGGGTGGCGGGACTGATGTGATGGCTCGCAATCTTGCTCAACAGATGACCAAGGCACTTGGTCAAAATGTAGTCGTAGAGAATCGCATTGGGGCAAACGGGATTGTAGCTACGACGGAACTTTTCCGGGCAAGTCCAGACGGCTACACACTGATTTATACGATTCCATCTCATATTACCAATGCACTGCTGTACCCCAACCTTCCGTACGACCCAGTGACAGACTTCACTCCGATCTATGCCCTATGCACGGTTCCTTTTGTGCTGAGCGCTACGCCCGCGTTTCCGGCCAGTAACGTTAAAGAACTAGTTGCTCTAGCCAAATCGCAACCAGCAGGCGCGATCAACTATGCTTCGCCCGGTACGGGATCGCCGCCTCACTTCTATCAAGAAATGATGAATGATATTCTTGGTATACAGATGACCCATGTGCCCTATAAGGGCAGTGCTCTGGCGATGTCTGACTTACTATCAGGACGTACTCAGTTGATATTTTTATCAACTGTGCAATCGCAGCCATACCTTAAAGATGGTCGCCTCAAAGGAATTGGTCTTTCATCCGCGAAACGCTCATCTGTTTTGCCGGATATCCCCACACTCGATGAACTTGGGGTCACAGGGTTAGATGTTGACATGTGGTATGGCGTGTTAGCCCCAAAAGGAGTGCCAACTGCCGTTGTTGATAAACTTTCTAGTGCTTTACGTAAAATTGCAGAGTCTGATGAAATGAAACGCTATCTCGCTGAGCAGGGGGCCGAACCACTCTCTCTTGGGCCTGATCAATTTGGTGTCATCATGCGCAATGAGGCAAAAAAGTGGGGCAAACTTATTAAGGATGCCAACATTAAGGCCGAATAATTTTTTACGAACTGCCTCATGTCACCGATCGTCACCCATTGCTCCGTATTGGATGGTCGATACACTCGTTCACGTTTCAGATGCGATACGATAAAGGATTCGCCAGAGATGCCGAGCAAGACCGATTTTAGAAAACCGTTCGTGCACTACAACGGTCTAGCAAATGCTTAATGGATTGACTGCGCGCATGCACCTCAAACAATCCGGTCGCGAAGTCGCGGCTCGCGTTTGCATCAAACCCACTCACACTCATCCGTTTTCAAAAATAGCGATCGACGTGTCTGGATCATGATACAGCCACGTGCGCGGTGCGTCAGCAGCATGGCGCACACGCACGCTTTGATCTGACATTACCGCGATCAGTTGAGCATCCAATTTGGTGCCTGAGTCAGTTGGAACAACCGTCGATTTCTGAACTAGCGCTAGTAACGTTGGATTTTCACGTTGCTCAAGGGATACCTCGTATTCCAGGTCACCAAACAACAACATGGCTGCCGTAGCAAAACCCGTACTGGCGAGGGCGTGCACCGGAAGTGTGAAGGGCCCTTTAAACGAAGTGCCTGGGTATTCGGCAAAAGCGCGTAAGATCTTGATTTGAAGCGACACTATTTTGTTGGTGTCGATCCCATCATCGTGCATCAGTTTTGCTGCACGAACCGCCGCCATGTTGTCGCCTGAGGCCGCCCAAGGCTTTGCATAAAGTGCCAGCCCCGCGGAGGGCCCGTGCCGCTGAGTCCAACTTTCTGGTAGCTCTGCAATCCCCGCGTACGATCTCAAAAAACCTTTCGTACCTTCGAGTGCGGTCGATGCGCCCGTGACATTTCGGGCAGCTAACTGTGCAGCCAGTACGCCGCCTCGTGCCGCTTGCGCATTCTGCACGCGCCATTCATCTGAGCCAGCGCCAGCGCGTCAAGCAAACACATCGTCGCCTTTTGCCAGACCGCAGATTCAAACGATTGTGTGCAAAAGGACGCTAACGATTGACCTAGACGCTCAGTAGCACTCTTGACATCCTTAATCATTTTTTGCGTCAATCAACTTTACGATCTTGCCCCACTTTTCAACTTCTTTCGCAATAAATTCTTTTGATTTTTCTGCATCAAGATTAGAGACCACCATCCCGAGCTCTTCGACTTTTTCGTTAATCTCTGCGCTACGCATCAATTCGCCAATCGACTTTGTCAGCCATGTCAGGCTTTCGGTTGGTATATTGACAGGGGCAACCATCCCGAGCCAGCCTTCGATGAAATAACCGGGCAAGCCGGCTTCGGCAACCGTGGGTACGTCAGGAAACACGGGCGAGCGTGTCGCACCCGTCACAGCAAGCGCGCGGACCTTACCCGCTTTAATTTGTGGCGCCGCCGAGGTAATCGCATCGAACATGACCTCGATGTTGCCACCCATCACATCCACCATAGCCGGCCCCGCCCCGCGATACGGCACGTGACGCATATTGATGCCCGCCATCTTATTAAAGAGTTCGCCAGAGAAGTGTGGCGTCGTACCGTTACCAGATGAACCAAAGTTCAAGGGGATTTTATTTTCTTTGCCTACCGCGATGAGTTCTTTTACAGTTGTGGCGGGCACTTTCGGATTCACTACCAGAATATTGTTTGAAATGGCTAAGGTACGGATCGCCACAATATCTTTCTGAACATCATAACTAGGCTTAATCGGCATGCTCATGTTGATGGCGTGCGAGGTGATGATCATGCCGATCGTGTAGCCATCTGGCTGCGCGCGCGCAATCGCCTCCATCCCAACGTTGCCACCTGCACCCGCACGATTTTCAACTACAAACGACTGCCCGGACATCTCGCCTAATTTTTTAGCGAGAATGCGTCCTAAAATATCGGTCGCGCCGCCCGTTGGAAACGGAACAATTAAACGGACAGAGCGGTCGGGATACTGAGCCTTTGCAGCGTTGCACCAGCAACAGACCAGAAGGCTGAGCGACAGCAGAATACTTTTTATCAATCTTGATCGTACAGTACGCATGGCAACACCCTTTAGTTTGACTTGCCCACTTTCGGCACCTTCACCCAACCCGGATCCAAACCGATCGTACCTTGTGCTGCAAGTGCCTTGATCTGTTCGTCGGTATAACCTGCTGCAGTCATGACCTCGACCGTGTGTTGACCTAGGCGCGGAGGAGGCAGGCGAATTTCGCCAGGCGAATCACTGAATTTAATCGGTAAGCCCGCCATCGCAATTTTGCCTAAACCGTCAAGATCCATTTCGTGCACCATGTCGCGCGCAAGTACTTGCGGCTGCACGACGACTTTATCAATCGTATTCACGGGTGAGCACGGCACATCTTGTTCGATCAACTTCGCCTGCCAAAAAGCAAGCGGTTGTTGAATAATGATGTCACCAATCATTTGAATCAACAAAGGGCGATTCAACGAACGCATCTCAGGATTCACAAAACGAGAGTCGTCCACCCATTCAGGTCTTTCAAGAACGGTGCATAAACCTTTCCACATCCGTTGATTGAAAGACGAGATCACAAGCCATTGATCACTGGCCTGATAGGCGCGATAGGTAGGGCTGCCCAATGAGCCACTGCCGCTCGGTCCTGGGACTTCACCACTTGAAAAATACCGCGTAAAAAATTGTGCCAACATCGACATGTGGCCTTCAAGCAACGACGTGTCAACGCGCTGGCCGCAGCCTGTGCGATGGCGCGTTTCAAGCGCCATCATGACGCCAATCGTGCCAAACATACCGGCACCCACGTCTGCGACCGACATCCCCATCTTCGCGGGACTACCCTCAGGATCACCCGTAATACTCATCGAGCCCGCATACGCCTGCATAAACAGATCATTTGCGGGTTCTTTACTTAACGGACCACTCGCACCAAAGCCACTGATTGCGCAATACACCAGTCGAGGATTCACTTTAGACAAACTTTCGTAATCGAGGCCTAAACGATCAAGTGCACCCATCCGATAGTTGTGCACAAACACATCGGCTTCTTCGATCAGCTTGCGAGCAATCGCCACACCTTCTGGCGTTTTCAAATCAATCGCCATGCCCCGCTTATTTCGGTTTGCAGCGGCATAGTAATAACTCATTGAATCATGAAAGTAAGGAGCCCACACTCGGCTGTCATCACCAGTAACCGTACGTTCAATTTTGATGACATCTGCACCATAGTCACCCAAGAGCATGCCACAAAAGGGCCCCGCCATTGCGACGCTAATTTCTACAACCTTAATACCCGCTAGTGGTGCTGTCATGACCATCTCTTCATCAATCAATCACGTAAAAACTTGCTCAAACCTGAGGCGCATCAATGCCTTTCAACCAAGTCGACGTGCGGTCTTTGAAGCCAACGTCAGCACGTTTTTCAAGCCAATAGGCGTAGCTTTCGGGTACCGTTGCATAGGGATTATCTTGACCAAGTTTGCTTGCGGCATCTAGCGCCCAGTTCGGGTTGTGCAGCATCTCACGCCCAATCGCAACGATATCGGCTTGGCCTTTTTGCAGAATGTGCTCAGCCTGATCCGCATGAATAATTAAGCCGACCGCCATCGTTAGAATGTCGGCGCCATGTCGAATCTTTTCTGAGTACGGTACTTGATAACTGTATGAAGGTTTAACCGGCGAAAGCACCGCTGATTTTTCTGACATCCCGCCACTACTGCAATCAAACACATCGACGCCCTTGGCTTTGAGCACCTTGGCAAGATTGATACTGTCTTCGATGGTCCAGCCAACCTCGTCGACTGCAGAGGTCCTAAAAAATAATGGCTTGTTATGCGGCCACGACTGACGAACGCGCTCGACGACTTCAATCGCAAAACGCATGCGCTTTTCTGGTGTACCACCATACTCATCGGTGCGCAGATTAGTCGTTGCTGACAAAAACTGGTGCGTCAAATAACCGTGCGCGCCATGCAACTCTAAGACATCGAAACCGGCACGATGCGCGCGCTCGGCAGCCTTACCCCAAAACTCAATTTGCTCGTGAATGTCTTTAAGCGTCATCGCTCTTGGCATTGCCGCTTTTGAATTTAAACTAATCGCGCTTGGGCCAATGAGCTCCCACTCCTCGCCGTGATCCACACCCTTCTGTGTGGCGGGATCAAGCGGAGCACGTCCTTTCCAAGGGACCGAATTACGTGCCTTGATACCCGAGTGTCCTAATTGAATACCCACGGTTGCGCCATAAGATTTTACAAACGTGGCAATGCGCTGTAATTGCGGAATAAACTCATCTTTCCATAAGCCTAAATCAGAGGGCGTCGTGCAGCCGCGCGGATCGACCTTGGTCGATTCAACCATCACCAAACCAACGCCGCCCACTGCGTATTTGGCGTAGTGCGCAAAATGCCAGTCGCTTGCATGACCATTGACCGCCGAGTAGGTCAACATCGGCGAAAGGGCGATCCGGTTGCGGATGACAACGTCACGAATCTGAAGAGGCGAAAATAATTTGCTTTGCATGGTGATCTCAGTAATAAATAATTAATCTGGTTTGATATTGCCAGTTTTGATAACTTCTGCCCATTTCGCCGAATCTTTCTTAATCACTTCAGCAAATTCTTGCGTAGACTGAATGATCGGTTGCGAACCAAGCTTGGCTAACTTTGCAACCACCTCTGGATCAGCGAGCGCGGTACGCACCGCTGCATTAAGCTTTTCAACGATCGGCTGCGGTATACCCTTGGCACCGATCAGCCCATACCAAAGTGAAATACTAAAACCAGGCAGCCCTTGTTCAGCCACTGTCGGAATATCTGGCATCAACGGAGAGCGCTCAGGCAAGGCGATCGCCAATACCTTTAGACGACCCGAGTTCATCTGAGGCAAGACTTCGGGCGTGTTGTTAAACATCAACTGCACTTGACCGCCCATCAAGCCCACCATCGCTTGAGCGCCACCCTTGTAGGGAATATGCACC
>Ga0114978_10004216_pt1 | contig 11669 bp, 10 predicted proteins | sample S_140212_EF_Meta_FD_87027 | JGI IMG/M metagenome (GOLD analysis project Ga0114978, IMG submission 87027) | Freshwater microbial communities from Lake Simoncouche, Canada to study carbon cycling - S_140212_EF_MetaG | ecosystem: Environmental > Aquatic > Freshwater > Lake | place: Lake...
CGCCTTCCAGGCTGCGCTGAAACGCGCCCAAGCCAACCTCTCCATCGCCCGGTCCGTCGCCGCCATCGCCACGGAACAAGCCGAGCGTTACACCACTCTGATCAACCGCGGCGTGGCCTCGAAAGAGCAAACCGCCCAGGTTCTCTCCACCGCCGAATCCCAAAAATCCGAACTCGCCGCCCGGCAGGCCGATGTGGACGAGGCCCAGCTTTCCATCGAGTGGTCACAAGTCCTCGCGCCCATTTCCGGCCGCACCGGCGCGGCCCTGCTCAAAGCCGGAAACATCGCGCAGCCCAACGTGGACACCCTCGCCGTCATCAATCAAATGCAGCCAATCTACGTCACCTTTTCCCTGCCGGAAAATTCCCTCACCGACATCCGCCAGTGGATGAGCAAAACCAAACCCGGCGTCAGTGCCTACAGTCCGGATTCCGGAAGCCTCCTCGGCACCGGCGAACTCACCTTCGTGGACAACGCCGTGGATCGCGCCTCCGGCATGATCACGTTCAAGGCCACCTTCCCCAACTCCGACGAAAGCCTCTGGCCGGGTCAGTTTGTGGACGTCACCGTCAAGCTGGCCGAGGAACCCGATGCCGTCGTCATCCCCGCCACCGCCGTCATGGAAGGCCAGAAGGGTGCGCAGGTTTTTGTCGTCACCGGCGACACCGCCACCCTGCGCAAAGTCACCATCGAACGCACCGTCGAGGGCCTTTCCATCATCAAGGACGGCCTCCAGCCCGGCGAACTCGTCATCACCACCGGCCAGCTCCGCGTCACCTCCGGCGGCAAAGTCACCGTGAAACCCTCCGGCGAAAACCAATCGAAAATTCCATGACCGGTCTCTTCGTCCGCCGGCCCATCATGACGACCCTCGTCATGCTCGCCATTCTTGGTGCTGGTCTGTTCGCCTACTCCCGACTGCCCGTCAGCGATCTGCCCAGCGTGGATTTCCCAACCATCAGCGTTTCCGCCGGCCTGCCCGGCGCCAGTCCCGAGACCATGGCCTCCTCCGTCGCCCTGCCGCTCGAAAAAGAATTTTCCACCATCGCCGGCATCGAGTCCATGACCTCGACCAGCGCGCTCGGCTCCACCGCCATCACCCTCCAGTTCGACCTCTCGCGCGACATCGACGCCGCCGCGCAGGACGTCCAGGCCGCCATCTCCCAAGCCCAGCGCGACCTGCCCGCAGACATGCCCTCCCTGCCTTCCTTCCGCAAGGTGAACCCCGCCGAGCAGCCCATCCTCCTGCTCGCCGCCTCCTCCGATTCCCTGCCCTACAGCAAGGTGGACGAATACGCCGATACCCTCATCGCCCAGCGCCTCTCCACCGTTCTCGGCGTCGCTCAGGTGGACATCTACGGTTCCCAAAAATACGCCGTTCGCGTGAAAGTTGATCCCCGCGAACTCGCCACCCGCGGCATCGGTTTCGACGATGTTGAGAACGCCATCACCGAGGCCAACTCAAACGCCGCCACCGGCCAGCTCGACACCGGCGTAAAAGCCCGCACCATCGAGACCACCGGCCAACTCACCCGCGCCGAGGACTTCCGCGAACTCATCGTCTCCTACCGCGACGGCTACCCGGTCCGCCTCAAGCAGATCGCCACCGTCCTCAACGGCGTCGAGGATGAAAAAAATCTCGGGTGGTTCAATGGCTCCCGCGGCATCGTTCTCGCCATCCAGCGCCAGCCCGGAGCGAACACCGTCGCCGTGATTGACCGCATCCGCGGGCTCCTCCCCGGCTACAAAGCCCAGCTCCCCGGCGGCATGAAGCTCGATATCCTCTACGACCGCTCCGCCTCCATCCGCGAATCCCTCCACGACGTCCAGTTCACCCTCATCCTCGCCATCGTTCTCGTCGTTCTCGTCATCTTCATCTTCCTGCGCAACGTCCGCGCCACCCTCATCCCCAGCGCCGCCATCCCCCTCTCCATCATCGGAACTTTTGGCGTCATGTATCTTCTCGGCTTCAGCGTGAATAATTTCTCGCTCATGGCCCTCATCCTCGCCGTTGGCTTCGTCGTGGACGACGCCATCGTCGTGCTGGAAAATATCGTCCGCTACATCGAGCAGGGCGAAACGCCGATGCAGGCCGCGCTCAAGGGCGGACGCGAGATCGGCTTCACCATTCTCTCCATGACGCTTTCGCTCGCCGCCGTCTTCATCCCCGTCCTCTTCATGGGAGGCATCCTCGGCCGGCTGCTCAACGAATTTGCCGTCACCATCGCCGTCGCCATCCTCATCTCCGGCTTCATATCCCTTTCCCTCACCCCCATGCTCTGCAGCCGCTTCCTCAAGCAGGCCCACAGCGCCAACCCCGTCTTCCGCTGGTCCGAAGCCTTCTTCGCAAAGCTCCTCGCCGGCTACGAAAAAACCCTCCGCCTCGCCATGCGCCACCACCTCCTCGTCACCGCCGGAGCCGTCGCCATGGCCGCCGCCGCCGCCTGGCTCTTTCTCGCTGTGCCCAAAGGCTTCCTCCCCAACGAGGACGCCAACCGCATCATGATCTCCACCGAGGCCGAGCAGGGCGTTGCCTTCGACAAAATGATCGCCCTCCAGCAGCAAGCCGCCGCCATCGTCGCGAAAAATCCCCACGTCGAAGGCTTCCTGTCCCGCATCGGCGGGGGACAAAGTGCCTCCGGCAACACCGGCCGCCTCATCCTCACCCTCAAACCCCGTAGCCAGCGTCCCGCCATTGACGATGTTGTCCGCCAACTCCGCCGCGACCTCTCCGGCATCCCCGGCCTCAAGGTCTTCCCGCAGAACCCCCCCACCGTCCGTATCGGCGGGATGCAGACCAAGAGCCTCTACCAGTTCACGCTCTTCGGCCCCGACCTCACCCAACTCTACGATGCCGCCGGAAAAATGGAAACCCGCCTGCGCGAACTCCCCGGCATTGTGGACGTCACCACCGACCTCCAGATCACCAGCCCCCAGGTCCTGGTGGACATCAACCGCGACAAAGCCTCCACCCTCGGCATCAGCGCCGCCCAGATCGAACGCACCCTCGGCGCCGCCTACGGCACCCGCCAGATCTCCACCATCTACACCCCCAACAACCAATACCGCGTCATTATCGAAGCCAGCGATGACTTCAAACGTGAAGCGGCCGACCTCTCCCGCCTCTACATCCGCTCCACCAGCACCGGCAAACTCGTCGCCATCGACGCCGTGTCGAAACACAAAACCCAAGTCGGCCCTCTCACCGTCCAGCACCTCGGCCAGCTTCCCTCCGTCACCCTCTCCTTCGACCTTGCCCGCGGCACTTCCCTCAGCGACGTCGTTCCCGTCATCCAGCGCATGGCCCACGACGAACTCAACGGACAAATCGGCACCCAATTTCAAGGCGCCGCCCAAGCCTTCCAATCCTCCCTCGGCCACCTCGGTCTCCTCCTCGGCATGGCCGTCCTCGTCATCTACATCATCCTCGGCATCCTCTACGAAAGCTTCGTCCATCCCCTCACCATCCTCTCCGGCCTTCCCTCCGCCGGCTTCGGCGCGCTCCTCACCCTCTGGCTCTTCGGCCTGGAATTAAACGTCTATGGTTTCGTCGGGCTCCTCATGCTCATCGGCATCGTGAAAAAAAACGCCATCATGATGATTGATTTCGCCCTCGACACGCAGCGCACAAACAACACCCCGCCCGACCGCGCCATCTTTGAAGCCTGCCTCGTCCGCTTCCGCCCCATCATGATGACCACTCTGGCCGCCATGATGGGGACGCTCCCCCTCGCCCTCGGCCTCGGCGCGGGCGGCGACGTGCGCCAGCCCCTCGGCCTCTCCGTTGTCGGCGGCCTCATCATCTCGCAATTAGTCACCCTTTACATCACCCCCATCATCTATCTCTACATGGAACGCCTTCAGGCACGCCTCGGCAAAAAGCGCGGACCCAAACCCGAAAAACCAACTCCCGCTCCGGCCCACGCTTAACCCTCTTCCTTACACCCCAACTTAAACCTCCTCCTCACTCCGAAAAGACCGGGTCCGTTCCGGTTCACGTGGAGGTTGCCCCGCCGGGGTTCCTGTGGTAAACACCCCTCATGCACAAAGTCCTCCTGCCCCTCCTCTGCGCCGCCAGCCTCAGCTCCTGCGCCACATCGGAAATGATCTCCCGCGCCCAAGGCCAGCCCGGCCCGATGGACAACCCCAACGTGCAACCTCCGCCGCCCATGCCCGCCTACTACGCCCTCGTGCCCGTCGTCTTCCCCTTCGACGCCATCACCTGGCCCATCCAGCTCGCCATGGGCTACCGCCCCTGACGCCAGGATTTTTTAAACGCGAACGGACGCGCAGAAGGAGCCGTCCGTAAAAAGAGGGAGGGTTTTGCGCCGTCGAAAACCACCTTCAGATTGCCTCACGCAAAGGTTGAAAGGCTTGAGCTTTCCCTCCCGGTGTCCTTGGAGGACTTTGAATTCCGGGCTTCGCGGCGATTCTTCCGAAGGATCGTATTTTTCACCTCGGAATCACCACCTGTCCCCGCGTGGTGAAACGGACGGAGCCTGTCTTCAATGTCGCGCTCACGGAGCTGAATCCGATTTATGAAAAATAGTCCGTAATTTGATTTTCAGCAAAGCAAAGACGGTTTTTGACGGCGCAAAACCCTCGATTTCTCACGACGGCATGGTCTATCAGCCTCACCCCGTCGCGTTTATTGGTGGTTAAAAATTGCCGCAGGCCCCCGCCCTCCGTGGCTATAAGTCCCATTTCGCGCACCGGTTGCATGGACGATACGCCGTGGATTTGGCAGAAATTTTCTTTGGATATTAACCCTTGACCGTGCGGCTGGTTGCGCTACCAATACTCTCGTGAAAAAGCCGTCCCTGCTGGTGAAGAAAATCGCCGCCCTGTTTACCGCGATTGCCTTGCTGGGAATCAGCCTGCCTGCGGCCCACGCCAGGTTGATCATCGCCGCTGATTTCCCCATTAACGGGGTAAACGCTTCGGAAATTCCGACCAAGGCCATCCGGACCTTCCTCCTCGCCGCCTACGATAAGGATATCTGCGCGTAGAGGTAGAGTCCGACCTTCCGCCCCACTCTTGCCAAAGCACACCCGCTGAATCCCAGCGGGTTTCTTTTTGTCGGAAAAAAAGCGGGAACGTGCGGCGGGCGTTGCCTAGCATCCGCTTTTTCTGATGCTTCGCTTTGCCGCTCCTCAATGGTTTTTGCTGCTGCCGGTGCTTGCGCTGCTGGCTTGGCGGCTGCCGCGGGCGCGGCTCTGGCAACCGCTGCGGGCGGGGTGTTTGCTGCTGCTCCTGATTTTTCTCACGCAGCCACAGATCCGGCGGGCGGCGGCGGGGCTGGATCTCTGGGTGCTTGTGGACCGTTCGGCTTCGGCGGCGGAGGTGCTGGAGCCGCGGCGCGGGGAGATCGAACGTTTGCTGGAAACAAACAAGGGGACGGACGACCGGATTTTCTATGTGGATTTCGCGGCGGTGCCGGTGCAGCGCGAAACGGCGGCGGCGTTTGAATCGAATCTCTCGCAAACCCGGCTCCGGCTGGCGGCGGAGTTTGCCCTGGGCCGGATGCAACCGGGCCGGTCGGCGCGGCTGCTGGCGTTGACGGATGGATACAGCACGGAAGATCCGGCCGGGCTGGCAGGTCAGTTGCGCGAGGCGGGCGTGCCGCTGGATGTCCGTTTGCTCACGGCGGAGAGCAGCGAGGATTACCGGCTGGAAGGCATCAAGGCGCCGGAACGGGTGCGTCCGGGCGAGGGGTTCCTCATGGAAGTGCAGGCGGGGGGCACAAAGGACGGCGAGGTGCCGTATGAGATTTTTTCCGATGGCACGCCAATCGGGCGCGGGGTCATGAGTTTTCGCGGCGGGCGCGGTTTTGCGCGGGTGGCGGCGCGTTCGGCAGCACCGGGCGCGCGCAAATACGAGGTGCGCCTGCTGCCGGTCCGTGACGCGCGGCCGGGTAACAACACGGCCTGGTGTTGGGTGGAGGTGAGCGAGGGACAGAGTGTGCTGCTTATCACGGCCTATCCGGACGATCCGCTGGCGGGCGTGCTGCGCGCGCAGGGGATGCAGGTGGAGATGGTAACGGATACGATGCGGCTGCACGCGGGCAGCCTGAGCGGGGCGCGGGCGGTTCTCATTAACAACGTGCCGGCCCATAAAATCCCGGCGGAGTTTCTGACGGCCATGGATTTTTTCATCACGGCACAGGGTGGCGGGCTGATGATGGCGGGCGGGAAATTCAGTTTCGGCGCTGGCGGGTATTTTCAGTCGCCGCTCGATGCGCTGCTGCCGGTCTCGATGGAGTTGCGGGAGGAACATCGCAAGCTGGCCATCGCGATGGCGATCGTGCTGGACCGTTCCGGCAGCATGGCGGCGGGCGCGGGCCCGGGCCTCACAAAAATGGACCTGGCGGATGAGGGCGCGGCGCGGGCGATCGAGTTGCTCGGGGCGTCGGATGCGGTGACGGTCCTCGCGGTGGACAGCGAACCGCATGTGGTCGTGCCGCTGTCGCAGATCGGGGCGGACGCGGCGAAAATGAGCAGTGTGGTGCGGCGGGTGCAAAGCGCGGGCGGGGGCATTTTTGTGTGCACGGGATTGAAGGCGGCATGGGCGGAGTTGCAGAAATCACCGGCCGGACAGCGTCACGTGGTGCTCTTCGCCGACGCGGCGGATGCGGAGGAGCCAGGCGACTACAAGGCGCTGCTGGCCGATATGGTGGCCAAGGGCGCGACGGTGAGTGTGATCGGACTGGGAACACCGGACGACAGCGATGCGGCGTTTCTCACGGATGTGGCCGCGCGCGGCAACGGGCGCATCTTTTTCAACGCGGACCCCTCGCAACTGCCGGCGATTTTTGCGCAGGAAACGGTCGCGGTGGCGCGGTCGGCTTTTCTGACCGATCCGGTGCCGGTGGTGGATGCGGGCGGCTGGCCGGAAATCGCGGCGCGTCCGCTGGCGTGGCCGGCGACCGTGGATGGATATAACCTGAGCTATCTCAAGCCGGAGGCCGCAGCTGCGGCGGTGACGGGCGACGAATACAAGGCGCCGCTGGCGGCCTTCTGGCAGCGGGGCGCGGGGCGGACAGCTGCGGTTTCGTTTCCGCTGGCAGGGGAGTATTCGGGTTCGCTGCGGGCCTGGCCGCAGGCTGCGGATTTCGTGCAAACTCTCACCCGCTGGTTGTTGCCGCAGGCTCCGCCGCCGGGAGCGGGACTGCGCCTGCGACTGGCGGGCGAGGAACTGGTGATTGACCTGCTGCACGACGCGGGATGGACGCAGCGTCTGGCGGAAAATCCGCCGCGCCTGCTGCTGGCGGCAGGCGCGGATGGCAAACCCTTCGAGGTGGCCTGGGAGAAAATCGAGCCGGGGCGCTATGCGGCGCGGGTGGCGATTCCGCCGGGCGGATGGTTGCGCGGAGTTGTGCAGGCGGGTCAGGAACGCTGGCCCTTCGGTCCGGTGGCGGCGGGAGTGGATCCGGAGTGGAATTTTTCGCCCGAGCGCTTGCAGGCTTTGCGCGATGCGAGCAGGCAGAGCGGCGGACGGGAGATTACGGATTTGCGCGAGGTCTGGCAGTCGCCGCGCGCTCCGGAATTTTCCGGATTGGAAAACGGGCTGCTCGGTTTGTTGCTGGTGACTTTTCTGGCCGAGATCGCGGCCACGCGCTGTCGGGGCGGAGTATCCGCAGGGTAGAGCGTGCCAACCGATCCCGATCAGGATCGGACCAACCACGAACCAGCCAAGCAAAGCAAGGCTCCCAAAATCACTTTCATACGGCTACGATTCCTCTTCCTCGCCGGAGGGGCGCTGGTTTTGTTGCTGCTGCATATTATCGAGCACATCGGACATGTCCTCGACTTCGTCCCACACGTCGCCGCTCACATAGATGGGGGCTTTTTGCTGGGCGGCCAGGGCGAGGCAATCGCTGGGGCGCGCGTCGAGTTCAATGATTTTTTTCTGCTGGAGTTCGTTTTCCGCCGTGATGATGAGCCGTCCGAAATAGGTGCCGCTTTTCAGGTCGTTGATGATGACGCGTTCGACCTTCGCGCCGACGGCGGCAAGAACCAGAGCCATCAAATCGTGGGTGAGCGGGCGTTCCTTGCTGGCGCCGCTGAGAAACATGTTGATGGCATTGCCCACCCCGGGTTCCACGTAGATCACGAAAATCTTTTCCTCATTTCCGAGGAAGACGGCCACGCCGGCGTTGGTCGGAATGAGGGCTTTGATCTGCACGGGAATCACCGGCTTGCTCATAGGATCACTGTATCAGCTTGCGGACGGCAGGGCAACCGCTTCAGTCCCACTGCGGGCAAGATAAACGCGGGAGAGCGTGACATACCGCTCGGCCCAGACGCGGATGCCGGCCTGCTCCCCGGGGCTGAGGATTTTTTTGATTTTAGCCGGGGAACCGAGCACGAGCGAACCGGGCGGAATCTCGGTCTGCATGGTCACGGTGGCGTTTGCGCCGATGATGCAGCGGTCGCCGATTTTTGCGCCGTCGAGAATGATCGCACCCATGCCGATAAGGACTTCGTTGCCGATCTCGCAGGCGTGCACGATGGCCTTGTGGCCGACGGTGACCCACTCTCCGATCATGGCGGGAAGATTGTCCGCGACGTGAACGACAGAGCCGTCCTGCACATTGGAATTCGCCCCGATCACGATGGGGGCGATGTCGCCGCGCAGCGAGCAACCCGGCCAGATGCTGGCATTTTCACCCACCGTCACATCACCGGCCAGAAACGCGCCGGGCGCGATAAAGGCGGAGGTGGCCAGTCGGGGGGTGCGGCCGAGATACAGGGCGATTTGCTCCTCAAAAGTCATGCCGGTGATATAGCCTCCCGCGCCCCGTGCTGCAATGGTGGTTTGCGGGGTTGACACGAACCGCACCCGCAGCATATCACTGGACGCTCAGTCTAAAAAAAAATTCAAGCATTCGTAACATCCCATGAATAAAGTTGAACTCATCATCGCCGTACAAAAAAACCTCGAATCCAGCAAAGCCGACGCGGAACGCGCGGTGAACGCCGTGATTGATGGCATCAAGTCCGGAGTCAAAAAAACCAAGGTTGTCCAGCTCATCGGATTCGGCACCTTCAAGGTCGCCAGCCGCAAAGCCCGCATCGGCGTAAATCCCAAGACCGGGGAAAAAATCAAAATCAAGGCCTCGAAGACCGTGAAATTCGGCGCTGGAAAATCTTTTAAAGAGATCCTGTAGGGATTCTCCCACCAATCAAGAAAACCCGTTTTGCCTTGCCGCAAAACGGGTTTTCTCATTTTCAGACCTTTTTTGCTTGGGCCAAGGCGGCCTTCGGCGCAACGTTTGCCCCGCTATGAAATCTCCCATTAAAGTCGCCGTGACCGGTTCCGCCGGTCAGATCGGATACGCCCTTTTGCCCCGCATCGCCTCCGGCGCCATGTTTGGCCCGGACCAGCCGGTGATCCTTCAACTCATCGAAGCCCCCGTGGAAAAAGCGATGAAGGCGCTGGAAGGCGTGGCGATGGAGCTCGACGATTGCGCGTTTCCCCTGCTGAGCGGGATTGTGCTGACCGACGATCCCCGTCAGGGATTCGCCGATGCGAACTGGTGTCTTCTGATCGGCGCCAAGCCGCGCGGCCCGGGCATGGAGCGCGCCGATTTGCTGAAGGACAACGGGAAGATTTTCACCACCCAGGGCACGATCATTGACGAGGTCTCCGCCGACAATGCGCGCGTGGCCGTGGTGGGAAACCCGGCCAACACGAACTGCATGATCGCGGCGAGCAAGGCGAAACGCCTCACGCCCGACCGCTTCACCGCCATGGTGCGGCTCGATCAAAACCGCGCCCAGACCCAACTCGCCAAAAAAGCCGGCGTGCCGACGACGGAGGTGAAGAGCATTTTTATCTACGGCAACCACAGCCCGAGCATGTTTCCGGCCTTCGCGCAGGCGACGATTGGCGGGAAGCCGGCCCGGGACGTGATCGCAGATGAGGCATGGCTGCGCGGACCTTTCTGCGACATCGTGGGGAAACGCGGGGCCGCCATCATCGCGGCCCGCGGCGCATCCTCGGCGGCTTCGGCGGCCAGTTCGCTGACCGATCACGTCCGTGATCTCGTGACGCCAGGCGCTATCCATTCCCTCGCGGTGAAATCGGGCGGGGCCTATGGTTTCGATCCCGCGGTTTGGGCCGGCCTGCCGGTGCGCACGACAACTCCCGGCAGCTACGAAATCATCGAAGGGCACGCCATGGATCAGTTTGCAAAATCCAAAATCGCCGCGACCAACACGGAACTCGTGGACGAGCGTGCGATGGTGGCGGAGATGCTGGGGTAAATCTCCGGGAGGGCAGCCGGAACACCGCGAAGATCTGCGCCGTCAGGCAAAGCACCGCTCCGCCCGAGCCGGGGGGGTTACCTGCCCGATAATTGCTCGCGCACGCAGCGGGCGATGGCGGCAATGTCTTCATCCGCCGGCAAGCGCGGGGCGGGAATTTTTTTTCCTCCGAGTTTCTGACGACGGATTTCCCCGCCCTGCCAGATCCAGGCGTCTTCGTTGTAGGGCCCGACCAGCCGTGGATCGCTCCAGGTGTGGATGGAAAGCAGACGGGAATTGATGGCTGCGGCGAGGTGCATCGGGCCGCTGTCCACACTCACCACGAACGCAGCCGCGCGAATGAGCCAGATCATTTCCTGAATGCTGGTGCGATTGAGGAGGCTGACCGTATTGCCGGGTAACGCGCCGCCCATCTTCCCCATGCCGGCCAGCACAACCGTCAGGGGTTGCAAGGCGCGGCAGAGTTCGATGACGTGTTTGGGTGAGAGGGATTTTCCGCCTCCGCGGGCGAAAGGATGAAGCAGCACAAAGGGCCGCTCCCCCGGCCCCTGCGCGGGCTGCGTGCCGGGCGGCAACAAAAACTCGGGTGGTCCTGCGACAGGCAGGCCGAGGGTTTCCACACTGCGCAGGCAGCGCAGCACGGAATGTTCACCCGGGATGACCGGCGTGACGGTGTCGTAAAACCAGCGGGCCCCCTCGCGCGCGTCGGCCAGCCCGGTGATGTGCTGCGTGCCGCTGAGTTTGGCCATCAAGGCGCTGCGCAGAAGGCCTTGCAGATCGAGCACGGTGTCCGGCTGGATTTTTCCCAGTTGCAGGGCCCAGGGGATTGCGCGCAGCAGCCCGGCGGGACCGCGGAATTTTTCGCGCGGGAAGACAACGGTTTCGTCAACGACGGGATTGTTTTCCAGCAAGGGTTTCCAGCGTTCGTCCACCAACCAGGTGATCTGCGTTTGCGGCCGGGCTTTTTTAATCGCAGCCGCGCAGGGCAGCGCATGGATGACATCGCCGAAGGAACCCGGCTTGATGATAAGAAGCGTGTCCAGGGGCACGGAGGATTATCGTCCGACCGCGAGGCGCTCGGCGAGTTTGCGCGGCAGGCCGGCCTCGAGGACGGCATTTTGTGCGGCGGGCAGATCGTATTCGATGCGGCGGAGATGCAGTTCGCTGTTGGCGGTGTCGTAGACGCAATAGGCGGAACGCCAGTCCCCATCGCGCGGCTGACCGACGCTGCCGACGTTGATAAGGTAGCGTTTTCCTTTTTGCAGGACGAGCACGTCGAGCGGGATGGTGCGGACACTGCCGTCGCGGACATAGGCCTTGGGCGAATGGGTGTGACCAATGAAACACACCGCCGTGTGTTGATAGCTGAAGCTGGCGGCGGCATCGAGCTGATTGAATACG
>Ga0114978_10004218_pt1 | contig 11668 bp, 6 predicted proteins | sample S_140212_EF_Meta_FD_87027 | JGI IMG/M metagenome (GOLD analysis project Ga0114978, IMG submission 87027) | Freshwater microbial communities from Lake Simoncouche, Canada to study carbon cycling - S_140212_EF_MetaG | ecosystem: Environmental > Aquatic > Freshwater > Lake | place: Lake...
AGAAGTTTCCTTACGCTTTTTATTACAAGATCGATGCTGAATTAGTTGATGTCGTTGCGATTCTTGACTATCGCCGCAACCCCAGCGGAATTTTCAAAACGCTTTTAGAGCGAACCAATCGCGACGAACAAGGCGGTCCAGCGGACCGGAGTACCGTCCACTGACCTTGGTCGTTCGCTTTTCAGTCGTTCCTGCTTCTTTAGTTCCTCTATTAAGGAGTTGCAGAAAATGGTTCGCCACAAGATTGTTCGTACCTTGGTTGTAGCAGCCTCGCTCGTTGCGATGGTCATTGGCTCAATGTCGCGTGCATTTCTCTTTGCAGACGAGTTCCCCTCTCCGTCGAGTATTGGTCTGGTGGCGAGTCCACAATGGGATCTCACAACACTCACCGTCTACGATTCCAATGACGCTTCGGTCAACGTCACCGTGGATACTGCGGGCAGTCCAGTTATCACTGCTTCTGTTGATCAAGATGCCAGCTCGGGCACGTTTGCTTTTTCAATGGTGGCAGATGATGGCTTTGAGTCTATGTTCGTTTCCGGCGAAGTGCTGGCTGACGGTTCGATCGTCTATCAGACGGTGAAAGCCAATCTTGCTGGCGCTACATCTTCTGCGAGAGGTGCTGCGGCATGGGCAGCAGCGGACTCTGAGCCCGGCTTTTGGGACGATTACTGGCGCTACTTGTGGAACCCGTCAGACATGGATCCGGAGCTTGAAGTCGGCTTCTATGTCTCGGCGGGAGTGGGTGTCACAGCCGGGACGATTGCAACCGGAGGCATAGTGTATTATGGACCCGCCGCAGCACTGCCGACCGTCTTCGGAGGTGGCGCGGCCGCGACCGGCGGAGGACTCGCAGGTGCCGGAGGTGGGGCAGCGACGACGGGTGGTGGCGCAGCAACCGCTGGGACTAGCGGATTGGTCGGGGGCACTATCGCTACAACGCAAAGACCCGCACACATCTTCGCAAATGCGCGACATATTCTGACCGCATTGCTCAACCTGTTCAACCAAAATCAAGCCGCAGCGCTTGCAGCAGTTGAGAACGCAACGATCACTGCGCTCGCCAACGCCGGAATTACGTCGGGGACATTTGAAATCACCGTAGTGATCTCGGGGATGAGCATCACAGTTCGCGGCATTGTTGAAAACGGTATCGTCCGGATTGGTACATTTTTCATGTGAGTAGTTTATGCCACTGTCAGCAGATGAGTTGACTCGAATTGCGGTCAATGAGTTCTTTAAGGAAAAGCTCGGAGCTGATGCCGTTCAGTGTCAATTGCAGTCGATTGATGAGATCGACTGCAATGTTACATCTGTCGGAATCGTTAGTCGGTTTCAAGTTAACTCTAGTGCGCCAAAAGTACTCGGCGGAGCCACACGACGACTTGGTGGACTCGAAGGAAGATTGCTTCCATTAGATGTGAAGTGTGGTTTTGAACTCTGGATTGAAAACGGGCACATTGCTTCCCTCGAAGGATTTTCGTATTCAGATGATTGGCCACATGTCGTCGATGCATGTCAGTTTTCACGTACGGATCATGTATCATGATGCGTAGCGTTTATGACTGATTGTTTGATAAAAAAATCGAACAAAGCGTTGGACGCGGAGCCGCCGATCGCGTCGTTCCTGAACTCAGTGTTGATTGGCGGCGGCCCGGTCAACGCAATCGTTCGGCGTAAATAGACAAATGCACCACTACGATTCCCTCATTAGCATCCTGAGAATGACCTGCGGTCGACGTGGCAGGGTGGCACTGCTTTAGAGTCTTCGGAAAAGCAGTGGTCTTCGTCTTGTCTGGCGGGGTGGCGCTGCTTCGGAGGCCGCAAAGAAGCAGGGCGCTTCGTCTTTCTCGTTTCTTCCCGCGACGCCATGTCGACAGTCCGGTTTTTGCTCAGTGGTGAATTACGATGTCACGGAGAGGACTGGAGTGTGTCCCCTCGCCCAGGTACTCCGGGGAGAGGGTTAGGGTGAGGGGTCTTTTTCCCGCTGCCGTTAAACGGTAACATCTCGTCGAATTCTTGGTGATTCAACAGAAAATGAATTGCGAAAGGATCGCGAACTGCCGCGGGTGATCTTGACGTTCGAAGAGCCCCTCACCCTAACCCTCTCCCCGGAGTACCGGGGCGAGGGGACAGGACCTCCCTGCAGTCTTTGGCTGTGAGATCCGGTTCGGGTAATCGCCGCGTGAGAAATCAAACGGATCAGGATTCTTTGACCGCCAATTCACAAATTCTTAAACCGATTTGATGCCACGACCATGACGACTCGATGAAGCGGGGGGATTTGACCAGGCACTCAATCGTGGTCATGGCCGGTCGCAGATCTTTTGGACAGACGACGATGATTCCGCGTTTGAACGAATCCTGGCGGCAGGACCGGCGGAATACGATGTTTCGGTTTTCTCGCTTCCATTGATGCCAAATCATGGGCATCTGGTATTGCGCCCGATTGGCAACGGGCATGCCGTCACACCTTACGCCGGTCACGTACGGTTTATCATCAACAGACCTGGAATCGGAAGAGAGTTGGCCTGTTGGCGCGCTCTGAATCCCTGTTCTTGATCCGTATTGACGTCCAATTTTGACATCCGATTTTCCGCCGACTGCGCGGAAAGTCGGAAATTCACCCGGTGACGCCCCCTGTATTTTCCCTGGAGACGCCCGCTGACAATCCGATTGACCGTCTTTCGCCGGACCGGTACACTCCGCCGCCCTTGACCAGGAAGGTTAAGGTCCTGCACTGCAAGGAAGCTAGCCCATGAGCGTTGCATTCGAACGCACGGTCGTTCCGTTCACGCATTTAGAACAATTGCGTGCGGGTCGGGCTATTCTGGCCACCGAAGGTCAGGCACTTGTCGAACTGTCCCGCTCGCTGGACCCTCGTTTCTGCACCGCGGTCGACCTGTTGTCCCAGTGCCGCGGCTGTGTCATTGTCACCGGAGTTGGCAAGGCGGGACTGGTGGGCCAAAAGACTGCCGCGACGCTCTCGTCCACGGGAACTCGAGCCTATTTCCTGCATCCAACCGAAGCCCTGCATGGGGATTTGGGGTGTGTTGGTGCCGAGGATCTGTGGCTGATTTTTTCGAATAGCGGGGAAACCGAAGAGCTGACCCGGCTGCTACCGATCATTCGCAACCAGCGACAAGCGATCATCGCCATTACCGCCAGCGATGCCAGTACGCTGGGGACCCAGGCTGACGCCACCATTTGTCTCGGGCGGCTGATCGAAGCGGGGGCTCATGGCCTGGCCCCCTCGACTAGTACCACCGCCATGCTCGCCATCGGCGATGCACTCGCCTTGGTCGCCAGTCAGAGAAAACAGTTTTCCCCGCAGCAATTCGCCGGTTTTCATCCAGGGGGCAGTCTCGGACGCCGGCTCGCCTCGGTGAAAGATGTGATGCGACCGGTCGATCAGATTCGTGTGGCCGCCGATAACTCGACCATTCGTCAGGTGTTTGTCAGTCGGTCACGACCCGGCCGTCGAACGGGTGCTGTGATTCTGGTCAACAACTTGGGGCAGCTCTCAGGCCTATTTACCGACAGCGACCTGGCGCGATTGCTCGAACAGCGGCGCGATACGCAGTTTGATCGCCCGATCTCGGAAGTCATGACGGTCCGTCCCCTGACCATCAGCCCCGATGCCATTTTAGAAGAAGCGTTACAACTGTTGAGTGCCAAACATGTCAGTGAACTTCCGGTGGTGGACGCCGGGGGAATCCCCTTAGGAATGATCGATATCACCGATGTCATTGGATTGGACCAGCGGCAAACCCCCGCAGCGGCTGCGTCCTCTCCGTCTTAAACGCTATCGTTAACAGCAATCATTTTCTCGTCATCTCGCAATTTGGATTCTCTCAACTTATTAATTTTAATTTCCCTCAATTTCGGCACACATTCACTTCGTGGTCCTGTCGCTGATTGATCCTGTCGCATCATCCTTGTTTTTCCCTCTCATTCGATCCGTGGATCATGTACCAACGATTTCTCTTTACCCTGATGATCGCCGGCAGCCTGATCGGGCTGTTTGGAGTCTATTCAGTCGGAATGCGAAACGTGGTGGTGGTTCCTGTTCGGCCAGAACAACCGATCGAGGACGAAACCTACAGCCAGGCCCAGCGGCCCGCAGAAAACGTGCGGGTGGCAACCACGCATGTTCCTCACCAGGTCTGGGCGGCAAATTCCAAGTACATGCTGCGTGCTGAGCAGGCCTTTGTTTACACCGAATCCTGGCGATCGGTCGTCGAAAACAACAAACGCATTCGCTTCGAAAAGTTCGCCATGGTCTGGATCAGCCTCGACAAAGATGGCCAGGAGCGAGCGGTTTCCATCGTCAGCGAACGAGCCTTGCTGGAATTTGCCTTTGCGTTCGATGAGCGAACGCCAAATCCGGGTCGCGTGGTGCGTGCCATGCTGGAAGGGGATGTCGAAATTACCGGGCCCGATGGCCTGTCGGTCATTGGTCACAACTTCATCTTCGATGAAGCGGAACTCAATCTCTATACCCTGAACCCCGTCAGTTTTCGGTTTCAGTCGCACCGGGGATCCGCATCGCGTATGGCGATGAAACTGATTCCCGCCGAAGGGTTGCCGGGAAAAGATCGGCCTCACGTTTACGGCGTGGAATCGATCCAACTGATTGCCAACCCCAGCCTCCCCGAAAACTCGCATGTTCGTCTGGAAATTCAGTCCCCCCAGGGGGACGAACTGAAACCGATCAATGTGAAGTGTGCGGGTGACATGGAATATACCGTCGTCACCAATACCGCGATCCTGACGAAAGATGTCATCGTCTGGACCGGCCCCAAGGAAAATCTCGATCGGCTGGACTGTTATAAACTGACCATGCAATTCTCGCCCAAAAAGCCGCTGACCGAGGAACCATCGCCCGAGTCGACGCCACCCGTTGCCACGGGCGAGAAGCGGCGGGACAACGAGTATCAACATGTCGAACGAGACCTGGAATTCAGCTGGCTGCTGGCTGAAAGCCAGTTTGAGGCGGAAGGACGTCCGGGGGAACAAGTCAAGATCGTCTCGGCCTCGCAACAAGCCAAGGCCTACATGGGCCGACTCGCCTATAACGCGGAAACACACATGCTTTCCATGGGATCGGACCAGCGCGATCGGTTTGTTCGCGTGACGCAGAAGGGATCCGAACTGAAAGTCCCTTCAATCGAAGCCCAGATCCATTCGGCACCCGGTGAACAGCTTCGCCTCAACTCGTTATTTTGCCTTGGTGCCGGTGAACTGAAATTCGTGGATGAAAAGACGGGAAAACTCGCCTTCGTCGCCACCTGGCAAAAACAACTCAGTAAGAAAACCGACCCGGAAACCAACTTGGATCTGGTGGAACTCGAAGAAAATGCCCACTTCGGCCAACCCGAACAGGGAACCGGTTTGATTGCGGAACTGATCAAGATCTGGCTGGTCCCCTTTGACCTCTCCCCGACACTGCAGGGGACCGATCGCTCCCAGCAGACCCAGCAACCCGAACCCAAACGGTTGCTCGCCCAGCAGGGAGTTGCTCTACAAAGCCCACAACTGCTGATCAAACGGACCAACGAACTCGATATCGTTTTCGACGAACCAGACCCCGGAACTCCCGCAGGATTGCAGCAAGCGACGACGGCATCCGATCCGACCTCATCGCGATATCCGGGTGAACCGTATCCGGTCGGCTTTGCGAGTATTCCTGCTGGCAACCGGCGTTCGTCAGGATCTGCGAGCGACATCCCTGACGAGAATGATTCGGCACTGGCCGCACAAAAAACGGAGACCGTACCGATGAAGCCGATTATCGTTTCGGCCGATCAGATTGGGGTCCGAATGCGGCGCGTATCGGGCCGACAAGAGCCACAAGTGGTGGCCGTTCATTCCGCCGGAAAAGTGGAAATCTCGCAGGAACGAGTCCCCGGTGAAAAGCCGACTACCCTCGACGGTGACCGTGTTGATCTCCACAACGAATCACTCAATCATGAAGTGATCCATGTATTTGGATCCCCTGCCCGGATTCGAGACCAGCGGTTTAAAATCGAGGGGAAAGAGATTCACCTGGATCGGGGTGAGAATCGAGCTTGGGTGAGTGGTTCGGGGCGACTGCAACTGGCGATTCCCGAGCAGTCTGCGGTACCCGGCCTGGATGGTTCCGCCAATCGCGAACTACATGTTCGTTGGGACGAATCGATGATCTTCGACGGATTGGATGCCAAGTTTATTGGTCGTGTCGAAGCCAAACTGGGGCTGGCATCGATGGACTGTGAACAGTTGAAATTGCAATTGATGCAGCGACTGGGCTTCCAGACCATCAGCAGCGAAATCAAACCCGAGATTCGGTTTATTCACTGTCGTGAAAACGTCAAATTCAAGAACGCGACCTACAGCGAGAAAAAACTGATCGATAAATATCGCGGCCAAGTGGGTGAATTTGCCTGGAATCATGCGACCGGCGAAGTGATCGCACAGGGGCCGGGCGAGATTCAAGTCTGGCGGCGACAGAAGACGGGGGGAAGCGTCTCAGCGCAACGCGATACGATTCAGGCCAACCGACCGATTCCCGTTGAAATTTCCGAATGGGATTACACCTGCATTCAATTTGAAGGGAAACTGAAGGGACGTGTCGACGGAGCCTTGAATGGGAATTCCTATAAACAAAGTGCCACGATTGAAGATCGCGTCAAGGTGACACATGGTCCCGTCAGGATGCCCAACGACGAGGTCAACCCGGATGAGCTTCCCTCGAAATCGGGTACCATCCACTGTGATCGGTTGCAATTTGTGAATCACCCCGTCTCGGATCAAAACCCGGTGGAATACCGCGAACTGGTCGGACTCGGTAACGCCGAAGTCGAAGGACAGGTTGAAGGTCGCAGTTACACCGCCTCGGCTGACGAAATCAGCTATGATGGCTCAAAAGGACTGTATGTCTTACGAGCCCATGGCAAACAGAATGCCCGCCTGACCGAAATTGGCTCGGGGAACATCCCCGGCCAGCGAATTGAATTCAATCCGACCACTCGGTTCCTAAAAGTGGACCGTGCCACCGGTGGCCAATGGGGGCAGTCTCGCTAACGTGTTCAAACTTTCTTCATGAGAATCCCCCGGTGTCGCTTAACCCGCCCGAGACCGTGATTGCCGTGTTCGAGTTGGTCCCTTACTGGGTGCCGGAACTGCAGCGTCAGTTTCACCAGACCAACGTCACCATCCGGGGATGTTGTCAGGCACGGGATCTCTTCCCCGCTGTTGCCGACGCCCCCTCGGCCGTTTTTGTGATCGACCTTGCAAGTTCGCTGACCGAGATTCTGGTCTGGCTCAGAACCGAGGTCACGCGATGTCGTGTTCGCATCCCGATGATCGCACTGGGATCCGCGGCGACCGCTGAGCTGGAATGGCTGCTGCGAGACGCAGGGGTCACCGCTTTTCTGCCGGACCCAACGACGGGAGCGGAACTGGCACGCCTTTGCCGCCGACAAGGGAAACCGCTCGCAGAGATTTCACCGCGACGGGGATGAATGAAATCGTGAACGACGGGGTGTTGCTGCGGGGAATTATTCGTTTGACCCGAAGCCATCGGCGCCGGCCGATCGGTGTTCAGCCGATCTCTTCGAACGTTGCCATGCATCGATTGCGGATGCTACGCACAGCCGGTTGCTGACAGCAGCGGATCGCAATGTTCAAACTCGCGATGACACCTCGGGTTGGTGCCGGGGCGCCGGTTGACGCGATTCTCTTCGAGGCGCGGTTAAACGGTGAGGCGCGGTCAAACTTTGAGGTGATGAAACGGATGCGAACGGACGCCGAAAAAACCGGATCACTGACGGGCATTTGGACGCCATGGCCCAAGTCCTGCAAAACGGGATTGCACCCCTGGCATGTGCCACCGTTTATGGCGCCTTGGATTCCTGCTTTTCATCGACCCGCTCGGCATCCGCGAAGACCGCGCGCGCGTGCAGCTGACTGCGATCCTGTCGCCCCTTGATCTCGGCTCGATAAGATCGGAGCGGACGCAAGAGCAATCGTTCAATCACTTGCTTGCGAATCTCCCATTCCGCTGCAGGCACCCCCGCTGACGCGGCAATTTCGTTCAATGAGCTGACCCCGTTCTCGATCGCAATCAGGCTTTGATCGACATCGACCAGTACCTTGCGGGTCGATGTTTCGGTGATGAATTGTCGCGTTTCCCAGCGAGTTCGCAGGGTTTGCACCAGTCCGTTCAGCACATCAAAACGGGTCGAGTCATTCGGAATCGCTTCGGGGTGTTTCACCAGTGTTTCCAGTGCGGTCGCCACATTCCGCACCGAGGCGTCACGCGTCGGGGCGAAGAAGATCACATGCAGCCGGTAAGTCAGTTCCTGTGCGGCATCTTCATCGCATCGCGCGAGCAGGTCCGCAATTTCCTGCTTGGCAAAATAACTGAGGAGCGGATCGTACGGTTCGAGATATTCTTCTACCGCAGCGATCTGTTCGCGTGTCGGTTTTTCCCGTTGGACAGCATTCCCCAACACCGAAAAGTAATCTCGCCGCCGAATGTCTTCCGGGTGCAGCGTCCGTTTTTCCTCGATCGCTTTTACCTGTTGGACCAGGGTCCGTGGTCGTTCCTGTAACTGCTGACGTAACGTTTTGCGATATTCCCACCAGTGTGCATCGGGATTTTCATGAACCAGCTTTTGCTGGGTCGTCACTTCGTTCAACCGACGTAATAGCTCAAGCGAAACTTGCGCATCACCCAACCATTCCACCAGACGGGAACGGCGAGACAACGTGACTTCCTGATCGAGCGAATGGGGCTCGCCATCGGCAGGTGCGGTCCAAAAGGGCGCTTTCGTTAAACGGGTGGTTGTGAGGCTGGCCTGAACTTCCATCAGTTTGTTGCCCCAACGCATCACTTCCCACGGAGCCTGGCCACCGAGCAACCCGTTGAATGTCGAGTTTGCCGACTGACGGGATTCGCCGCAGATTTCTCCCAAGGCTTCGTGATCATAGGCGGGTTGATTCAGCAGGGTCGACCAGTCCAAACCGCTGCGGGAGAGAACCTTGAGCACATGTGGCAACTCGAGTCGTGCCGCAATTCCACCGGGAATAAAGACCTCGTCGGAATTCGCCCCGAACAACAGCATTTCGCCGGCAGCGGTTTCGATCGCCATCACCTGACGGAACGCTTGTCGCATCGATTTCAACACGATCCGCAGGGGTTCGGGACCATAATCAACACATTCAAAGCGCTGACAGAATAAACCTCGTTCCGCCAGATGCTTGCTCGCCCGCTGATAAAACTCGCTGGTAAAATTCACCCCACTGGCCGACAGCGATGACGAGGCTGGGCTGCTGAGGATCACATCAAACGGATCACTGGGCTGCGCCATCAGGGCCAGTTCAGGACTGACTCGTTGCAGGGTCACCCGATCATCGACCAGCGGATCCAGCCCGGTCTCACGGGCCAGCGGACCTCGAACCAGCTCGATCAACTGCGAATCCCCCTCAACACAGACCAGTTCACGAACGGGGAATTGGAGACAGGTCGAAAGCGGAACCCCAGCCGACAGCCCCAGCAGCAGGACTCGGCCCGGCCGCTCAGAAATCACCAGCGAATAGACCGCCTGCAGCACTTCCGGAGCGAATTGAGGCACGATCTCGGTGCTTTTGCTGACCACCGCACGGGGGACACCCCCTTCGCGCACGTAAAGTTCGGCCACGTGGCCACGCCAGAGGGTGAGCGACCCGGACGAACTTTCTCGACGATGAATCAGCCGCAAGTCGTCCAGTGCCGAAAGATGATTGATGTTCCAGCCCGAGCGATAGGCGACAAAAGCAGGGGTCGAGAACAGAACTTTCGCCGTACGCGAAGCATCGTCATGCAATCGCCAGAACGGTAATGAGAGTGCCACCGCCAGCAGGCTTCCCGCCAGCACTGCCGTACGTGCCGAGTGGATCCAGCCCGAGCGGCAAATATGTAAGTATCCGATCGCCCCCAGCAGCAACCCGCTGCAGAGGCCCATCAACGGAATCATGCCCACTATCCCGCCGAGCAAAAATGTTCCGCCGGTCACCCCCAATACGAATGGAGTCCCCCAGCTGAGCGAGACTTGGGGCTGCTCCGAGTTCCGGGGACGTGCGACGCCCGCCAGTGCAACGCCAAAGGGAACGAGAGCCAGCATCAGCAGTGCGACGCGAGCCAGCATCAGCCAGGCGACGTTCGTTAAGGTTGCGTTCATCCAGAGTGACGCATTGACCAAGGCGGGATGCAGCGCGAGCAATAAACTTGAGGCTGAAGCGGCCAGCAGGCCACTCCACGCCGTCACATCCCAGCGGGGGAGGGCGACTCGCCGAAGTGAGAGGATCGAGATTCCCACTGCGAGACCTGCCAACAGCCCTGCGGATTGGATCAGGACCATAAAGGCCCCGTGGGGCATCAATTGATTGATCAGCCGAATCTGACAGGCGAGCAGTACTCCGATGACCACCGCCATGATGCCACGAAGCCCCACCAATTCTTCAGCCGGATTTGACGCGAGATTGTCGCGGGACAGATCAACGACCTCTCGCTCACCCTGAGTTAACCTCAACCAATACCGCCCCAGCCCCAGCGCACAGACAACGCCTGTCGCGGCCAGCGAGGCGACTTGCAGCCCAACCCACGGTGCCAGTACCACCGCATTGACCACCAACCCACAGGCGATCCCGAACATCAGGGCAGCGGAGCTGCGGCGGGTGTGCGAGGCATCGACCGTGCCCAGAGCCATGATGGCTCCCGACAACAGGCCCGGCAGCAGCCAGACCATGCCGGCGACCAACAGCGACACGAGCGGATGGATAACGGGACTCTCGAACCACGAGAGGGGTACGCGACTCAGCGAAGTGGCCAGAGTATTGACCCAGAACGGATGGATCAGCGACCAGGCGCCGAGTAATCCGAGCAACCCGACCAGCGTCCCAGTTGCCGAACCGCGAACTATCCGGGAAGACCATCGCTGGCCAAGTCCGAGTGCTGCGGCGAGGACCAGGCCGACGGCGATCAGTAGAATCGGATCGAGACCGAATGTCAGACTGAACTGCTGCCACATCGAGGCAGTGATGACACCCAGCGCCCCCCCCAGCGCAAACCGACCAAGTCTGGCGGCCGGGAACATGGAGGCCAGCGAGCGTCCTGAAAACCCAAACTGAAGCAAATTGCCTGCAAACATGGCGTCCCTGCCGTTGAAAGCGCATCAAAGCTCGCACGAACTCCCGCCGGCGAGTAGAACCACCGGCAATTTCTACCGGAATTCGCCGGTTTTCGGCAAGACCGACCTGAAAGCGTTTGTTTTTTGGTTCAATGACAAACCTAGGGCGAGTTTTCAGTTGTCAGTTGTCAGTTGTCAGAATCTTGAATTTTCTGCTCTTCCTATCTGCGTTTCCTATTCGTGCGATTCGTTTTATTCGTGGTTCACAATCTTCGCATTTTTCGAACAGTCTGTGATTCACGGATCGAATGCCGTATTCTGGGAATTTGCCTGAACGCTGATGTGAGCAGGGGATTACGAAGATCGTCATGGCCGTCAAAGGCTACGGATCACGGACCAAAGTCGTCCTGTTTGGTGCTTGTCCTGTTTCCGGCAGCGTCAAGGATTTGTACCTCGCGCAAAAGGTTTGTGGTTGACCCTGTTTTTCGGCGGTCTGGGATCGCGACGACGGTGAG
>Ga0114978_10004220_pt1 | contig 11664 bp, 8 predicted proteins | sample S_140212_EF_Meta_FD_87027 | JGI IMG/M metagenome (GOLD analysis project Ga0114978, IMG submission 87027) | Freshwater microbial communities from Lake Simoncouche, Canada to study carbon cycling - S_140212_EF_MetaG | ecosystem: Environmental > Aquatic > Freshwater > Lake | place: Lake...
AGCCGCGGGCATTGTCGAGGCGCTGCTGGTCGATAGCCCGCAGCAGCCGCAGCATCGCCTGGTTGAGCGGGACCGGGATGCCGCGGGCGAGCCCGCGGCGCACGACGACGCCGGTCAGCGCCTCGTGCTCGAGCGGACGGCCGGCGTTGCGGTCAGAGCGCATCGAGCTGCTGCCGTCGGCCGGAAAGGTCTTGACCGCGGCGATCGTCGCCGCGACGTCGTCCTCGCCGAGCTCGGCGCCCTCCGCGCGGGCGACGGCGACCGCCTCGGCCATGAGGTCGGAGGCCAGCGCCTCGAGCTCCGGGCTCTGCTGGATCACGCCGAGACGGCAATCCAGCACCGTGGTGAGCGGGCTGTTCGCGACGTTCGCCAGCAGCTTGCGCCACGCGGCGGTGCGAAAGTCGGAGACGCGCTCGACTGAGACCGGCGTGCCCTCGAACAGCGCGGAGAACGCGACGCCGAGCTCGCCGTCGGGGACGACCAGCTTGTCGAAGCCGTGATGGCGGACCGTCTCGTCGTCGAGGCGCTCGGCGCTGACGTAGACGAGCGCCGGCAGCACGGTGGCCCTCGAGGGCAGCGAGGGCAGCGAGGGCACTGCCTCGTCCTGCTCGACGCCGTTCTGCGCCACGACGACCGTCGTCTCGGGCCCCGCCAGCGCGTCGAGCCACGGGCCGATGCCGGCCTTGTCGGTGGCCTTCGTGGTCACGATCGCCCAGCGGACGGGCTCGGTGATCGCCGCCGGGTCGGTCAGCACCGGGCCCAGCGTGGTCTCGCCGTCGGGATGCTGGACGACGATCCGCTCGCGCGGGGACCGCGCGCAGAGCGTCGCGACGATGCCAGCCTGGAGCAGGCGGCTCGCGATGTAGGCGCCGATGGCGCCGGTGCCGACCACCGCCACGCTGGGCCGGTCCTGGGTGTCGTGCGGGTCGGAGGTCAGTTGTTCGCCCTTCGAGATCTCGAGCCATCGATCCAGTGATCACGCTGCCCGCAGCGGCGAGCGGACACGAACATAATGGCCCGGTCAGTGTCGCCGCCACTGACGCTACTGCTAGAGGCCGCGGGGACCAGGTAGGCGCAGACCGCGTCCTAGGGCCGTGGGTGGTGCCGCCCGGCTCTAGACCGGAGAGGGACTGGTTCGTTTCCCTACGTCGAATCTCACTGCTACCTGTTCGTCCATAGTCGGCCAGTGGCTCTGGCCGCATTCGGAACAGCGATAGCAGCATGCTCTGCCTAGGTCTCCGGGCTGTGGACTTTTGGACGCGGTCTCTCGTGGTCGACCTCAGACCCCGAGTGTCAGCTGATCCGGGTCAACGGTGTGACGCTGCGCCTGGATGTACGGCAGCAGGATCGGCGGCAGGTACGGCCGCTTGCCGCTCAACAACTCCTCGACCGTGACGATCTGCCCGCCACCCTTGACGGACACGAGGATGCGACCCGTGTTGCCCTTGCCGTCGAGCGGGTAGCGGATTACGCCGTCGATCCCCCGGTCGCCAACTTGCTTTTCGTTGGGCTGCCCGTCCACCATCGAGACCGCCCACCGCTCAAACTCAAACGGGTTGCGCTTGAACAGGGCTCTCGCCCCGCCGATATCCCTTGGGATTCCAACGATCTCGTATGTCTCGGCAACGGCCTCACCGAACGAATGCCGGAGCCGCTTGTCGATGAGGTCAATGGACAGGTAGGTGATGTCGATGCCGACCCACCTACGACCAAGCTTCTGCGCAGCATCCGTCGCCGAGCGGGCGCCCCTCTGCTCATCCAGATAGCGCTTCAGTCGAGGGACCATCCCCGGCTTGCTCTGATAGATGAGCCCGTACGCCGCTGCCTGCTCCATCCGCTCCCGGGTCCAACGCCACACTTTGGTGACACCCATGAACTCATAGGTCAGGTTCGGCCGATCGTGATTGGGGTTGATGAGATTGTCCAGGCGATAGAGACGCCCGTCAGAGTCGCGGTGCCGGTACTTGGAGGACGTCTTGTCATCAAGGGCGTTCTCGTCATATGGAGTGAAGACGGCTGAGTCGTTCCACGTTGCGACGTCTGTCTTCCCATGTGCGAGCAGAACGTCGTGATTGGTGGGCAGACGTGTTGTCGCCAAGCCTTTCGCACCCGTCCGCTGCCAGATGATCTCAATGCGGAAGTTCTCGCCGCCGAAGATTGTGTCCAGCATGACCTTGAGGTAGTGGCTCGCGGTCGGGTCGCAGTGGAGGTACAGCGAGCCGGTCGGCTTGAGGACCCGGTGCAGTTCGACGAGGCGCGCCGTCATCATGACGAGGTACGCCAGCACGTCGTTCTCGCCGAGCAGACCGCGCATGGCGACGAGCGTGTTCTACGCTGGGGCCGGAACAAGTGGTCAGTAGTTGGACCCTCGCTTTTAATCCGCGGGTTCTGGGTTCGATCCCCAGGCGGCCCACCCGTTTGACCTGCAGCGATGAACGATCCGACCGAGTCGACCAAGATCAATGGTGCCATCGTGGTTGCATTTGACCCCCACGCGCACCGCGAGCACTCGCCAATCGGTCTAGCAGCCGATCTGTCATGCGCACCTGGCTCTCTCCAGGCTCCGACTCATCGCCCCATCACCTGAGTGAGTGCGTCGAACGGGGACCGGTCCAAGACGAACGCATCACTCATCGTGACGCGCAGACCTCGGCCGCAGTGTCGCACTCGACACCGTCGTTTGAGCCTGGAAAGCGGACCCGTCACGGGGTGGCTCGTTCGGGCTAGGCGGGTAGCTCACGCACCCACAGGGCTTCATCCTCGGTCGCCTGCGCCTCGCCGGCCGGTGAACTCCCCGCGGATCTCGTCGTCATCTTCATCTGGTCTTGACACCGGTCACAGAGGCTGAAGCCGTCCGAACAACTCGATGACTTTCTGGAGGAACGATGAACAAGAAGGTGACCTCGGCGATGGTGCTGGCTGGAGCGGCCGTTATCTCTTTCCTGGCCGTAGGAGCCACCTCGGCGGCGAACGCGGCCGACGCGGGAAGCAAGGCGAAGGATGTGGTCGTGATCACCGACAACGGAGCCAAGACCTCGCTCAGTGACCAGCAGGTGACTGCAATGAACTCGGCCAAGGACGATACCGGAGCAGCGGCGAGCGCCCCCAAGGCGCCGATGACGGCCCAGGAGTTGACGGCGATGAACGCCGCGAAGGACGCAGCCGGTGCGCAGTCGCTCACCTCGGTGAGCGCGGGCGACTCCACCCCCAAGCAGGCGCTCACCGACCGGCAGGTGGCGGCGATGAACGCTGCAAAGGATGCCGCGCAGGTTTCGGCGAACGGGCCCAAGGCGCCGATCACGCAGCAGCAGTTGGCGGAGATGAACGCCGCGAAGGCCGACTCCGCGAAGTAGCGATTTCGGGAGCAGACGCGAAGTCCCTGCGTGTCGCCACCTCGCCTGTGACCGCTGATAGTCATGGGCGGGGTGGCACACTCGTCGGAGATCAACGAATCGAGGGACACGCAGAAATGAACGGCTGTGTCGTGGTAGTCGAGGACGACCCCGCCCAGCGACGGATCCTGCGCCTCTACCTCGAGGACGAAGGCTATTCGGTTGTCGAGGCGGCTGACGGGCCTGCTGCCATTACCGCTGTGCGTCAGCACAGACCAGCCGCCGTTCTGCTCGACATGATGCTGCCGTCGCTGAGCGGGCGTGACGTGTGCCGCGTCATCCGTCAGGAGAGCGACGTGCCAATCATCATGGTGACCGCGCGCGGTGCCGAGGACGATGTCACAGCCGGTCTCGACGAAGGTGCCGACGACTACTTGATCAAGCCCTACCGACCTCGCGAGCTGATGGCACGTATGCGCGCCGCGATTCGACGCAGCGTCGCTCAGGCACCCGAACCGGCCGAGCGGCGATACGCCGACCTCAGCATCGATCGCGAACGACGATCGGTGACGCGGGGCGACGCGGCGGTGCCTCTCACGGCGTCCGAGTTCGAGATCCTCGCCGCCCTGCTCGACCGACCGGGACGTGTCTGGACGAGAGCGCAGCTCATCGACTGCGTCACTGCCTACGGCGGTGTCGGGCTTGAGCGGACCATCGACACTCATGTCCGCAACATCCGGCGCAAGCTCGACGACGACGCCTCGCAGCCGCGGTACGTGGCAACGGTCGTTGGAGTCGGGTACAAGGCACCGTGAGACTGTCCCTCGCCGCGCGCATCGCCGTGCTGGTGTCAGTGCTCACGATGGTCGCGGTCGCGGTGGCCGCGATCGCGGTTGCCGTGACGAGCCAGCACGCGGTTGACTCTGCGGTCCAACGGCACGAGAAGGATATCAACGCCGCCATCGTCAAGGACCTCAACGACGCCGGATCCAACGCAGAATCGTGGAGCGATACGACGTCGCGTGCGGCGGCCTTGGCGCAGACCTACGACGTTCGCATTGTCATCACCAGACCGGATGGCATCGTCTACGTCGACACCGGCTCCGGGTCACTACCTCCCCTGGTCGGGAACCTCGATCCCCACCCAAGCCACGCTGTCGTCCACATCGGTTCCACGCTCGCGGCGACGACGCCATGGCCCGTGTGGCTCACCATCGCGGTCATCATCGTGCTCATCAGCGGCCTCCTGGCCCTCCCCCTCGCACGGAGCCTGACCAAACCACTCGAACGCGTGCGCGACACCGTCAAGGCGATCCACGACGGTGACCTCCGCGCGCGAGCCGAGGTGGACTCCCCGCCCGAGATCGCGGCCCTGGCGACCGGTGTCAACGCGATGGCCCATGAGCTGCAGTCAGGAGAATTGCGCCGACGGCAGCTCAGCGCGGATATCGCTCACGAGCTGCGCTCTCCGCTGACCAACATCCGCAACCACCTCGACGCCTTCTCCGACGGGCTACTCGACCTCACGATCCAGAACCTGTCCTCGCTCGACTCCGAGACCGAACGACTCTCCACCTTGGTCAACGACCTCGCCGTGGTCGCCAGCCTCGACGAGGGCACGCTACGGATTCACCCCCGCCCGACCGACCTGGTACCGCTGATCGACTCGGCCCTGGACGCCCGACGGGTGCGTGCGGCCTCAGCAGGCATCGCTCTGAGCAGGCTCGGCGACTGCGACGAGATCCACATCGATCCGGACCGGACCACCCAGATCCTGAGCAATCTCATGGACAATGCCGTGCGCTACACGCCAAGCGGAGGCACGGTCGAGGTCAGCATCCAGCAACGCGGACCCGCGGTGCTCGTTCGCGTGTCCGACTCCGGCCCTGGCATCGCAGCTGACGATCTGCCCTACGTCTTTGATCGGCTCTGGCGCGGTGACGCAGCCCGGGGCCACGATGGCAACCACGGACTCGGGCTGGCTATCGCACGCGGGCTGGCGATCGCCCAGGGCGGATCGCTCGACGTCGTCAATCTTCCGCAGGGCGGCTGCGAGTTCACCTTGACCTTGCCCGGCGATGGTTCCGCCTAGGCCCCATCTGGGTTCCGCGCCGCGGTCCGCGACCTCCTCGACCTCCTCGACCTCCTCGACCCGAACCTCCGCCTACACCGGTCGCTGAGCCTCGAGCACATCGAGGTAGCCGAGGCTGGCGGAGAACGACGGGGTCAGCGATCGCCGCGAGCCTGGTCCGACCCCCACCGTTTGGCGTCGTAGTCCGCGGTCCGCGCGGCGATCGACGCGGTGCTCACCTCGAGCTCCTCGGCCAATCGGGCGACGAACTTCGCCGGGTGGGCGCCGGTTCCCCGACCTCACCACCGCGACCCTCGCGAAGCTGTCGACGACGCTCGAAAACTGAGCAGATGTGACGCGCGAACAGTGAGCACCTACCCACGATAGGGAAGGGATCACTTTGGAGGACTGGGCTTTGATCCGCAGGAAGGCCGGCGGCAGGAACGGGAGCAACAGGTTGACGATGAAGAAGATGTAGATCATGACGTCGCCGATGACGCGGCTGGCGAGGCACGGACTCCGCGCCGAATAGCGTGAATCCGCGCGGTTGGGGTCGCGACTGGGTTCATCCTGGGTTCAGAGGTGCGGCCAGACCTCAAAACGAGCCACATCATCGAAACACAAGAACCGTTGTGCCCCAACATCTTTCGGCTCTACTCGGGAAAGTCCAACATGCCCTGAAACGGCTCAGGCGCGTCTCTTAATCCGCGGGTTGTGGGTTCGAGTCCCACACGGCCCACCCACACATCACGCGCGACGGCTGCGGTCGTGCGCACCCCTCACGCCGTAGTGAACCGGATCGGGAGCGTGCGCAAGCCGCTCACGAGGTTCGCCGGCTCGATCTCGATCTCGCCCGCGAGCTCCACCGTCCCGATCCTGGGTATGAGCTCCTCGAGCAGCACGCGCATCTCGATGCGCGCGATGTGGATGCCCGAGCAGATGTGCGGGCCTGAACTGAACGTCAGGTGAGGGTTGGGCCGACGCGTCACGTCGAAGACATCGGGATCGGCGAACACCCGCGGGTCGCGGTTACCCGAGGCGAACAGGCACATGACCTCGTCGCCCGCCTTGATGACGGCATCGCCCACGGTCACGTCCTCCACGGCGATGCGCATGAAGTGCTTCGCGGGAGTCGAGTATCGCAGGCACTCCTCGACCAGGCCGGGGATGAGCGACGGGTCCCTCTTGCACGCAGCGAGTTGCTCGGGAAAACGAATCAAGCCGAGAACACCGCCAGAGAGCGCCAGCGCCGTCGTGTCGTGACCGGCGGGAAGAATGCCTGCGAGCAGGGAATCCGCGTAACGGTCCTCCCAGGGCTCACCGTCGATCCGCGCGTTCTCGATGAAGGTCACCAGGTCGTTCGATTCAGACCCCGCACGAGTGCGGCGCAGGTCGGTGAAGAAATCCCGCAAATCCTTGATCGTGGCGGCCCACTGGCGATCCGCCGCGTCAGGAAGACCGGCGAACTCGGCGCGGTGGTTGGCCGGGTCGTGGAACCCGTTGAACTCGCGGGTCAACGCGAGCGCGCGCGGCGCGAGATCCTCACCGAGACCCAGGATCGCGAGCACCACGCGAAGTGGGTAGGCCCGGACGAAGTCGTTGACGAAGTCCGCCTCGCCTACACCGCCGTCGGCCCTGGCCATGAGCCCGTCGACCACGTCCTTCGCGAATTCACGGAAGGCCGGCTCGTAGTTCTTGCGGATGTACTCAGGGCGGAAGAAGTCGTTGGCCGACGAGCGCACCTTGGGATGCTCGGGCGGGTCCATGTAGCTCGGGTAGTCGAAGGATCGAGCGCTTCCGCTCGTCAGCGATCGGGCGAATTCCTTCGATGCGATGGAGGTCAGGTGCGGAAAGTCGCCGTTGTGAAATGCGCCCTGGTTTCGCAGCACCTGGACGATGTCCGCGTGCCGGGACACGAGCCAGACCGGATCCCAACCATCGACGGTGGCGAGGCCGACGGGCAGGTTGTCACGCAGCCACGTGCACGCCGGAAGGACCACACTCTCCAACTGGGGGTAGGAGGCAGGATCCATGACCGCGCGCGCAATGTCGTCGGGAACATGGAGATCCGTGGTGGCCATAGCTGCGTCCTTCGTGTTGTGCTCGAGCCGCCTGGAGGCCGGGTCGGGCTAGGGGTAGAAGGCAGGCACGGCGACCGTTCGTGTCGGGAATCCGACTTCTCCGTGGATGTTGAACGGCACTTCACCACTCCAGATGCGGCAGCACAAGACCCGGCGATCGCGGCTATCGAATGCGACAGCACCGCCAGTAGTCGACCGTTACGCCTAGGCTGACGGCGTGACCCGCCTCTCCGTGCTCGATCTATCCCCCATCGCCGTGGGTTCGGATGCCGGGCAGGCATTGCGTGCCAGCCGGGATCTTGCCGGGCACGCCGAACGTCTGGGGTACCTGCGCTTCTGGATGGCCGAGCACCACAACATGTCCGGCGTGGCCAGTGCGGCTGTTGCCGTCGCGCTCACGTTCGTGGCCGAGGGCACCAGCACGATCCGCCTGGGCGCGGGCGGGATCATGCTTCCGAATCACGCGCCCCTGGTGATCGCCGAGCAGTTCGGCACGCTCGCGAGCCTCTACCCCGGACGCATCGATCTCGGGATCGGCCGCGCACCCGGGTCGGACCAGGTCACCGCGGGGGCGCTTCGTCGCACGCTCTCCGGCAACATCGACGACTTCCCCCAGGACGTCCTCGAACTCATGGCCTACCTCGGCGACCCAGCGCCCGGCCAGCAGGTACATGCCGTACCCGGCGAAGGCACCCGGGTGCCCGTCTACATCCTGGGCTCATCCACCTACGGCGCCCAACTCGCTGCCGCACTCGGCCTGCCGTATGCGTTTGCCTCGCATTTCGCCCCCACAGATCTTGACGTCGCACTTCGCCTGTATCGCAGCGGTTTCCGGCCGTCCGCTCACCTTCAGGAGCCCTATGTGATCGTCGGGCTGAACGTCACAGCCGCACCCACCGACGACGAGGCACTGCGCCTGTTCAGCTCCTCGCAGCAGTCGTTCGTCAACCTGCGGACCGGCCGCGCTGGGCCCCTGCCTGCACCGATCGACAACATCAACGCGCACTACCCGCCGCAGTTCCACAGCATGCTCGACGAGATGGTCGAGCGCTCGGTCGTGGGATCGCCGAACACGGTCGCAGTGGGCCTTGCAGCATTCGCCGAGCGCACACAGGCCGACGAGATCATCGTCGCTAACCAGTTCTTCGAGCCGGCCCACCGGGTGCGCTCACTCGAGATCGTGGCGGACGCCGGGCGGGCCCTGAGCGCGAGCAGCGAGAACACTGTCGAGATGGCCAACGCGCGCCACTGATCAATGTCGCGTCGCAGCGCGCCGCTACGTCACCCGAGCCCGGGCACCATCACGCCGCGGCCTCGCATCTCACCGTGCTCGAGCCTCTCGTAGGCGGCCGCGATGTCAGCCAACGCAAACTGCTCGACAGCCGCCGTGAGAGCGCCGTGACGAGCGAGGTCGAGAACCTCGGCCAACTCGTTACGCGTGCCCCAGAAGGTCGAGATCACGCTGATCTCGGCCGTCACCTTCCGGAACGCCACCTCCAGGCTGCCGGCGCGTCCGATCAGGCAGATGTGTCCGCCCGGCCGCACCACCCGTGACGACACCAGCACCGTGTCGTCGCTGCCCACGGTGTCGAAGACGACGTCGACGGATCGACGGCCGATGCTCGACACCAACGAGTCGACGTCCTCGAAGAGGTAGGTCTCGTTCACGCCGAGTTCTCTCGCGTGATCCAACTTGCTCTGGGCGCGGTCAACAACGACGATCTCCGTCGCCGTGAGCGCACGCAGGATTTGGATGGCGAGGTGGCCCAGGCCCCCTGCTCCGTAGAGCACCGTGCGAGAACCCGGTCGCAGCAACGGAAGTGCGCGCATGATTGCGTGGTACGGGGTCAGGGCCGCATCAAGGAGCGGCGCCGCCTGCACAAGATCGAGCCCCGGCGCTGGCACAAGCCAACGCGGGTCGGGCACCAGCATGAGCTCGGCCATCCCGCCGTTGTAGCCGAGCCCGCCACCAGCCGGTGCGGACTCATGCTTGGTGATGCACATGTTCTCAGCGGTGGTGGTGCAGTTGCGGCATGTCCCGCAGCCCCAGCATCCGTAGATGGCGACAGGGTCTCCGACGCTCAACCCACGGACACCCTGTCCGAGCTCGCTCACCCAGCCGGTGGTCTCGTGCCCGAGCGTGAACGGGAGATCCCACCTACGTGGCGGACCTGACATCACGTGAAGGTCCGAATGGCAGATGCCCGATGCCGCCACGGCGACGACCACCTCGCCCGGGCCTGCCACGGGGGCATCTACCTCGCGGAGCGACGGCCACTTGTTCCACTCGGTGAGCTGGTAGGCGAGCACGTGAGATCTCCTGTGTCAGAGTCGAACTTGTGTGTGGGTCGACGGTAGAGCCCCGTACCGCATCGATCAGCGACGAGCCCGGTGCAGTGCGCGCGGGCCAGTGACCCCCGCAGCCGCCTCCGCGAGGTCGCGGAGTGTTCGCTCGGCATGTGCCAGCGGCACATACATCATCATCTCGTCGGCGCCGCGGTCAGCGAAGTGCTGGAGACCCTGCGCAACCTCGTCGACTGTGCCCACGATCGCCAGGTGGGGAATCTTCTCGGCCACGATCTCCGGGGTCACAAGTCCTTCGTCGAGCGCATTGAGCGACTGCATGTGCCGGTCATGAACCGCAAGGTGGCGCAGGTGTTCCGGGACGGCCTCGAGACGGCGGCGCCACTCGACACCATTGGGGAGTCCCTCGTAAGGCAAATCCCTTTCGTACGAGGCGTGATGGTAGAGCGCTGGAAGCCATGCCATCGTCTCGAAGACACGCGGGTCTAGGAGCGACTCACCGTCGCGGAGTGCGAGCGCGTACCCGTGAAGGGTCACCCAAGGGTGGGTCAGGGTTTCGTCGTCCAATGAATCGGCGTCGCGGCAGATGCCGTCGCCGGCAGCCGCAGCCACCGCCATCCCCTTGGGCCCCTTGCCCGCCACGAGGATGGGCACCTCGAGTGGCCTCGCAGCGACATAACCCTCGTCATGGAGCATCCGGAGCACGCGCCCCTGCCAGGTGGCCTGCTCACCGCGGAGCAGGTGGCGAAGCGCGACGACGTATTCTTCGACATCGGCCCACTTCATGGGCTTGGGATCCCCGAGTGCGAACCGGGCGGAGAACCCCGCCCCCGCCGCGAGGGCTACCCGGCCCGGAGCCAGCGATTCCAGTTGTGCCACCGCCGCGGCCGTAACCATCGGATGACGCAGGCTCGCGATGATCAGCGAGCCCAGGCCGATCCGCGAGGTGCGGGCGGCGGCAAGCCCGAGGGTCATCCAGATGTCGGCGAAGATCGCGGGCGAGTCATAGACCCACGCCCTGTGAATCCCGAGCTCCTCCGCAAGTGCGATGAGGTCAGGTGTCTGGTCTGAGGGCGCCAGAGCGATCGAGAGCGCCATCGGCTGACCGGAATCGCGCATGCCACGTCCTCTGGATCGTCCGATCGCCCCGATGGCGGATCGGTGGTGGTCGATACGTCGAGCCAGCCTAGGACGCGCCAGCCGCATGGCCGACGCCGCGGGCCACCCCACGGCGCATCCGCCCGGCTGCACCCACGGCCGGGTGCCCCCTTGCCGCCAGACCGGGAGCACCCGTAGGTTGGGTCAATGGTCGGACCGATTCGGTCCCACGTCGAGATGGGATGCCCACGGTGAGACTGTCCGACGATCAGCGCAGCTTCGCCGAGGCCGTACGCGCCTTCTGCGACGACCACTGCAGCACCCTGGCCCAGCGTGACGCCCTGACCGAGGGCGGCACCCTCGCCAACAGCCCGCAACTCATGGCCATGATCGCCGAGCTCGGCTGGTTCGGCGTCTCACTGCCCGAGGAGTACGGCGGCGGCGGCGCAGGCATGGTGGAGGAGTGCATTTTCCTCGAAGAGACCGCCCGCGGCCTAGCACCTGTCCTCGCCTACTCCACGGGGCTCACGGCCGCACAGACCTACCTGCGCCACGGGCGCGCGGACCAGAAGAACACCATCGTGCGCAACCTCGCCGCCGGCAAGATCGAGGCGATCGCCCTGAGCGAGCCCGGCGCAGGGTCCGATCTCGGTGGTGTTCGGATCAAGGCAGTGAAGTCCGGCAACGACTACGTCATCACCGGGCAGAAGACCTGGACATCGGCTGCCCACGTGGCCGAGAACATCCTGGTGCTCACCCGTACCGAATCCACTGGCAA
>Ga0114978_10004225_pt1 | contig 11659 bp, 13 predicted proteins | sample S_140212_EF_Meta_FD_87027 | JGI IMG/M metagenome (GOLD analysis project Ga0114978, IMG submission 87027) | Freshwater microbial communities from Lake Simoncouche, Canada to study carbon cycling - S_140212_EF_MetaG | ecosystem: Environmental > Aquatic > Freshwater > Lake | place: Lake...
GGCACGCGGTGCGCAGATTCTTGCGGTGGAGGAGAAACTTGGTGTCGAGGGTCCGCACGGGTTCGTTCGGCCCCGCGGTCAGACTGTGCACGAGGCGCGGCCGTAGAAAGAGCAGCTGACCTGAGCCAAAGGCGCGTGGGTCCGTGCCGATGACCACTGCGCCGGTCCCGCTTACGATCAGGATAATTTGAAAGTAATCGTCGTGGGCGTGCGGAGGCAGGTGCCAGAGCGGCTCATAGTCGTAGCGGGCGATCCACAGGGGCTCAATGTCTCGGGTCAGCAGCGGCATGAGAGGTCTGAAGTGGCGGCGGAGGTAAAGCGGGGCCGGAGGGCAACGTTCACGATTAGACAAAATAAGGGCATGGCGAGCCAAAGACAACGGAGGCTAGGGAGTGTACGCTGTTGACGAGTTTCCGTCTGCGTTTGGCCACGGCCGAATGCGTTTCCGCGACGATGCTCTGAATACCCTCACCTCCCCACCACCCGTCCTACCATGTCCCTTCGTCTTCGATGCTTATCAGTTGCCAGTGCGACGTTGTCCCTCGTCTCGTTTGGTCACGCTCAGTCCAAACCCGGGGCCGCCGGTGAAGAAGCCGTCGTGCTCGACGCCTTTTCCGTCAAAGCAGGCGCCTACAACGGCTACAACGCGCTGCAGTCCTCCAGCGGCACGCGCGTGGCCGTTGATATCAAGTCGATGCCGTTCACGCTCGATGTGGTGCCGATGGAAATCTGGAACGATTTTTCGGTGCAGGCCTTCAACCAGCAGGAAGCGCTGTCTTCGATTCCGGGCGTGAGCGCGACGGAGAACAACGGGCAGTTCAATTTGCGCGGCATCCAGAATGGCGCGGTCACCGGCGGCACGTTTTTCCTGCAGGATGGCTTTCTCCGCATGGGCCGCATCGACCAATCCAACGTCGAGCGCGTCGAGGTGCTGAAGGGCCCGGCCGCGGCGATCTACGGTAAGAATCTGCCGGGCGGCATCATCAACGTCATCTCGAAGACCGCCAAGATGCGGCCGGAATATGAAGTCGAGGTGCAGGGTGGCGGCTTAGATTTCTATCGCGTCGGTCTCAACACCACCGGTCCACTCATCCCCGGCAAGCTCGCCTACCGCTTCGATCTGGCGACGTCGCACGAGAAAGCGTTCGAGGAATTGCGCAGCAACCGCGTTAAGAATATTTCCGGCCAGCTCGCGTGGGATGTCACGCGCAGCACCAAGGTCTCGGTCCAATACGACTACAACGACGAGTTCCGCGGTGGGCGCGATGGCCTCGACGAAGCGGTCATCAAGACCGGCGCGGTGTATCAGGGGCTCGCGTGGAATTTCCAAAATTACCGCCACAACCTGAACACCTCCGGCGGCGTCACGTATTCGACCTTCAAGAACAAGCAGGCGACTTTGAACGCGGTCAGCCGGCTCAACGACGCGATGACGCTACGCGTGTCCTCCAGCTGGCACGCCTATCACCTCGAAACCTTGCGCGGCGCCGGCCAGTGGGACCCGATTACGAACCGCGTGTGGAATCGTCGGCCCGATTTCGGTTCCGAAGATCGCAACGGCCACGCGATCAACGCCGACCTCCTCAGTAAATTCACACTCCTCGGCCTGCAGCACGACTTGCTCACGACGGCGGATTTTGTGCGTGACCAGCGTGAACTCGGACCCACGTCGCGGCTCAACACGACCAAGTATTCGGTCGCGGCGGGTTTCCCCACGGCGGGCTACCTCAAGGAATTCGATGCGGCGGGCCAAGACCCGAATCTCTATCCGCCGATCAGCGATTTCACCGCGCTCTATCGCGATCAAAACAGCATCAACCTAACCAAGGGCGTCTTGGTCAACGACCGCGTCACGCTCGTGCCCGACACGTTGATTGTCTCGCTCGGCGGGCGACGCGACACCGTGAATCAAGCGAATCGGGACCTCTTCGCGCGCACCGGCAACGATTCGAAAATCAGCGCGACCACCGTGCAGTCGGGCGTGAACTACAACCTCACCTCCGCCGCCACGCTCTACGGCAGCTACAGCACATCCTTTTCACCGCAGACCACGCTCGCGCCGAATGGGCAGCCCTTCCCCAATCAGGAGGGGCGCGGCTACGACCTCGGCGTGAAGACGGACCTCATCGGCAAGCGGCTCTTCTTCACCGCGACCTACTTCAATCTCGTGTTCGACAATATCGTGCAGCAAGGCACGGACCCGCTCACCAATACGACGATCTTCTACTTGAACGGATCGACGAAATCCAAGGGCGCCGAGCTGAGCTTGGGCGGCCGCCTGTGGGACGCCCTCACGTTGCGTGTGGCCCTGAGCCGCGTCGACGCCGAGCTGGGCGGCAATCTCGGTGCCAACGCCGTGTTGAACGGACTGCCGCCGCGCAGTGTCGCCGAGTGGAACCACGGCACCTTGCTCAAATACGATTTCAACCAAGGCTCGCTGAAGGGCGCCTTCGTGGGCACGAACGTGATCGCGCAAAGCAATATTCGTTATTCCGACTCCACCGTCGGCGGCCGCCATCGCGTACGCGTCCCCGGTTGGGCGCGCTTTGATTTCAATGCGGGTTACAAGTGGAAATCGCACGGCAATCGCTGGAGCCACCAAGTCAGTGTGGCGCTGAAGAACGCCTTCGACATCGAATACGCCTACGGCACCGGCCCCTCGCAGGGAAACCCACGGCAAGTCATTCTGCGCTATTCGCTCCTCTTTAGATGAACAGCGTTTAGATTCTCTCTGCATGAAGCGATCTCTCGGCTGGTTCTGCGTCGCAATCTCGTTGGTGATGAGTGCGGCCCACGCCGCGGATCGCCCCAATATCATCTTCATCCTCGCCGACGACCTCGGCACCGGCGACGTGAGCTGCTACGGCGCGGATAACCGCAAGACGCCGCACATCGACCAACTCGCGGCGCGCGGGATGCGTTTCACGCACGCCTACACCGCTCCCCTTTGCGGACCTTCGCGCGCCTGCATCATGACGGGGCGCTATGCGTTTCGCACCGGTGCGACGAATCAGGATCGCGTCGTCGCGTGGAAAGCGACCGACGAAACCCTCACCGCCGCCTACCTCAAGGCGGCGGGCTACGCCACGGCGATCGTCGGCAAGTGGAGCCAGTTCAGTTTCGATCCCTCTGAAGCCGGCTTTGACGACAGCCTGCGGTTTTATGCAAGCGGCCGCTACTGGGCAGACACCGCTGGCGAGGACGATCAAAAGGTGAAGAAGAGCCTCTACGTCGTGAACGGCAAAACGGTGAAGCAGGGCAAAACGGAATATCTGCCCGACACGATGGAGCAGCACCTGTTCTCCTTCATCGCGAAAAATCGCGAGCGGCCCTTTTACGCCTACTACTCGATGTCGCACGTGCATGGGGAAATCGTCCGGACGCCCGATAGCGCGCCCAACAGTCCCGATCTTTACCAAGATAACTGTGCCTACATGGACAAGCTCGTGGGCAATCTCGTTAACGAACTCGCGCGCCAGAAGCTCGCCGAGAAAACGATCCTCATCTTCTGCGGAGACAACGGCACGGCCAAGACGCCCTCCGAGCATTCCACCATCGGTGGCCGCCGGCTCGTAGGTCAGAAAGGCACCATGCAGGAAGGCGGCGCCTTGGTGCCGCTCATCGTGTATTGGCCCGGCGTAACGCCGAAGGGCAAAGTGATCGACGATTTGGTGGATTCGACCGACTACCTGCCGACGCTGGCCGAAATCGCCGGGGCGCAATTGCCCAAGGATAAAATCTTCGACGGCCGTAGCCTCGTCCCGCAACTGCGCGGCGAGCGAGGCCACCCGCGCGACTGGATCTTCATCGAGCTGGCGCGCAATTGGTATGTCCGCGAAGCCGGTTGGAAGCTCAACGAGGCCGGCGAGCTCTTCGATATGAGCGGCGCGCCGTTCACCGAGCCGCTCGTGCCGTCTGAAAACCAGACCGCGGCCGCCGCCGCGGCCCGCCTCCGCCTGCAGGCGGTGCTTGCAAAGCTAAATCCCGCCGGAGGAATCTTGGACGACGGCGACGGCACCGGACGCCACGCCAACAAACCCAGCAAGCCCGCGAAACCCGGGAAGACCCCCAAGCCGGGCGCGAACTAGGCCGCACCAACCCATCCTCGCTATGAAATCCTCCTCTCTTCTGGTCGCCGTACTGGCCATCCTGAGTTTTTCCTTTGCGCGCGCGGCGGACGCTCCGCGGACCATTGCTCTGCGATCGGATGGCCTCGTGGCCGCCCGCGCCGCACTCGCGCGCGGCGATGCGCGATTGACGGCGCCGCTCGCCCAGCTTCGCGCCGAGGCCGACTCACTCCTCACGCGCACACCCGCGTCCGTGCTCGACAAGACGCGCACGGCCGCGAGCGGCGACAAACACGACTATTTCAGTTTCGCGCCTTACTGGTGGCCCGACCCGAAGCAACCGGACGGGCTCCCTTACATTCGCGATGACGGCAAGGTGAACCCCGACAGCAAACGCGGCACCGACTCCGCCGCCCTCGCTCGCACGTGTGGCTCCGTCGAGACGCTGGGTCTCGCCTACTTCTTTACCGGCGACGAGCGCTACGCACAGAAAGCCGCGACGCTCACGCGCGTCTGGTTTCTCGATGCCGCCACGCGCATGAATCCTCACCTCGAATACGCGCAGGCTATCCCGGGGATCAACGCGGGGCGCGGCATTGGCATCATCGAGACCCGTCATCTGGTCGGCCTCATCGACGGCCTGGCGCTGCTCGCCGGCTCGCCCGCGTGGGCCAAGCCGGACGCCGACGCCATGACGACCTGGCTCGCCGCGTATTATCAATGGCTGACCACGAGCACAAACGGTCGCGACGAAGCGGCCGCGGAGAACAACCACGGCTCGTGGTACGACGTGCAGACCGTTGCGCTCGCACTCGCCGTCGGCCGCGTGGATGACGCCCGAAACCTCCTCGCGGCCGTGCCCGCGAAACGGATCGTACGCCAGATCGAGCCCGACGGCCGCCAACCCCTCGAACTCGCGCGCACGAAGTCCCTCGATTATTCGTGCTTTAACCTTGAAGCCCTCGTGCGGCTCGCCCGGCTCGGGGAACACGTGGGGGCGGATCTTTGGACGTTCTCCACCGCCGATGGTCGCAACCTGCGCACCGCCCTCCGCTACGTGGCTCCGTATGCCGACCCGGCCAAGACGTGGCCCAAGGAAGACATCAAGGCCACTGACCGCGCACGGCTCCTGCCCCTGCTCGACGAGGCGCAGCGCCACGAAGACGACGCCGACTTTCGCGCGCTCTTTACGAAGTTCGGCGGCACACCCGCCCCCGGTCAGTATTGGAGATTGGCTGCCCGAGCCCCGCGGCGCTAATCACTTCCGGCAGATTCCTTTTTCTCCCATGCCCCGTTTACTCCGCGCCCGCGAAAACGACAATCAACCCCTCGTGCAACTCCGCGACGGGGTGCTCGCACTGAGTTATTTCAACTTGCTGCGCTTGCGGGCCGGCGAGGCGCACACCTTGGAAGTGCCGGGGTGCGAGCTGCTCTGCGTCGTGATGACAGGCCAGGCGGAGATCGTCGCCGACAGCACGGCATTTGAACACGTCGGTCGCCGCGCGACGATCTGGGACGGCCCGGCGGACTCCGTTTACTGCGGCACCTCCGCGCGCGTCACGGTGCGAGCCCTCCGCGACGGCACCGAAGTCGCCGTGGCCGGGGCCGCCTGCACGCAGCCCTTCGCGCCGTTTCGGATCACGCCCGAAGCAGTTGAAATGGTCGAAGTCGGCTCGCACGACACGCATTCGCGTCGGCGGATTTTTCACATTCTGGGGCAGAACGCGGCGGGTCGCGCCGGGAACTTGCTCGTGAGCGAACTCTACGGCGATCCCGGCTGCTGGTCGGGGTATCCGCCGCACAAACACGACACCGATCGGTTACCGGAGGAGACGAACCACGAGGAAATTTATCACTACCGCTACCGGCCGGAGACCGGCTTCGGCGCGCAGTTCCGCTACGACGCCGACGGTGGCGGCGCGGAACCAGAGGTCGTGATGACGCGCCACGGTGACACGTATTGCATCGATCACGGCTACCATCCGACGCTGCGTGCGCCGGGCCACGAGGGCTACATCTTCACGATTCTCGTCGGCCGGCAGCACCGCGGCTTGGTGCAGTTCTTCGAGCCGACGCACACGCACCTCCTCGCGAAAATCCCTGGCATCCAAGCGATGCGGGATAAATTTAAGTGAGACCTACAAACCGAAGTTTTTAACCACCGATGAACACGGCTAGACACCGATGCAGAACTCAGCCGATCCGCGTTCACCCGTGTCTATCCGTGGTTGAATTGCTTGAAAGGGTTAGCCCGCTATGAGCGCCGAAGTGGCGCCCCCGGAGCGCCCGTGGCGCTGGGTGATCATCGCGCTGATTTTCCTCGGCACCGTCATCAACTATTTCGACCGGCTCGCGCTACCGACGCTCGCGCCGGTGCTGCGCGCGGAGTTTAAGCTCACCAACGTCGACTACGCGTGGATCGCGAATTCGTTTCTCCTCGTCTACGCGCTCTCGATGTTTCTCTGGGGCGCGGTGTTCGATCGCATCGGCAACCGCCTCGGCTTCGCGGTGGCGGTCGTGGTGTGGTCGGTCGCCCAGATCGGCACGGCGGCGGCGCGCGGCGTGGCGAGCCTCTGTGTTTTGCGTGGACTGCTCGGTCTGGGTGAAGCCGGCAACTGGCCCGGCGCGACGCGTACGATCGCGGCGTGGTTTCCCGCCCGCCAACGCGCACTCGGTATGGGCATTGCCAATACCGGCGCCTCGCTCGGACCCGCGTTCGCGATCCCGCTGATTATTTGGATGCGCGACGACTTCGGGTGGCAGGCCGTGTTCGTGATCACCGGCGCGATGGGCTTTGTCTGGCTGGCGTTGTGGCTCGCACTTTATCCGAAAGATGAGCGCGTACCGGCGGATGCAGCTGCCCCCGCGGCAGCGCCCCAACACCCGTCTGTGCCGTGGAGCCTGCTGCTGCGCCGCCGAGAGGTATGGGGCATCGTGGTCGCGCGGTTTTTCGGCGATCCGATCTGGTGGCTCTACGTGAATTGGATGCCGCTCTACCTCTCCGACGCCCGCGGCTTCGACCTCAAGCAACTCAAGGCCACGGGCTGGGTGCCTTACGTCGCCGCGGCCCTCGGTGCCCTCGCGGGCGGCTGGTTCTCGGGCTATCTGCTGCGGCGCACGGGCGACGTGAACCGCGCGCGCAAGACCGCGATCACGATTGGCACCGTCGCGATGCTCGCGGGTTTCGCCACCGCGTTCGCCACCTCGGCGCCCGCCGCGATCGTCTGCCTGAGCGTCACGCTGTTCGGCTTTCAATTTTGGGTCGGCAACGTGCAGACACTCGCAAGCGACTATTTTCCCGTCGGCGCGGTGGGCTCGATCGCCGGTTTCGCCGGCACGGCGGCCGGCCTCGGCGCGGTGATCTTCACGTTTTCCACGGGCTGGGTGGTCGACCATTTTTCGTATACGCCGATCTTGATCACCGCCGCGGTGTTGGCCCCGCTTGCGACCGCGTCGCTGTTTCTCTTGTCAGGCCGTGTGCGCCGCATCGAAGTCTCCTGAACGTCTATGTCCGCAAAAAATCCCCTCTTCGATCTCACTGGGCGCACCGCGCTCATCACCGGCTCCAGCCAGGGCATCGGCCTCGCACTCGCTTGCGGCCTCGCGCAGGCCGGCGCCGCTGTCGTGCTCAACGGCCGCGATGCCACGAAACTCTCGGCCGCCGCCGACACCGTGCGCGCGACCGTGTCCGGCGCGCGCGTGACGTTTGCGGCCTTTGACGTGACCAATGCGGCCGCCATCGAACGCGAGGTCGCGCGTATTGAGGCCGAGTTTGCGCCGATTAATATCCTCATCAACAACGCCGGCATCCAGCGCCGCGCCCCGCTCGCCGAGATGACGGAGGCGCAGTGGCGCGAGGTGCTCGATGCGAATCTCACGAGTGTGTTCCTCGTGGCCCGGGCCGTCGCGCCGCGGATGATCGCGCGTGGCGCGGGAAAAATCATCAATACCTGCTCCGTGATGAGTGAAGTGAGCCGGCCGACGATCGCCAACTACTCGGCGGCGAAGGGCGGCCTGAAAATGCTCACGCGCGCAATGGCCGTCGAGTGGGCAAAGCACGGCCTCCAGTGCAACGGCCTCGGCCCCGGCTACATCGTGACCGAGTTGAACCGCGCGCTCGTGGAAAACGTCGACTTCAACAAATGGATCTGCGGTCGCACGCCGGCCGGCCGCTGGGGCAAACCGGAAGAGCTCGCCGGCGCGGCGGTCTTTCTCGCGTCGCCCGCGAGCGACTTCGTTAACGGCCAAATCCTCTACGTGGACGGCGGACTGCTGGCGGCGTTGTAGAGGAGCGCGGGAGTGAGCGCTCGGCAAAAGCCCATTGCCTCCCCGCCTCGTGCACGTGGCAGTGAGCGCATGTCTGAGGACCTGCATAGCAAGACTCTTTCACCCAGAAAATCGATGAACCCCAAACCCCAAAGCCTGATGCCGTTTTCGGTTCTTTGCCTCCCAATCGCGCCTCGCGTCTCAGGTGGCGGTCGCAAACGGATCGAGCAGGCGTAGTCCGGCGACGTGCTTGAAGTCCTGCGTGTTGCGCGTGACCAGTGACAGGTTGTGCGTGAGCGCGGTCGCCGCGATGACTGCGTCGCCGAGCGCCATCTTGCGTTGCTGGCGGAGCATGATCGCGGTGGTGGCGACCGTTTCGTTCAGCGCCAATTCGGGCAACGTTGCCAACATCGCCGTCAGCGCGCTCTTTTCTTCCGGCGTGATTTTGTAGAAGCCGAGCGTCTCAATCCGGGAAATCACACTCACGGTCGCATCGGGATCCGCCAGCCAACGATGCAGTTTCGGGCCGTCTGGCCCGGTGGCGTAAATCAGAATGTTCGTGTCCAGCACCATATCAGTCCCGACCCGGGGCGGGACGATCCTGGCGGATTTCGCGCTGCCAAGCAACCGGATCAACCACCTCCCGGAACGGATTCAATTCCCGCAGCCGTGCCAACGCCGCCATTCGTTGCCGCACCATTTCCGGGGTCGCCCGCACCGTTTCCCCCGATTCTTCGGCGACCGCGAGGGTCGCCGTGACCTTCACTTTTCCGCCCGAGAATTCGGTCGGCAGCGGCAAATGCAGCGTGCCATCGGCGTGCGGCTCAAGGATCGCGGTAATGGTACTCATGCCGCGCTACGATACCGGGATTGGGCTGCACGTAAAGCCGCACCTCTGCGTCCGGCCAAGCCGCACCCGACCACGCGCTACCGCCCATCGCTGCACTGGCCTGACACGCTGGGCTAATTTTTTACCTCTGAATGGCAAACGGGGGTAGAGTAGGCAGCAGCTGGCCGAGGTGAGTCAGCTCCTGCCTACTCTACCCCCTTCGGCTTGGCTCACGGGGCGCACCGCGCTCATCACTGGCTCCAGCCAAGGCATCGGCCTCGCACTCGCTTGCGGCCTCGCGCAGGCCAGCGCCGCTGTCGTCCTCAACGGCCGCGATGCCACGAAACTCGCCGCTGCCGCCGACACCGTGCGCACCACCGTGTCCGGCGCGCGCGTGACGATCGCGGCCTTTGACGTGACCAACGCGGCGGCCACCTTCCGCCCCAGTTGCACGACCGAGTTGATCCGCGGCGGCGCGAACTTGTGGCACGTCAAGGAACGCCTCGGCCACGAGCACCTCGACTCCTTGCAGCACTACGCGAAGGTCACGATTGCGGACCTCAAAAAAACGCACGCGAAATGCCACCCCCCCCGCGAACGCGAGAGTTGAAACCCGTCCGCCACTCCGCACACTGCCCGCCATGACCGAAATTATTTTTGAAGTGCGCGAGGACGAGGCGGACGGCGGCTACGTGGCGACCGCGCTCGGCCACGCCATCGCGACACAGGGCGAGACCATGGACGAACTGCGCGACATGGTGCGCGACGCCGTGCAATGCCACTTCGGCGACGGCGTGCCCGGCCCGATGCCTCGGCTTATCCGGCTCCACTTCGTCCGCGACGAAGTGCTCGCGACGTGAGAATCCCGCGCCAGCTCTCCGGCCAGGACGTGGCCCGCGCGTTGGGCGTGCTGGGCTACGAGCGAGTGCGGCAGGAAGGCTCGCACATCCGGCTGACGACCCAGGTCAACGGCGCACATCACGTCACCGTGCCCAACCACAAGCCGCTGAAAATCGGCACGCTGCTCGGCGGCGTGCTCAAGCCCGTCGCCGCGCATCATCGTCTCACCGTCGAGGAACTCCTCGCCAAGCTCGGCTTGTAGGCCGTTTCTTTTTTAGCCGCCATACTCGGCCTCACTCGCTCCCAATCACGTCCACGCTCGAGCGTGAGGGCAGCCGAATGGGGTCGAGGGCAGCAGAAAGGGATCGGGGTTTGGCGTTTGGGGTCGAGGTGGAATGCCGAACGGGAACAGGCCGCTGATTGTTCAGCGGCAAAAAAGGAACCGCGCCTGATGGGCTGCTGACCCGTGGGGATTTGTAACCGTGCTGAGTCGCCCTCCTTACTCGTTTGACATTTGGGTAAGGCAGTCGCTGTTTGAGATTTATGCCGCCCACCCTTCGCATCAAGATCACGGCCAAGCGGCAGGTCACGTTTCCGGCGGCGGTGCTCAAAGCTCTGCGCGTGAAGCCCGGGGATTACTTGGCCTTGATTCAAGATAAGGACGAATGGCGGCTCGCGCCCGAAGGAGTCGATTTCAACAAACTCGGGACTCTCAAGCACAAGATCTTCCCACAGCTTCCGCCGTTTGACTTGGCCGCGTGGCGCGGCACCGCGAAAGACCATGCCCGCCTACGGGATTGATACCTCCGTCTTAGTCCGCGTGCTCACCGGCCTGCCGGCGGCGGACTACCAGACGACCATCAAGCGACTCGCGGCGCTGCGTGCGGCGCAAGCGGAGCACATCACCGTCGCCAACATCGTCATCGCCGAGGCCTATGCCGTGCTTCAGCACCACTATGCGCTGAGCAAGGCCGACGCCCGTGCGGCGATCCTTTCGGCGCTGACCAGCGGTTTGATCGAGCCCGCCGATGGCGACACGGTGCTCGACGCGCTGCGCGAAACCAAGGAGCCCGGCCTGACCGACCGACTCATCGCCCTCGATTACGCGCACCGGCGCGCGTCGGTGCTGACGCTCGATCGCAAAATAGCGACCCTTCCCGGCTGCGCGAGGCTCTGAGTAAGCGTCACTTTCTTGAGGCACTCGGCCACTGGCGGTGCCTCCGATCCGAGGCGTGCTCCGCTGCGCGCTCGGTCTTCGCCGACGGCGAATGGCTGGCGGTGGCGTGAAGATGACAGTGACCGCGAGCGCGCGACGTTGCGGCCGATCTTCGCGAGCGAAACGCGGCGGATCGCGACGAATTTCCGCGATGAATATTTTCCCGGCAAAAATCTTTTGCGTTCCCGCGTCGTGCGCGTGACGGTCCGCGCATGTCTCGGGACCTGCCATGCAAGACCCCTTCACCGGAAAAAACACCTGCATCCAAGGCCGCGTCCTCCCCGGCGCGGAAGCACGCGCCCGTCTTCAAGACGATCACGAGCGACGATTGGAAGCGCTCGCTCACCTCGGCGCGGCAGCAGAAAAATGCGATCTCCGAGCGCATTCGGACCCGGACCGCGACCTCGTCCTCCTCGCCGAAGACGAAGTAGCGCTGCTCGA
>Ga0114978_10004226_pt1 | contig 11658 bp, 10 predicted proteins | sample S_140212_EF_Meta_FD_87027 | JGI IMG/M metagenome (GOLD analysis project Ga0114978, IMG submission 87027) | Freshwater microbial communities from Lake Simoncouche, Canada to study carbon cycling - S_140212_EF_MetaG | ecosystem: Environmental > Aquatic > Freshwater > Lake | place: Lake...
ACGCCTGCCACCGCCACACCCGGCAAGCCCGTGACCCCTGCCGCGCCCGGCAAGCCCGTGACCCCAGTTACGCCTGACGCACCTGGAACGCCAAAGACCAAGCCGGGAACGCCAGCAACGCCGACGCCGTAAATTGAGCGCGCGTGCCGAGTTGTGGGCACCATGAGTGCGGACAACTTCGGTGCTCACAGTTTCAACCGACGACTATGAACAAGGAGCCAGGCATCGCCTGGCTCCTTATTTTTTTGGGGTCGTTCGACGCCATTTTTCGTGGCGCGATCAAATCTCGAACTTGATTCCCTGCGCCAGCGGAAGTTCCTTCGACCAGTTGATCGTGCACGTTTGACGGCGCATGTACTGCCTCCAACTGTCCGAGCCTGACTCGCGGCCGCCGCCGGTGTCCTTCTCGCCGCCGAACGCGCCACCGATCTCGGCGCCCGAAGTGCCGATGTTCACATTGGCGATGCCGCAGTCCGAACCTTCCGTCGAAAGGAAACGCTCCGCCGAGCGCATGTTCAGCGTGAAGATCGCGCTGGACAATCCTTGGTCGACTGAGTTCTGAATCTCAATCGCCTCGTCGAGGCTCGACACCGAATACACATAAAGAATCGGCGCGAAAGTTTCCTCGCAGCAGATGTTCGGCCGAGCGCCCTTGGGCACGCGGTAGAGCGTTGGTTCGACGAAGTTGCCGGGGTTGGACTTCATGCGCTCGATGCCCGCGACTCCGCCGGCAAGCAGCGTGCAGCCTTCCTTCTCGGCTTCGACGCACGCGCGGCGCATGCTCTCGACGGCCTGCTTGTTCACCAGCGGCCCCATGAGCGTGCCCGCGGCGAGTGGATCGCCGATCGGCACGACCTTGTAAGCCTTGGCCAGTCGCTCGCACAATCCATCGACGACCTTCTCGTGCACCAGCAGGCGCCTCGTCGAAGTGCAGCGCTGGCCGGCGGTGCCCACGGCGCCGAAGACGACCGCGCGGGTGACCAGATCCATGTCGGCGTCGTCCATCACGATGATTGCGTTGTTGCCGCCGAGTTCAAGCAAGCAGCGGCCGAGGCGCTTGGCCACGACTTCGCCCACGCGTCGGCCCATGCGGCACGAGCCTGTTGCCGAAATGAGCGGCAGGCGGCGATCGGCGATCATCGGCTCGCCGACCTCGGCGTCAGTTCCGATGATGAGCGGGAAGATGTCGGCGGGATCGACGCCAGCCGGGGCAATCCACACGGTCTGCTCGCGCAGAACCTTCCAACAGATTTCGCTGGTGGCGATGGCGGTGAGCGGCGTGATCAGCGAGGGCTTCCAAATGCAGGCGTCGCCGCATACGGCCGCGAGCATGGCGTTCCACGCCCACACTGCGTTGGGAAAGTTGAACGCGGTGATGATGCCGATGGTCCCCAGCGGCTGCCACTGCTCGTACATGCGGTGGCCGGGGCGCTCGGAGTGCATGGTGAGGCCGTAGAGTTGGCGGGCGAGGCCGACGGCGAAGTCGGCGATGTCAACCGACTCCTGCACTTCGCCCAGTCCCTCAGCTCTGATCTTGCCCATCTCAAGCGCAACGAGCTCGCCGAGCGGTTCCTTCATCTCGCGCAACGCGTTGCCCATCAGACGCACGATTTCGCCGCGCTTGGGCGCAGGAACCTGACGCCAGGAGGCCTGCGCTTTCACGGCACGGGTCACGGCGGACTCGTAGTCGCTGCGCGATTCCAACTTGACTGCGGCTATCGGTCGCCCGGTCGCGGGCTCGTCACTCGTCACCGAGTTGGCCGTGCCTGGGGCGCAAAGGCGGGAATTGTTGGCAAGACCGAGACGAGTGAGGACAGGATGCATGGGAGGCGCAGGATAGCGGCGGCTTCGCACCATTTCTTATGCTAAGTCGAGGGGCGGAGTGTCGTATCATTCCCCCCCTATGCCACTCGACCGCAATCAGATCGCCCAGCGCGCTGCGCTGGAACTCCGTGACGGGTTCTACGTCAATCTCGGCATCGGTATGCCGACCCTCGTTGCCAACTATGTGCCCACGGGCATGCAGGTGTGGCTCCAGTCAGAGAACGGCCTCCTCGGCATGGGCGCCTTCCCCGACGACGACGCGGTCGATCCCGACCTCATCAACGCAGGCAAGCAAACGGTCACCGGCGTTCCCGGCCACTCGTTCTTCTCGAGCGCCGACAGCTTCGCCATGATTCGCGGCGGTCACATCGACCTCGCCATTCTCGGCGCGATGGAGATTTCGCAAGAAGGCGACATCGCCAATTGGATGATCCCCGGCAAGCTCGTCAAGGGCATGGGCGGCGCGATGGATCTGGTGGCGGGAGTCAAGCGCGTGGTGGTGATGATGGAGCATGTGAACAAGAAGGGCGAGTCGAAGATCATCCCTCAGTGCACGCTGCCGTTGACGGGAAGGCGATGCATCGATCTGGTCATCACCGAACTCTGCGTGTTGGAGATGGACAAGGATCGGCGCCGCTATGCGCTGAAGGAATTAGCGCCGGGAGTCAGTGTCGAGGAAGTCCTCGCCAAGACCACCGCTGAGATCCTCGTCCCCGCGACAGTCGGGACGGTCTCGTGCTGCTGACCGCCACCAATCTGGCCAAATCCCACGGTCTGCGCGAACTCTTCAGTGGAGTATGCATTTCCATCGAGGACGGCGAGCGCATCGGCATGATCGGGCCCAACGGCGCGGGCAAGTCCACGCTTCTACGCATGCTCGCTTCGCGCGAGGAGCCTGACGACGGCACCATCCGCACGCCGCGCGGCACCGTCACCGTTTATGTTCCGCAGTCCGACGACTTCCCCGCCGGCATCACCGCGCTCGAGGCCGCAACCGCCTCGGCGATGAAGTGCGCGGCCACGCACGGCGATCAGCACGAGGCCGAGGTGCTCGCGACCGTCATCCTCGGCAAGATCGGCTTCGACGATGCGCGCATGGCCTTCGCCGCCGACCATCTCTCGGGCGGATGGCGCAAGCGACTCTCGGTCGCCTGCGCGCTGGCCAGCGCTGGCGGCACGCCTGACCTTCTCTATCTCGACGAGCCAACCAACCACCTCGATGTCGAGGGCCTGCAGTGGATGGAGAACTTTCTCCTCTACGCCAGCCACGACCTCTGCGCGCGCGCGGTGATCTTCGTCACCCACGACCGCGTGTTCCTGGAGAACTGCGCGACCCGCATCATCGAGCTTTCACGCGCCTATCCCGAAGGCACGCTTTCGGTCGATGGAAACTATTCGGAGTTTCGCCGCCGCAAGGCCGAGTTCCTGCAAATGCAGTCGCGCGCGCAGGAAACTCTGGCAAACACCGTGCGCGAGGATGATCGCTGGCTCGGGCGCGGCGCCAAGGCGCGGCGAACCAAGGCGCAGTCGCGCATCAGCGAAAGCGCCGAACGCCGCACCGAACTCGCCGGTCTGTCCGAGCGCAACAACGCCGCTGCGGGCGGCAGCGCTGGCATCGATTTCTCCGCAAGCGGACGCAAGACCCGCAAGCTCATCTCCGCCGAGGGAATCTCCAAATCGATGGGCGGCAAGTTGCTCTTCGCCAACCTCGATCTCGAGGTTGTTCCCGGCGAATGCATCGGCCTCATGGGCCCCAACGGCGCTGGCAAGACCACGCTTTTGCGCGTTCTCATCGGTGAACTCCTCGCCGACGCGGGCAATGTTCGTCTCGCCGACCCAAAGCCACGCATCGTCACCATGTCGCAGACCCGCGCGGATTTCCCCAAGGGCGCGCTGTTGCAAGATGCGATCTCACCGTTCGGCGAGAAGGTTCGCTTCCGCGACATTGAGATGCATGTGAAGAGTTGGTCGCGGCGGTTTCTGTTCCGCGATGAACAACTTCTTCAAGCGGTGTCGATGCTCTCGGGCGGCGAACTCGCGCGCGCGCATGTTGCACGCATGATGCTCGAGACCGCCGATGTTCTCGTGCTCGACGAGCCAACCAACGATCTCGACATTCCCACGCTCGAAGTGCTCGAAGAGGCGATCGCGACTTTCTCGGGCGCAACGCTGTTGGTGACCCACGATCGCTCGATGCTTGCGACTCTCGCCGACAGAATCGTCGTGCTCGGCGCGCCTGATCGCACGCCGCGCGTTGTCACCAGTCTGGCGCAGGCGTTGCGCGCGCTCGGCGAATTCGAAAGCGCTGAACTCGCTGCCGAATCAGCCGCACGCACGACCGCGCGCACCGCGGCACGCACCGCCGCGCGCGCCGCCACGCCCGCCGCCGTTCCGTCAGGCAACGCCAACCAATCGCAAACTTCGAAGCCGACATCGCCGACCGCACCTTTGAATCCACCGACTGAAGCGAAGAAGTCCGAGTTTCCAAAGTCACAGGCTCCAAAGTCGGATGCGCAGAAACCTGCGAGTTCCACCGCAGGTTCTGCATCAGTTCCTCCCAAGGGCAAGCTCTCGTACAACGAGCAGCGCGAACACGGCGGAATCGAAGCAGCAATCGCCGCCGCCGAGAGAAATGCGTCGGCGGCCGATGCTAAGGTGAATGATCCGAAGCTGATCGCGGATCATGTCGCCTATGCAAAGGCGTGCGATGCGCTCAGCGCCGCGCAGAACGAGATCGCGCGCCTTTATGCGCGCTGGGCTGAACTCGACGCCAAACGAGGCTAACGCATGCAAGATCATCCGACCAACCGCGCCGAACGACAGACTTCGGCGCGGATACTTGCCATTGAACTCAACAACCGCGCGTGGGAGTTGATCGAACGCCAGACGCGCACCCTCAGCGAAGTCATCGAAATGCTCGACGCCGCACATGGCTCGCGGGCCTTGTGGTTTCTCGTTTGCGAACACGCCGATTCAATCGAGCGATTGCGCGCCCATCATGTTGTCGCTTGCGCATGCGCTCGAGCGCATCTGGGCGACCAAGCGATTCAAGCCGCGCGCATGGCGGTCGAGTTTGAGCGCGCGTACGAGCGCGATCACGGTGGCGCCGTCGGTCACTTCGATCAGGCGATGACGCTGGTCTCCATGCAACTTGCATCGCTCAAGCTCCCCGGCGCGCCCCGCGTCGAGCCGCTCATGGGCTGGATGGCGACCTTGCGTACAACCCTCCATCCCGACGAACTCGCCGTACTGTCGCGGCTGCTCCCCTGGCCGCGGTGGCATTTTCAGCCGACTCCGCAAATGGCGCAAGGCGCGGCCTGAGCACATGGGCGCGGCCTGAGCACATGGGGCGCGGCAAAGCAATGGGGCGCGGCCTGAGCACATGGGGAGCATCGGCAACCGCAATGTCGAGGCGGACCGCACGAGTTTGCTGTGCCATCCCTCCGCCTACTGCGATCGCAGCGCGTCTTGCGCTACTCTGCGCCGATGCTGATGCACCTTCTCACCCGTGCCGCACTCGCGGCGACCTTCTGCACCATTTCGCTCAATGCGGCCGCTGCCGATGGCCTCGAAACCAGCCTCTTCAACGGCAAAGATCTCACCGGTTGGATCAATGTCAACACCGCGCCGTCGACCTTCACCGTGTCGAAGGATGAGAGCGGCGCACCGATCATCCGCTGCACCGGCAATCCGACCGGCATCCTTCGCACCGCCAAGGCCTACGAGAACTTCGTCCTCGAATTCGACTGGAAGCACCTGAGCGAACCGGGCAATGCAGGACTCTTCGTCTGGAGCGACCCCTACTGCTCGACGGGCGTGCCCTTCTCGCGCTCGATCGAAGTGCAGATCATGCTCACCCCTGACAACATCGACGCCAAGGGTCGCACCATGTACACCGGCCAGGGCGACATCTTCTCCATCTGGGGATCGAAGATGACTCCCGACCGCCCGCATCCGGGTGGTTGGGAACGCTGCCTACCGAGCGCGCGCATGACCAAGGGCGCCGGCGAGTGGAACCATTACAAGGTGACTTGCGACAAGGGCGTCATCAAGCTTGCGATCAACGGCACCGAGGTCTCGGGCTGCAAGGACACCACGCCGCGCAAGGGCTTCATTTGCCTTGAGAGCGAAGGCACGGAGATCTGGTTCAAGAACTTCAAGCTCACCGAACTTCCCGCCGCCGTGCCCGCGCTCGCGCCCGAAATGGTCTGCGACCTCGCCCACGAGGGATTGCGGTCAATCTTCGACGGCCTGAGCTTTACTGGATGGCATGAAGGCGACGCCAAAGGCAACACCGCCGCTGGCGAGCATTGGACGGTTGGCGGAAACGAGATCCATTTTAACGGCAAGGGCCACGATCTCTGGACCAACGAAAGCTACGGCGACTTCGAGATGCAGTTCGATTGGAAGTGGACGGCGGAGCATCAGGGCAAGATGAACCGTCCGTACATCGGGCAAGATGGAAACATCGTCAAGAACGCCGACGCCACCGACAAGGTGATCGAGGTTGAAGAGCGCGACAGCGGTATTTACCTGCGCGGCAACTCCAAGAGCCAGGTCAACCTGTGGGTCTGGCCATGCGGTTCGGGCGAGGTCTATGGCTATCGAACCGACGCGTCGATGTCCGCCGAAGTGCGCGCCGCTTGCACGCCGAAGATAAACGCCGACGCGCCAGTTGGACAATGGAACCGCATGCGCATTCGCATGGTTGGCGAAGTGCTCAATGTGTGGCTCAACAACAAGCATGTACTCGTGGATGCGCGCCTGCCCGGCGTGCCCAAGACCGGCCCCATCGCGCTGCAATGCCACGGCTGCCCGATCGATTTCACCAATCTGATGATCGAGCGCCTCGATAGCACTGCGGTGAAGTCGGTGACGAAGGATTGAGGTCGGCGGTTCGGACGCTGACATGCGACAACGACGCGACACATGAACGCGAAAATGAAAACGGCCCCGATCACTCGGGGCCGTTTGTTTTGAGCTGTTTACTCGCGTTTCGCGAGATTTTTTAGTCCTCGACCGGCTCGCGATTCTGCATCTGCGCCTTCAAGCGCGCAAGGATCGACGAGTGCATCTGGCTGACGCGGCTTTCAGAAAGATCGAGCGTGGCGCCGATCTCCTTCATCGTCATTTCCTCGTAGTAATAGAGGATGACGATGAGTCGCTCCGCGCGGGAGAGGCCCTTGGTGATGAGCTGCTGCAGGTCGATCTTCTGAACGACTTGAAGCGGGTTCTCCTGGCGGCCGTCCTCGACGACATCGATTTCGCGCACATCCTTCGAGCTGTCGGTCTCGAAGCACTTGCGGGTGAGACTCACCATCGAAATCGGACGCGAGTCCTTCTGCAACTTCTCGAACTCGTCGCCCGAGACATTGAGTCGGGTGGCAACTTCGTCCTCGGTCGGGCGGGCGCCGGTTTCCATCTCAATGGACTTGCGGACCTTCTCGACCTTGGCGGTGCGGCTGCGGACGAGGCGCGGAACCCAGTCCATGGAGCGAAGTTCGTCGAACATCGCTCCCCGAATACGCTGAGTGCAATAGGTCTCGAACTTCACCAGACGCTCGGGATCGAATGACTCGACGGCGTCCATGAGGCCGAATGCGCCCGCGCTCTTGAGGTCGTTGATCTCGACTTCGCTGGGAAGGCGCTTGTGAAGGCGCTCGGCGGCGTAAGAAACGAGATCGAGGTGACGGGCGATGAGGAAGTTGCGGACTTCCTCGGTTGGAGTAACGCGATACTCGCGCCAAACCTGATCGATGGGACGCTCGGAAAGCTTGAGCGGCTTCGGAGGCGCGATAGCAGCGCGGGTGGCTGCGGCGGCGGCCGATGTCGACTTGCTCACGGTACGCAACACCGGAGCAGCCTTCTGCTTGGACGCGGGTTTGGTTGCGGGCTTGGCTGCAGACGGCTTGGCTGCAGACGGCTTGGCTGCAGACGACTTGGCTGCAGAAGGCTTGGCTGCAGAAGGCTTGGCTGCAGACGACTTGGCGGCTGAAGTCTTGGACGCGCTCGGCGCCACAACGACTGGTTCAACCGAAATCACTGCGCTTGATCCGCCGCGCGAGCGAACACGGGGCGTGCTCGGGAGCGTTGAAGGCGTTCGCGCGGTGGTCGAACTCACAAGCTCCGACGAGCGAGCGGCTGGCGAACGAGCGTCCGTGGCCAATTTGGATGCGAACGGTGACCCTGAGAGGGACGCTGTAACAGACTTCGAAGTTGTGTTTGTGCGCGAGTTCCTGGACATTCGGTCGGCTCCTTGACCTGTCGTCCTCTGATCTGGGGCCGTCGGTCAGAGTGACCGGCGAACCCACTCATCTCTCCCGACCGATGCGCGCATGTTTCCATGCCTGCACCGAACGGGACCGATTTCTGGCGGGACTGATTGGGCGAACCGTTCTCCAGACGGAATCGCACACAGACCGCCAGACGCGCTCGTCTCATGACCCGTATCGAAATGATCTGCATCAACGCCTGATGACGGCGCGTAAGCGAGATCCGTTCGCACGGGCACACGATGCGTGCGCCCTTCGGTTTGCCCTTCGGCCGCTGAGGAGGGTGCGTTGCGAACTTCTTTGCGAACAGTTTCGCGTGCAACACACTGACCCACTCAGGACTTCCGTCGCAAACCCGCGCGATTTGCAGGGCAAACTCCATGTTTTTTGGAGCCGCCGCGCAGCACGCGCGTCGTGAAGGATGGACATCCATGTCCAGGTTCACGACGTCAGTATAACGAGAATCCCGAAGACGCAAGTGCCTTTCAGGTCAGGCTGCGTTCTTTTCTCGACGGCGTCCAACCGCCTCGCGAGTTTCCATTTGATCGGAGGACGCATCCATCGAATCAGGCGATTCGTCGACAACATCGACGCCGGTCAGCCCATCCAGATCAACCTCTGAGGCCACAGAGGCCGCAGAGTCGGCCTCCATGCGGTTCTCAACACGGGTGATTTCCTCATGCACGATCCAGTCGCACACGAGGCCGACGATAAAACCAACGACGAATCCCGCGATCAACGCGATGAGCGCGCGCGACAGTACGGTCTCGACCGGATTGTCACTGGCGATGCCGACAAATATCGACACGCTAAACGCAGCGAACGCCGTGCAGGCCGCGGCGGCTTGGGGAATCGGAATTTGCTTGGAGACCTTCGCCATGCGGGGTTTCGGGCTTCTACCTTACGACGACGCGCGAGCTGATCCGTTTATTTCAGCGCGTGTTTCAGCGCGCAGCCAAGAGTCCTGCCAGGCGCGCGAGAAATCCCTTGCGCTGATCATGATTCGATTCGTGATGCAACTGATGTCGTTGATCGGCCTGATCGCCCCCCATACTTTCACCAGCGAGCGAGCGCGCGAGTTGGCGGATCGCACGCGAGGATGGCGAATCGGGTGAGGTCACGGCCACGGGGGTTCGGCGGCGGACCGCGGCGGTCAGCGCTGGATCAAGCGGAATCGATCCGGAGTACTTGATGGAGGTGCTCAGGAACACGCGCGTGACTCGGTCGATGCGCGCGTGAACCGCCCTGCCCTCGTCTTCGTTGGCGGCCATGTTGACCACCAGGCCGAGGCCGTCGCGACATCCGCGCGCAACCAGTGTTTTGATGGCACCGTAGGCGTCGGCAATCGCGGTCGGTTCGGGCGTACTGACCACGAGGATCGAGTGCGCCGCGGCGGCAAATGCCATGGAATTGGCGCCAATTCCCGCACCAGTGTCGACGATCAGTACATCGGTGGTCCGCTCAAGCGCGAGCAATTGGTCAAGCACATTGCGTCGCTGCGCCTGCCCCATGTCGGCCAAGCGCGAAACGCCCGACGCGCCAGGAATCAATCGGAATCCGCCCGGTGCGTCGACCATGACCTCGTCGAGCGTGCGCTCGCCAGAAACCACATCCTCGAGCGTTGCACGCGGCGTGATGCCGCAGAGGACATCGGCGTTGGCCAGCCCAAGATCGGCGTCGAGCAGAACCACGCGCTGCCCACGGGCGGCGAAGGCCACTGCGAGATTGACCGCGAGATTGGTCTTGCCAACGCCACCCTTACCGCTCGAAATCGCAATGGCGCGGGCGATGCGGCTTGAACGGGTGCGATCGATTGCCGAAACCGGACTCACGCTGAGTCCGACGGCATGCTCAGGAACCGATTTCGGCGGGATGACCAGCTTGCGGAGTCGCTCCGCTTGATCGGGCGACGGTGTTCGTTCATGCATCAGCGGACTTCGCTCCCCAAAATCAGCGCAGCCAGACGACGGCTGCGCGCGATTTCGATGTGATCAGGTACTTCTTGTCCTTGCGTGAAAAAGCTCACGCGCTTACCCAGACGCTCGACGAGGGAGACAAGCGTGCCGAATGTCGCGGCCTCGTCAAGTTTGGTCAGCACAATTCGATTCACGCCGACCGCGCCGAAAGTTTCGGCCGCGCGCGCGAGGGTTCGCGCGCTTGCGGTCGCGCTCAACACGAGATGAGTCTCGTCGGGTGCCGCCGATGCGAGAAAGGCGCGCAGCTCGGAGATCTTCATGTGATCATTCTGGCTGCGGCCAGCAGTGTCGATGAGAATCACATCGACATCGGACAGGCTCGCGCACGCACGCGCCGCATCCTTGGGACTCGAGGCGACCTCGACGGGAAGGCCGAGGATTTCCGCGTAAGTACGCAGTTGATCGACCGCGGCGATGCGATAGGTATCGGCGGCGACGATGCCAACGCGCAGCCCGCGCTTGAGCTTGAGTTGCGCGGCGATCTTGGCCAAAGTCGTGGTCTTGCCCACGCCGGTCGGACCTACGAATGCAATGCGCCGCGCGCCGTTGGCTCCGGGGGCCATCGCAAACGGATCTTCATCGTCGCTGGGAAGAATGGCGACCAAGCGCTGCTCGAGCGCGTGGCGAACATCGGCGTCACTCGGCTGGCTGCTGGCACCGGCACTCGCACCGGCACCGGCAAACTGCTTGGCGACATCATTGATGATGCGCGCGGCGAGGTCGCTGTCGAGTTCCTGCTCAAGCAAGTGGGCGTGAGCGGCTTCGATCGAGCGCGGACGCGACGGACTTGCGGGCCATGTTCCGGCTGATGATGCGGCTGATGGTGCGGCTGATGTTGCGGTCGATGCAGCAGTTGCGGTCGCGGCTGCGCTCGCAACGGTCTGCCCCTCCGCGCCGCCCCGCTTCAACACGCGTCCGACGAATTCGGAGATGGCGTCGAGTTCGCTCTCGCGCGCGGCCGGCTTGGCCTCGACGAATGCGCTCACTGCATCGACGCTCGAATGAGTCGGCGAAATCGATGCGGCAACGCTGCTGGCCTGGACCACCGGCGTGCTTGCGGACTGGCTTGCGGGATGGCTTGCGGACTGACTTGCGAGCCTCGAAAACTCTGGCATTCCCGCGGTTTCGGGCGCTCTGGAAGAGTCCGGCGTCCGAAGTACGGCGGCGGTGAGTCGCTGGGCGCCGCCGTTGGCCGCATCGGGCATCAGGACAAATCGTTGTGCTGGTCCGTCGATCGGTTGGTTGTCGGGCTTGGCCGCCGCAGCCATGCGCGCGTCGATTGCGGCCGCTGCTTCGCGCACCGCCTCCTCATTGCGAGAGGCGATCGCGCGCGCAGCAGCCTGCTTCTCCAGCGAAATCGACATCGCCTGAGCAAGTCGCCGCGTTTTTTCGCGATCCACTTCCATCGACACTGGCGCATCGGCAGACCTTGCGGCGGCAGAAGGCGGCGCGTACGCAACGCTCTGCGCACCATACGCACGCGCCGCGGCCGAAACACGCAGCGGATCAGCGGTTCGATCGGCGCTGGCTGATGATGCAGCTGATGATGCAGTCGATGATGCAATTGATGATGCAATTGATGATGC
>Ga0114978_10004228_pt1 | contig 11656 bp, 13 predicted proteins | sample S_140212_EF_Meta_FD_87027 | JGI IMG/M metagenome (GOLD analysis project Ga0114978, IMG submission 87027) | Freshwater microbial communities from Lake Simoncouche, Canada to study carbon cycling - S_140212_EF_MetaG | ecosystem: Environmental > Aquatic > Freshwater > Lake | place: Lake...
AAGAACGTGCATCAGAACTGGCTAAGAATTTATTTGCGCTTGGAATAACAAATAAATTTACAATTGAAGCAATTATAAAAGCATCTGCAAAAGAATCTGGAGTTAATCCAGCAAAACCAGAAGCAGGCGCATCCGCATGGGCGAATACTGTTAAAGGCACTAACATGACATATGCTAAAGGCACGTCTCATGAAAAAACTGGATTAACAGGTTATCAATATATGAGAGAAGTATTTCCACAGTTAAAATCAATGGATGGTGGAAAATACATGAGCGATACTGAACTATTAAATGCTATCAATAAAGGAAATGAATTTTTCTTTGATATGGCATACGGTATTGGAAATCCAAGACAAACATTAGGTAATACACAGCCAGGTGATGGTTACAAATATCGTGGACGTGGATACATTCAAGTCACAGGTAGAAATTGGTATAATAAAATCGGTAATGCTATTGGAGTAGATTTATTAGGAAATCCTGATTTGATTGCTACTGATGCAGTTATTGCTGCTAAAGTAGTCGCCGCATATTTGGCTATATCATTTGGCGGTAGAGGTGGTTATGCTGCAGGAATGAAGGCGATGAATAGTTTTGAAAGTTCTGAAAAAGCTCTTCAGTTCATAACATTAAATGTTGCGAGTGGTGGTGCTGGATTAAATGAAGAACTATTAGCAAAGAAATTACAAAATAGCAATTTTCAACAGCAATTATCTAAAGCTGAAGAAAAAGGTGGAAAAGCTGCGAGCGTTGCTGTTTCCAATTTAGGTTCTGGTGGAGGAGGTTCTTCAGGAACTAAATTAGCGGAAGCTGGTCCAACTCAACATGATAAAAATAAAGATACTAAAACCAATGTGATAGTTGCAGCAAAAGAAAATAACAAAGTTAATACCATAGAGAAAAAGGCAGCGTAATGATTGCAAATTTACTCAGAGGAAATGACGCAACAGTAACATCTGCCGCAGTTGGTGGAGCTGCAGCAATCACAACTATGGCATTTCGTGGGATGAAATCTTACATTCAAAAGAAAATTCAAGAACGAAAAAAGAAAAAGGTAATTGATAGAGCAAACGTAGTGTTGACAGAGCGTGAACAATTAATATCAAAAATGTTAAATGATAAACCTCAAAATAATATAGAATTATTTCAAGCAGAACCTGAAAAGAAAATGCAAGAAGAAGATGATAACAAATCGTTCTTTGGTAAATTAGCTGCCGGAATAGCAGTGATAGTTTCGGTAATCAAAAAGATGATAGGTAATGTTCTTGAAAAGATAAAATTTTTCGTTGATGCTGCATATCGCTTATGGAAGTTGATGTCTAAGATAACGACCAGTTGTTGGAAAGGTTCTATTAAAAGAATGGGATCTAAATCACAAAAAGGTCTTAAAGGATTAAAGGCAGCTGCTAAAGGTGGAATTATCGGATTAGTTGTTGGAGTTATTGCAGGAACAGCATATTATCTATTAACAAAAGAAAAAATGGAATCTGGCGGTAAAGAAGAAAAGAAAGAAAACGAAGAACCAGAAAAGCCAAGTGAAACTGTTGTTGCAGCAGCTGAAGAAAAGAAAGTTGAGCCAGCAAATATTCCAAAACAAAATATACCGAAACAAGAATCTATTCCTGCACAAAAAGCAAAACCAGATACTTCTAAAAAGATAGAAGAAAAACCTGCTGGAAAAGAACCTGCACCAACATCTGAAATTGCGCCGATTAGAGATTTATCAAAAGCTCCTGCTACTGGAGCTGCACCAGCGCCTGCTCCTAAACCATCTGCGCCTAGTGGTGGAGGATCTCCTGTTCAAAATACTCCAGCACCCGCACCAGCTCCCGCTCCATCTGGATCTCCGACTACTGCTAAACCTTCTGATGAATCAACAGCAAAAAATAATAATTCACTACCAACAGTAGATGCATCTAAAGGTTCAACAGACGGATTAATAGATGTATCTGCTACATTCGAACAAAAGTATCAGAACTTTGTTCCTAAGCCAATTAAATCAAAAGCATTTATCGTTCACCATACTGCTGGACGTGGAAAAATGGAACAAGTCGTAAGAGTATTTAAAGATAGAGGATTTCCTACACAATATATTATAGATAGACAAGCCAGTGTGTTTAGAGTATTACCTGCAGGATATGGTGGTCAACACATATTAAATGGTAGTGCTGCTGGCGCTGGTCTTAATAATAGTAACACTGAAGGTGTTGAAGTTATTGCTATGGATAATGATGATGTTACTCCAGAACAAGTTAAAGCAGGCAAACGACTGATTTCCGGATTAGGATATTCAAAGAGTCAAGTGTTTGGACATGGTGAAGTTAATCCAGGACATCGACAATTAACTGAAGGTATGGATATTGCGTATCTTTTTAGAACAGGTCAAGAAATGCATTTTTCTGAAAAGAATAAAGCTAATCATGACCAAATCGCTCTATCTAGACGTTCTACTACTGATGAACCAAAAGAAAATACAATACTGGTTCAATCAAATAAAAATAGCACAACTAATGTTGTTCAGAAAAAGGCTGCATAATGGCTGATAAGAAAAAAATAAAACTATTGCGCGAACGATTAAAATTAATCGATGACCAATTACGTGCTATCAAAGTCGCACGCATCGCTCGAGCGAGAGCAGCTGCAGATCCTGATCTTGAACGTCCAACTGACGAAGAACTTGCTAAAGAACAAGAATTATATAAACAAAGAAAACTATTAGAATGGGAGATGGATGATGAAGGTTTAGATAATGATGGTAATAGTAAAGAAAAAGAAATTACTAAATTAGGCGGAACTAAAAAAGGTTTTGGCGCATTAGGAGCAGCAATCGCTCTTGGTGGAGATAGTCATGTAGTTGCTGCGCTTGGCACATTAGCATTCGGTGCAGGAGAAGATATATTCAGCGGGGTTGGTCGAAAGAGCGGTGAGAAAAAAGCAGCACCATTATCTGCTAATAATATCGCACCTAATACTGCTAGAGGAACAAATATTCCTGGCACGCCAGCACCACAAGCAACTTCAGAATTAACGCCAGAAACTTCTAAACTTGTCGAGGCAGGTTCTCCAGAAAAAGTAGAACAAAGCGAAATGACAAATGCTGAAGCAGTAAGAGCATTTCGCGCAAGAGGCGGAGCTGCTCCTGGAGCACCAGAAAAAACTCCAACTGTTGTAGAAAAGGCAAAAGAGTTACGAGCAGCAAATCCACAGTTAACTCCTGCTGAATCTATAACACATGCAAGAAAACTTGTAGAACCAAAAGGATTACTCGGTTTAAAAACTGCTGAAACTAGAATAAACAATAGACAACAAAATTTAAGCAATAGAATTTCATCGAGCGGATTACAAACATCAAATAACATAACTAATGTCAATAATGTTGCTGCTCCAGAAATATCATCTGGTGGTCCACAGAAAACAGAAGTCGCGCCACCAGAAAATGAAATACTGAATATACTCAATAAAATATTATCTGCGTTTCAAGCCGATAATGATCGTATGCGTAAGCAAAGAAATGCTTCTGCTGAAGCTGCTCTGGAAGCAGATCCAACTCCAGACGCAAAAGGTGGTCCGGAAAAGAATGAAAAGAAATCTAATGGAATGAACAAGCTGTTGATGCTTGGCGCTATTGGTGGACTACTGGCTCTCGCATACGCATATCGTGATGAAATCTCTAAGTTGTTGGATCCTATCAAAGAAATGCTTGGTATCAAAGATCCAACTGCAGACGCTGATAAAGAAGATAACGATTTTGATATAGCTGATATGTTAGGGCTGAGCGCATTACTAGGAATGCTTGGTATTAGCGGAGTTCCTGGAGGAAAAGGTGCGGCAGGTAAACCAACTGGTGGTATGACTCCAGAACAAAAGAAAATATACGATGCTGAAAGAAAAGCAGGTAAAGGTGCTGCTGAAGCGAAGAAAACTGCGATTGAAAAAACTACTAAGCCAGGATCTCCAGTAAAAGGTGGCGGAAAACCGAAAGTAGAAAAAGGTATAATCAAAAAATTAATTGGTAAACGAATTGCTGGTGCGGCAGGTAAAGTATTGCCAGGAATTGGATTAGCGATTGGTTTATATGATATGGTCAGTAGAGTTGCTAGTGGGGATTACACTGGAGCTGCTATTGCTGCAGGTAGTGGTGCAGCAGGATTAATCCCAGGCATAGGAACTGGTGTAGCAATTGCTGGCGCTGCTGCTAATATTGCTAGGGATACGTATAAAGATGCGTATGATGTATTTCCAGAACAAGATGAAGACGGTGACGTCGCGGAAAAATACAAAGAAATATTTGATACAATTATTGAAGCTCTGACTGGTAGCAAAGTTCCAGAATTAACAGAAGAAAAGAAAAAGAATATCAATGCTGCTCTTGAACAATATAAAACAGCATATGAACAAAAGGCTGATCCTAAGAGAAGAAACAAATTAGCAGGTGATGTTAGAAAAGTTGCTCTTGCCGCTGGTTTAGATAAAGACGCTATTGAAAAAGAATTGGCAATTGCTAGAGATGCTGGATTAGGTAATGCTCCTGCAGATTCAACTCTAAGCACATTAACATCAAATCAAACAGCTAATGCACCAGCACAAACACCAGCTCCTGCTGGTCAATCATCGGCAGCACCAGCAGCAGCGCCAAGTGCTAGTGGTGCAGCTCCAGCACCTGTTGCAGCTAAAGGTGGCGGAGGATCTCCGAGTGCTGGTGGTGGCGGAGGTGGCGGTGGAGGAGGCGGAGGTGCGGCTCCAGCAGCTGCTGCAGAATCAGGAAAAGAAAGTGGCGCTCCAGAAGCATCAGCTCCAGCACCAGCAACACCTGCACCTGTTAGCCCAACGTCAGGTGAGGATATGACGGGATCTCCAGCAGCTTCACCAGCAGGACAAGAAAATTCTGGAAATGAAATAACACAAAAAACAATGGAAGCGGAAACTAGTCGTAATAGTGTAACAGTATTACCACCTATCACTAGCAATGAATCAACTAATCTTAGTGCTAATGAGGGTAAACCTCCACCAAGAACTACTACAATGAATGTTAGAATGGATGATGAAACATTCGTTAAAGCTCTAGAAAGCTGTAAACTCGCAGCATAAAAAAAGACCTGTATTTCTACAGGTCTTTTCGGAACAATGAAATTAGTCGTCTTTAGCTAATTTCTCAAACATAGCAAGAGCATCTTCATCATCATCATCTTCAAACGAAGCCTTCTTAGCTGGCGCTGATTTCGCTTCAGCTACCTTTCCTGGTTCTCGAGCCATAGCTGTTTTTGGTGCAGCAAATGGATTTTCATCTTCTTCTGTCTTAACTGAAGATTTAAGAACACGTTCTAATCGTGTAGATAATTCAGCATACGATTTGAATTGATCAAGAGCCAAAAACTTTTGTAACGCATGTTCTGATTTCCAAATCTGTTCACGTTCATCATCATCTGAACCTAATTCGCTAACATCATCGAATTCAGATTTATCATAGTTACGATAACTCTCAACATTGCGAATTTTCAATTTGAAGTTAGCGCCTTGCCACATATCAAATGGATTTATTGGTGATTCATCTTCAAACTCGGGATTCATCTTTTCGTTCAACTTGTCAAAGATTTTCTTACCGAACTTGAACAGTAACACCTTACCTTCATTTTCAGGATGAGCAGGATCTTTAACCACGTAAATATTCGCAATATAATTCAACTTGCGTTTTTGCTTACGAGCTTGTTCCTTATCTTTTTCATTACCACTATTCCATAATTTGGAATTCAATTCACCAACAGGATCTTGCTGATTGATAGTGGTTAATGAGTTTTCAATATACCAACCGCCTGCTCCTTGAAAACCATGTGACCACAATCTAACCCAAGGAACATCTTCTCCCTGTGGTGCTGGAAGAAAGCGAATAACGGCATATCCGTTACCACTCTTATCGACCTCTGGTCTCCAGAAACGATCGTCTTCTTGTTTTTTTGTTTGATTTGAGAACTTGTCTAGTTCTTTGGTGAGGCGTTCCATAGATGTTTCACGTGAACGCTTAAGTGCTGCAAATGACTCGGTCATATATTTCTCCTTATTAACGGTGTATGATTTTTTGTATTACCTTATCCACATATTCATGATATATACTATTATATAGTAATCAACTCACGAATACTTTACGCATCGTTTTAATTAATTCTTTTTTGTTGACAGTGATGAATGGCGAATACTTTCTAATATATTTGCTAACGTCTGGCCAAATAATACTATCACTTATATCTCTGTCCCACTTAGGAAGATAATTTAAAACGACATTCGAAGCAATCATAGTTTCTATGTTTATCTTTTTTCCAAGATATAACTTTAAGATTTCTGGATGCTCACCTCGAATTGGTTCCCACAAGTCAGCAGGATTTTCGGTTTTCATTTTATCTTTTGCTATCAGTAAATCCTGTTCAAACATATATGAAAAAGATTGCATTTTCTTTTTCCATCCCATATATATTTTTTCTGATTCAATAGATGATAAATCACCAACCCACTTGACCTTACTGCCTTCTACGAAATTAGAAACAAAGAAATTCGTTAAATCTTCATCAGAGTATCGTCTTTCTAATTTACGAAAAAAGAAACTGTCCTTTCGCTTATCGAATGATTCATTGGTAGCAGCACGTGTTTTTCCACCATAACGAAAATAATCGTAGTCTGATGTAAAATGTAACTTTAACGCAAGATAGCGTTGAAATGCTTTTGTGCCTTCCATAATCATATCGGTAATCTAGCTGACCGCTTCTTTACTTTCAAAAGATTTAATGACGTCGCTTCGTTCTTAATTAGCTTCTTCATTTTATTGTTTATTAATTTTGGAACACTTTCATATTCCAATTTAATTTCTTCGCATATCAATACGATAGCATCCATATATGATACGCTCTTTTCTTGAACAGTCTTTTCAACTAATTCGAGAAATCTATCTTGAGTTATAAAACCTAATTCTTGTTCCAATTTATGTTCCAGTATTGGTTAAAGTTTCCATTGCGCCTTTGTTATCTTTATAGTATTGTTCAGCATATGACGGATCATTAACATCTACAATACATTTAAATACAATAACAGATCTTAAACGAAAACAAGTTTTGGTAACTGGCATAGCGCGATGTTGCATTTTAGCGGGAAACACAATAGCTCTATTATGAACATATCCATTGTAATGCATTATGTCAGTTTTAGCATCATTATAAAATGCAGTGCCGCCATCCCACATTATATTCCAATTAGAGCAAGGATAATATATCGCTGTATAATCACCATCATCAGTATGAACTAATCCATCCACGCCATACGTGTGCGCATTCGCATACGCTCGCGTGAAGTCACATTTAAATCCAGTAGATTGCTTAATTCCCTTTTGAATCATTTTCCATAGATACATTATATTTGGATATTGTGTATCTAATTTAAGAAGAGTTTCTTTAGTCGGAGCAGGCATAGATGTTGTATCTTGAAAATAACTATGATGCCAATGCCATTGGTTGTGTGGATTATCCAATTTATTATTAGCAGAACGCCACCCTGATCTCCACTTAATACCGTCAACGTCTTTTTCTACAGCAGCAGCCATTTCCGGAATCAGCAGTGAATTATAAACGTGAATCATGAATTACTTTTTCAGCGCATAGGTAATACAAATCGCACCAGGCTGTGTTTCATATGCACACTTAACTGAGAGCGGATCAATACCTTTGGTGATAGCTTGTTCAATATTCTTCGACATTAAATTTCTATCATTAATACAGTATGTCGTTACCGATACAATCACGATAACAATTAAACTAACCAATGAAACTCCCATCCAATCAATTTCTTTCATAATCTTAACTCCCGTGTTTTATCATCTAAGTCTCCACGCTTCTTATAAAAGATATGTCGACCTATCTGAGTAGTTTTAGGTAATCCCCATCCTGGATTCACGTAATCTGCGTGATAGTATGTGGCACCATCTGTAACATCGTTCATCATCTCATAATTCATTAACACTCTAACAGATAATTCAAGTATACTATTATATAATATACTATCCCTAACTGTCAAGAGTTTATTCATATTATGCTGTTCGCACACCCATGAAAACTGACAAACATTATGTGTTTTCTGATGCACTACGCTACAGACGGTAGGCGCATAATTTCCCGAAACAACTCTGTTTAGAGTTACAAGTGCAACTGCTACCTTACCAACTTCTGGTTCATGTCCCGCTTCAAAGTAAATATTATCTGCTAAACATTTTACTTGCTGCTTAACAGGTTCAGTCAAACTTTTATACGGAACATTAATGGGTAAGAAATAGGTATTTGAAACATTTACTGATAATAGTGCAACAGAAAGTGTGACAAGGATACCCATCATGGTTAATGGTATTCGCATTGTTTTCCCCTTTATTTTGGTAGGTTATTCTGTTACGAGGAAACCTACCGAAACCCTAAGCAGCGTTTAGGCTGCTAATGCGAACTGTTCGTCGTTTGCGTTTACGTTGTTTTACTTTTAACGAGTATCTGTCTCGTGCTGTCTGCTTCGTTACTTATTGTCCTGTCGAAACTATTCACCCCCATCAGAAGCACACTTAAGAAATATGCTTTTGGTGGAGGTGGGGGGATTCGCACCCCCGTCCAGAACACCTTTTACTCTACTTCATACAGCAATTCTACTTAGAACGATACTTTCATTCCTGCAATAATGGAGTTACCATCAGAGGTCGACACACGTGACTGACCCATTTGATGACGATAGTCAACTGTAGCAGCAACAGTTTTGGTTACTGGATACTCAGCACCAATACCTGCTAATAAAGCATAACCGTCTTTACCTTTGTCGTTATCAATCATTGATCCGCCAGCTTTAACAGCAAGCTGAACAGGACCAACTTTAGTTACATCAATTGAGCCAATGAGACTGTAGCGTGCTTGATCAACAGCGCCTTTAGAGGTGCTATCGTATCCAGCAGTAACGCCCATCTTGCCATATTTTTGACCAACAGTCACGCCATAATAATCACGGTTTGTTTTTCCGCTATAATCATGAGTTGTGTTGATGCCGATATCGACACTTTGTGCTGACGCTACAAATCCCAATAATGCTAATGTTAAAATAACTCTCTTCATATTAACTCCTTTAATTTATTTTATTACTTCTTTACTGCATCCTTCGCAGCTTCTACTTTTTTTTCTACCTTCTTTTCATCTTTCTTTACTTCCTTCTTCACTTCTGCTACAGCAGGTGTTTTTGCTGGCTCAGCAGCGAAACAGTTTAAAACGAATACGGATAAAATTGCAGTAATCAATGTTTTCATTTGTTTTTCCTTAGAAAAAAATTAAAGTAGACTAACAATTCATCAGCTTCGCCACTATCATTACAGCACGAGATATCATTGGATATCGGTAACTGGTGATTAGTAAAGACTAACTAAAGATAGATTTTAAAGAGATCTATCAACTCTCAAAAACAACCATAACAAATTAAAACTCAATTGGTTAAGTATTTATTATACTCTAATACTAATGGATTGTCAAGGATTATATTCAGCGAGATATTCCATTAGAATTGGCTTATATTCACTTGTATCCTTAACAAATATGCTTGGTGGTTGATATTCATTTGCTATAACAACAACGATTTTAGGTGTATCGATACCAGTAAGTTCTTCAAACATAATAGCATACGCTGTGCATTGTAGAAAATAATCTAATATATCATTTTCTTTTTTTACTCTTGTTGAAGTTTTAATATCTATTACAGAATTGTAATCATCCCAAGTTCCTATGATATCAGTTCTTCCTGCTAATTTCAACGTGTCAGATAATAATGCAACTTCAATGGCTCTAACAACTTTTAGATGTTCTTCAATACAAGGCTGAATACTTTTAAACATAGATGCTGGTAATGGCATCACTCTACGATAATCAACTGGAATGTTCATAACAAAATCTTCAACCAGCTTATGAACATTAGTCCCACGATTCGCAGCCATTGTAGATATTCTACTGGCTTGCTTTTCACCTACTCTACGACGCCATTCATTTAGAGCCACTATCTTTTCTTTTCTCTTACCCAAGATAGTGGTGACGGATGGATATTTTTGTCCGTTAGAACCCAAATAAAATCTACCATTTTCCGTTTGAACAGTATTTAGTTCAGGAAGCAAAACTAACTCATGTTTAAATGTCAAACAATACCCTCTTCTAATCTAGCTTCAATATATTCTTTAACTAAGGCGGATCTCACGATATCATCTTTGCTAAATTCTATAAATTCAAAGCTGTTCATTCTATTAACAATGTTCATGAACGTTTTTAACCCTTCACGCTCATGACTCTTATATAAATCACTTTGTCTAAAATCGCCACAGAAAATTATTCTACAACCTTCACCGCATCTCGTCATGATGGTATCTAATTCTACGAATGTTAAATTCTGACATTCATCAACAACGATTGTATTATTATGAAACGTCAATCCTCTTAAAAATGATGTAGTTGAAAATTCTACGAATCCACGTTTCTTCAATTCATTATATGCACCTTTGAATCTAAACAACTCACTACACATCATATCATATGGTTGCTCATACACGGCAATCTTTTCTTCCATTGAACCAGGGAGAAATCCGATATCTCTTGTTGGAACAACGCTACGAATGATAACAACAGGTTTATCTATACGTCCCTTGAGTGTAGATTCTAAAGCAAGATATAATGATATAAATGTTTTTCCAGTTCCAGCAACTCCATGCAACATTAAATTTTTACCAGATTCGTATGCTCGAAAAGTTTTTTCTTGATTTTCGGTTATTGGATCTACATCGAATAGTGAAAAATTAGCAGCCTCTTTTGTTCGTTTTACTGTCTTTTTTGTTTTCTTTAACGAATAACTATCTTCATAGAAGTTAAGACTGGCTGCATTGTGCATAGACGACTCCTTGTTAGTTGAAGCAAAGAGAAGTCCCTATTAATAGGTATCAATAGTGCTCCTCCGATTGTTTTTCTTTATTGTTCTTAGGATGTCTCGAAAACTATCATCTGGCTTGTTCTTGCCATGCGCAACACCTGATACGGTAGCTGCGGCTCCTCGATGCACGAGGGATTTAGATGGATTAGTTTTCAACAACTCTTCCATCTCAGAAATACGCATAAGGATTTGCTCCTCATGACCTGTTTCGTTATCTTTAATAATGTATGTAGGCATTCATCATTCCTGTTAGTATAATAGTATTTAGCGAATCCAACTCGGTGTTGGTCGGTTTTTCCATGAGAACATTCTCTGCTTATCACCGAGATAGTAATTTTTATATGATTGAACAGAATCGCCAAAAACTTTATAATTATCTGGCATTGCGGGTGTAGGTTCAGACCAGTTACCTGATAAAATATTCTTTGGAAAATTATTCTTAAGAGTTTGCATTAATCCACTAGATTCAACTTTATGAACTCTACCATAACGGTAAGTATATTCAATACAAAGCATCTCAAGTAACTCTGCAAGCCAAATGTAATTAGGAATAGATTGTCTCACCCAAATAGCGGAAGGGTGATTGATATGAGTAGCACTATACAATATGCCATCACGATTGTCTGAAATTTCATACCGTGTCTGTTTTCTTCCAGATTTAGATAATCCAACAACTTGAATACCATCAAGAACA
>Ga0114978_10004236_pt1 | contig 11648 bp, 7 predicted proteins | sample S_140212_EF_Meta_FD_87027 | JGI IMG/M metagenome (GOLD analysis project Ga0114978, IMG submission 87027) | Freshwater microbial communities from Lake Simoncouche, Canada to study carbon cycling - S_140212_EF_MetaG | ecosystem: Environmental > Aquatic > Freshwater > Lake | place: Lake...
CAGTTTTGGGCAGAAAGCGCTCCGCCTCCCGCCTCTTGCAGTAGCTCAAACTCGATAATTGTGGTTTTCGTAGTCGGTTTCCGGGATGCTGCCGCTTTGGGTTTGATGGCCGCTGGATTGCCTGGACGCGATGTCGGGGGAGCCCCCTGCCCTGACGCCAACGGCATCGAAGCCTGCTGGTAAACCAAAACCAAGACCAGGACAATCGCCATTCGAGCACCGACCATAGCCAACGGTCCCAACGAGAATCTCTGTTGTAAAGGGCTGATTTTCTCTGGTTGCATGTTCGTGGCCTCTGTGAGGTTTAGCCCCAGCCCCTGAATGGTGCCGAGGTCCGTATTGAAACAGCGTCGCATGGCCATCTCCGGCAAAAATCAATCTTGTCAGCAACGCTATCGTAGGTGACAGCATTCCAGACTCACAAGAGGAGTTCGTGTCGAAGTCAGATTGCGAAGGGATCGGGTCTTGATGACGGCCAAATTTGCCGTTCGGTTGACGATGGGATTTCATGATGTTGTGAGTCGTTGTTTCTTAAATTGATCGCGCAGAACCGTCAAAGTTCGGCGGGATTTGCCGGACCTGATGACAATTGAGGTGACTTTGTTGCAACCACCCGCAGATTCTTGAGCGAACTCGTTGAGGGATCCGCAGAAGGGGAAACTCGACACGCCGAAGCTGGCAGAGTTTCCCTGTTTTCTAGTTGGTTCGATTGGGCAATCTGTTCATGTTGCCTGAGTCCTGTTTCAAGCAATTCCCTGAAGCCCGTCGATGCTGAAACCTAAGGAGATCAAGGATCGTTCTCCGATGCAGCGAAGGATTGTGGCAGGCACATTGAACTACAACTATTGTCCGATCTCAGCGCCCACGAGTAGATCTTCCATGATACAACGCTGTTGCTCATACCCTCTGTGGAGTGCCTTGTTCCTGCTCGCGAGCACCACGGTGCTTTCGGCATCTGAACGAGTCACACCCGAAGTGCTGGCGGCCAAACGGGCTCTCCCGTCGGTCGGCAATATCCACACCGAGAAGGCGGCGAACCCCTCGAACAGTGTCTTCACGTCTGATAAGGCGCGAAAGATCAATGGCATGGGGACCGGCATCGTCTTCGACGAACGGGGATACATGGTCACCAATTACCATGTGATTGCCGATGTCGATACGATTCGCGTCGAATTTGAAGACGAAAATCGCGTCCGCTCCAGTTACATCGCCCGCAAGATTCGTTATGACCGCGAACACGATCTGGCAATCATCAAGGTCGATGCGGCAAAACCCTTCAAGGTGATGCCCTCGGGAACCTCTTCCGACCTGATGTATTGTGAAAAGGTGATCGCCATCGGGAATGCCTTCGGATATGACGGAACGGTGACACTGGGTTACATCAGTGCTCTTGGTCGTGATGTCGAAGCGAATGAAACGGTCTCGTATAAAAACCTGATCCAGACCGACGCAGCAATCAATCCCGGAAATAGTGGTGGACCGCTCATCAATATGGAAGGGGAAGTCATCGGCATCAATGTCGCGATTCGCGCCAACGCCCAGAAGATTGGTTTCGCCATCCCCATCGATGACGCACGAAAAATCATTGCAAAAATGATGAGTGTCGAACACCTGGACAATACCTTTCACGGGGTAATTTCGAAAGATATCAAATCCGGCGCAACACGCATGTTGATGGTGGATGGAGCTCACCCGGAAAGCCCCGCCGCCCTTGCCGGACTCCGCACAGGCGATGTGATCACGCGGGCAGGAAACATCGAGGTGGTTGATGGGGTTGACCTGGAACGAGCACTACTACATCGGGCACCCGGCGAGAAAATCGAGATCACCCTCAAGCGAAATGACAAGATCGAGAAAACTTTGCTAGCTCTGACCAGCTTCCCTGGTGGTCGATCCAATGTCGTGAGCGAGATGCAGGTGACCGCACGGGCTAACAACGATGAGTCGGATCGATTCTGGTCACAGCTCGGCTTGCGGTTGACCCTCTTACCCGTCACGGAAGTCCGTAGCCAACTCTCGAAGACAAAATACCGCGGTGGCATGCGGGTGCTTGAAGTGAAGGCGGAAAGTCCAGCCGCCGCCAACGGGATCCAAAAGGGTGACATTCTCGTCGGTCTCGATAAATGGGAAACCATGAGCGGCGATAACATCGTCTGGATTATGAACCAGATCGCGGCTCAGTCACCGGGTGCGGATGGACAGAATCAGGTCAAGTTCTATCTGGTTCGTGGACAGGAAACCCGCTACGGACACCTCCCCGTTGCCTCAGCACCTCGAACTGCATCGAACGGGAATTGAAGCCGATTCGACGAGCCTTAAGGTTTGGCGGATCCACGGGTTTCTCTATTAACAAACCCCCGCCTGTGCTGATCTCAACTTTGATCCCCTCTACAACTCTGATGAACAGATCTGCAGAGGGGATTTGCATTGGTCTCCGTCTCTGATCAACCGCAGTGGTGAAATGCACGATTTAACGGGATGGTGTTGTCGGCGACTGGCCGGTCCGGGGAAAAGCCCTCATCTGCCCAGATCCCATCGGTCGTGGGTTGAAAAACTGCCGCATCGCATCATCAAGATCCGGAAGGGGGATATAGGCGACGTGAGGGTTTCCGACATTTCCCGTCACCCGGACCGCAATCCATTCCGCCTGCATGAACAGATTTTGCAGCATACGGCGACGGCCACGCCCTGGTCGAGAACCAAATTCGAGCTCGAGCTCACCATCAAATCGAACATAGCCGCGACCGCGCAGACTCATCGCATCCCCCAAGAGTTCAATCGATCGAAAATCGAAACGACTCTCGACGACCGAGAAATCCAGATCTGCCTGCTCGAAAGCGGTTTTGTCCGGGACGCGCAATTGCGGCAAGTTGAACATCTGTACAAAGAGAGGCAGCTCGTAAAGCGATGCCGGGGCGATCCGTAATTTGCCTTCTCCCCCCATTCGATCAGCACGGTCTCCTTTGCCGCGCAGATTTAACCATCCATTCATGACCCCCGCCAGATTCGACTGCCCGTGAAGGTACTGTTGGGCGTAGTGTTCCAGTAACCCCTTTTCCAGCTCGACAAAAACTCGATAATCGGCATCCGATTCGATATCCACCACCGCATCGAGATAGACCGTACCTCCAACCGCTTTGCCGCTGATTCGCTTTTCCGCAAGCGGAAGCCCCTTTCGTGGAGGGATCGCACTGCTGGTTCCGGCGATGAACTTGTTCTGGTGAAAGGAAAATGGGCCGCGGATACCCGTGATCTGATACGACAGTCCTGAACGCTGCTGAAAAAGCGAAATCGAATCGAGATTGAGTTCCCCATCCAAATTGGCTTGGGTCCCGTTCCAGGTCCCGACCAGCTGAACAAAACCATTCATGTCTTTGACCGGTGTCCCGGCGTTCAGTGCACAGTGTGACAAAACGGTTTTCAGATTCCAGGCAACTTCCATTGACTCATCGCCATGCGACGGACCCGAAAATTCAATCGGACCCGAAAACGAAAAATCTCCTTTGGGCTGCAGATGGTCATAGACCCGCTGGATTCCCGAAGGAAGCGTATTCCGAAATGCCAGATTGGGGAGCAAGTGATCGACATTGAGGATATCGAATTTCAATCGCCAAGGCTCAGTGCTGGGAAAAGAGCCGAATCCACTGCCGCTCAGTTGAGTCTCATCATGTTCCGCATACAGTTCCTTCATTTCCAATTGGCCGGTTTTTGTGCTGAAGGCGAATTCACCTCGCAGGTTTTGGAGCGGCCAGGGAAAACTGCGCATCACCACTTCTCCGCCACGCACCGTGATGCTGGGGATTTCGATATCGCAGGGCTGGCCCGGATTCCACGTGATTCGCGTTTTGATGTCAAACAGTCCATTTGGCTGAAAGTCATTCCAAATCTGGCGTAACTTCGCCGGAAGCGCATCTTTCAACGATCGATCAAAAGCACCATCATTGGCATCCACCACCAGTTCGAGTACATCCGCACCGGAGCTTCGTCGAAAAATCCCTTGTCCAGCAATGGTGGTTCCATTGTGGGTTCCTGTCAGTTTGGTGAACTCGACATCGTTACCACTCCATTTGAGAAAGCCCTGAAGCCGTTGGATTTCGTAAGGAAATCCCGAAAATGTCAGGCGGCCATCAGAGAGCTTTTCGACCAGTTCAGGTTTGTATTTCTGACCAACCCCCGCAGGCTTTGACAGCCGCAGCCAAAGGTCATGCCGGCCAGTCAAATTCAACGCCTTGATGGTGCGCTGAACCGCCAGCGGACAGGCGGCTACCGATTCATCATCCAACGGTAAATTTCGCCCCTTTAGCACGATCTCAGCCTGGTGTGCTGGTCCCGGATTGATCACGGTGCCGTCTACCGTCACGGGCTGATTCGCATATTTTCCCTGGGCCGTGAACGTCACGATGTTCTTGCGCAGATGCAATTCTCCTGCGACGTTGCGTACCGTGACCGGAAATCGTTTGTCGGTGACAGTACCACCCACCAGACGCAAGTCGATTTCCGGTTGCCAAGTCCCCTGATCGTGTGTCACCGTCACATCGGCTTCACAATGCCCTGTCAATCCGAGCGGGATCACAATCTTGCGTAGCGATTCTGGTAATCGAGCTTTGAGCTCGTCATTCAACTCGATTCCACGCAACTTCATGACCCCCTGGATCGGTTTACTGGGGACAATATCACCGTCAAAGAGTAATTGCGTGGGGCCGTTCGAAGCCTGCACGTTACTGACGATAATCTGCCGATTATCGATCAGAATATTGCCCCGCAAATCATGCATGGGAATTGGCAAAAGATCGTTGGTAATGTGGCCTTCACTGATCGCCGCCAAGGCCCGGAATTCGAGCGGCTCGTTCGGTCCATTCTGGCTGATCTGACAGGTGAGATTGCAGAGGCAACGCAATCCAAAGTCGGTCACATTGGCAGTGGCGGGGATGGCTGTTTTGGGGATGATCGAGGCGGGGTCCCCGATCGCCGGTTGCGTTCCTTCCACCGCCCGTTTCTGCATGAGCTTTGCCTTTTCAATCCATTCAGCTCCTTTGTCGACTTGCAAGGCAATTTCCGGCGAAAGGTCGCTTAACAGTTGAATCAGCTTCGAGTCAATCGGAACGCGCCAAGGTTCGTGTGAGACACATTCCCACTTAGGCCCATCCAGATTCACGTTGATATCCAGCGTCAACGGCCCCGCAGGCTCAAGCAGTGTTGCCAACTGAATCGCCAGCCTCCGCGAAGCGGTGGGAGCGACCGAAGCATTCAAATTTTGAAATTTCAGTCGTCGAGTCGGGCGATGCGGTAATTGAACTTCGACCTGGAGGACTCCGTGTTCAATTTCGATTTCAGGGAGTGGCCCCGAGGCCGCAGGAGCGAAGGTCATCTCACCGAGGTTCCAGGCACCGTCCGCACTGCGAATCGCGCGGAGCTTGGGATTGACCACTCGCAACTTCTGAATCACGATGTTTTCAAAATCAGTCAGTGTCCGCGATTCGAGTGTTGCTTCAATCCGGGGGATTTCCACCGACGGCCGTTCGTCATCGTCATCGGGAAGACGAATGGTCAGTCCATACAACTGAACGCGTCCGATCAAATCCCATTGAGCGCGAACCAATTGGAATTTTAAGCCAGGAGCGGTCAGTTCGAGTTGCCGCAGCACCATTTGCCGCAACCCCTCGTCACTGCGACTGTAGAACCAATAAGCTGTGCCCCCCCCTGCCACTGCCAAGAGCAGCACCAGAACGAACATCCATCGAAGAATGGGAACCACAACAAAATCTCTTTACATTGTCGCCAGTGACTCTACATTGTCGCTACGAAATCAGACTGCTTTGTAGGAAAAAGTCGTGTTAAACCGACCGCAGCCAGAACCGCGAGAGGGTACTCGGCAGGTAATCGATAACGGAGTGAACCGACAAATAACAAATGTAATGCCGCAAAATACAAGAGGGGGGCGGCGGTCAAAAACAACAAGGCCAGGTCCTGTCGCGTGTACCAGGCTCCAATTAGTGACAAAAGGATCAGCGGTGTAAACGCGAGCCAGGCGATGACCGGAATCCATGGCTGCTGGAACTGCGCGGTGTTCGGAACGGGACTCCAGAAACGCGTCTGTTTGACCCAAGCCAACCAGGCCACCTGGCGAGGATTCTCGGCGGCAAAAGACCAGGCTCGCTGTCGATACTCACGATCCATCTCGTACTCGGACATCGTTTGCAACAGGGCATCCTGTTCAAAAAAGGTCATGTCACTATCCCCCGTTGCGCCGGGGTGCAGACCGTCATAAAGGCTGGGACCCACCCAAAGAGTGGTCGGTATCAAATGGCCCGTCACCATCGCATTGCGAATGGTCCAGGGAGTCAGTGTGATCATGAGCGTCAGACAAATCAGCCCCGCGGTGACCATTTTCCGGGATCGGTTTTGTCGCAAGGTCACGGCGACCAGCATCGCCAACCCAGGCCCCATCAGTAGCCAGGTCGGACGCAGATAGGTCGCGAGTCCGACCAACAGTCCGCTCACAGTGGAAAGTTGAATGGCGCTCGACAGTTTCAATGGATGCTCTGATCCTTGACGAATCAATCGTGCCACCGCAACCAGACTCGCCAGCATCCCCGCCGCAAACGCGGTCTCGCTCAGAAAGAGCACGCTGAACAGGTTCATGGAAGGTGAAAGCGCCGTGTAGAGAGCCGCCAAGAGTCCCGCAGTTTGGCCTGACAGTTCCACTCCCAGCCGGTAGGTTAACCAGACCGCGAGGGTGCCGACCAACGCCAGCACAATCCGCACACCGAGCGAACTGTCACCGACGACCCCTCGGGAAATCGCTAGGAGCAGCGGGAATCCGGGCATTCGCAATAATCGGCGCGGTGGATCATAAATCGAATAGGCTTCACCACGGGACAGATGCGTTGCCAACTCCCAATATCCCTCGGCATCACCGGCGATCAGACATAATCGCCCCGGGGTTTTCGCAACTTCGTGCTGAACAGCCAACGCCAACCCCAGCCGCAATCCGAATGCCACGAAAAGCGTCAACGCTAACCAGTAATTCCAACCTACCGCCTGTGTCATGACGGCCATTTCCCCTTCGAAGGCCAAGTTTCCGCGGATCCTAGGGTGAATCGGTAAAAAGGGTCAAGAGGGGATCTTCGGATTGGCGCGATCTTCAATCCTCAACCTCGTTGCTTTTCGATTTTTTTTGATGGTGTTGCCATCCGGCATCGGGTATCGGTTGCGCGATGTAACGCGGCCCCGCGAGACGAGAAAAAACCCTCCCCCGACAATCGCCAATACCACCGAGACTTCCCTCCCGGTGCCGTTTTTTTGTTCGTCTTACAGCCCCAAACTCCGAAACGCGCGTCGCAACAAGGCGTCACCGATCTCGTACTCGGCCATCTCCTCGTGAACCTCGAACGAAATTCCCTTTCCACCTCTTGGTCGCTCTTGCAGCCATTTGGCCACGCGATCTTGTTCAAATCAATGTTCTCGCGCCAGGGGTGCCAGCAGCGTTAAAGTTGCCTCCCGTAAAAAACTTACTCCTGGATCCCGACCGGCTCGTCATCCCATGAAATTTTTCCTTGATACAGGCCGTACGCAAACCCATGGGGATTCATACTGCGATTCTTTTTGATGAGGTATCGCATTCGTCCATTGGCGACATCCACATTGCGTACGATCATCCAGAGAGGGGGGGGGGCGCGGCCTTCGATATTACGTCGATCCCCGCCATGCCCTGCTGTCGAGTTGATCGCGGCATCACGGTGGGCGATACATCGGCCGCGAGGACAATCGCCACCCGGAATTTTCTCGCCAGTTCGGCCCGTTTCTCGAAATCCGCGGCAAGAAGGGAACGTCGACGAGGAGCATCGGCAAAACCATCAATCGAATCAATCACCATCGGGGAAACCTCGACATCAAAGACCGCCAACACTGGCCCAACGCCTGTTTCGCCGAACAAGAACTGTTCAGTCTCGTCACCGCCCATGTCAAAGCCTGTCAATCATGACGCAGGTAATTCCATCAACTGGAGACCCGGACGCGGGAGATCCGCCAGTCTGGTTCGGAGGGAGGGGTGTCTCAAACCAATGATCTGTCCCTACCCCTATCACCCCTCTATTTGAGAAGCTTGCAGAAAATGCGAAGCTTATCGAAGAAAATCTGGCAGAACTCACCGTCGAGTACGAGGAAACCTGACAAGGTCTGCAATCTGACCACCAGCGACTAGCGGCCAAATTGATGCTCCGCCGTGATTATCTGGAAACCCAAATGAAAAAGTTCCGTCGCTCATGATCCCCTGCAGTGTTTGCCAGGAATAAACCAAAATCAAAATCTTCGTCTTCAATGCGTGGACTTGGATCATTCTCAACCTACCCAGAAACTACGAGAGATTTACGAATCCCATTCGTAAATCTCTCGTACAGGAGGCTGGTTGACCGCCAACAACGGCGGTTTCATGTCAACTAGGGGTTTTTTGCGGTTGACGAGTACTCCTTGAGTTGAACTCGCAACGATTTCAGCATGTTGCGCTCTAAAGGGTGCAGATCCTGCTCAGTAAAAGACCCCGCATCCGCAATCGACAGAGATTTTGTTGCTTCACCGAATTGCTTCAGTTCCGCTAATGCTACAGCGAGGTGAAATCGCGTGACAGGAGATTCCAAGCGGTTCAGTGAAAGCTGAAAATCAGCCAGCGCTTTTTCGGGCCTTTTCGCAGCGAGATGAATTAATCCACGTGAATCCAGTAGCTCTGGAATCGCCGTCGCGAATTCAATTGCCTGCTCGATCAACCGCAACGCCTCTTCCGTGTCTCCCCCCACTTGTGCGAGCAGCACCGAAAGGTTGTTTAAGATGGCCATACTTTGGCCGTTCTTTTCCAACAGTTTTCGGTACGCCGCAATCGCTCCAGGATAATCACCACTCCAGCTCCGAAGCTCCGTTGCAGTCAATTCCAAAATTAAAATCTTTTCATGATTTTGCATGTACGCTTCGAACAGCTGCTGTAATCGCTGTAACTGCTGACTGCTCGCCCGTGGATTTTTCATCATCGTAATTGCCATGTTCGCCACCAGCAATGGACTCGATGTGGGGCCGTATTCCTGCAACAAATCCAATGCTCGATCCACGCGTGGTGTTTGCGACAAGAACTGCGCGTAGATCAACATCTCTTCCGGCCGTTCGGCCACAAATTTCTCGTAACAGTACTCAGAAGACGCAATCATCAAGGCTCTCGCTTGATTGCGATTCTCCTCTTGTGCCGCCGTTTCTGATTCCTTCGGAATGCTGAGGAGCCTCGCAAATTCTTCCAGTCGCTTGGCTGCCCAGAGTCGGCTGGTGGTTTCTGCATCCACCGCTTTTTGTTCGGTTTTAAGGCCCACATCGCCAATGTTCTTCAAAATTTTCGCGATTTTTTCGTACTGACCACGGTCGTACGCGATCTGAACTTCAATATCAATTGTTGTCAGCTCATTGGGAGCTAAGCGCTTTAGTTGAACTAAATACAAGTCCGCTTCAGTACTTTCACCTGCCTGCAGACTGAGCTGCGCGTAAGCCGTCAAGTACATGGGGTTGTTGAGATCGAAGGCCATCAAATTCCTTAGCTCGTTTCTGGCCTTGGAACGATCATTGAGCTGGAGGTAAAGACGAGCCAAAAGAAAGCGGTCTTCGGCGGCAGTAACCCCCGTTGGATTCGACGTCAGAAGTTTTTCCAAAATCACAACCGCTGCCCGATGGTCCGCTTCGTTTGGTCCGCTGGCCAGAATTGATGCCTTCAGTCGCAAATCCTCAACAGTCCCCTGATCCGATGAGGTCAGATTGCGATCGATAATCGTAAGCGACTCATTTAATTTTGCAGATCCCCCCTCCATCATCAGGATCCCAGCCAACTTTCGCTGAGCCCAAGCCTGGTGTCCGAGTGATTCTTTGTCATCTCCCTTGGCCGATTCCAACATGCCTCGCAAAATCACTTCAGCCTCGTTGGTGATCGACGAGCGAATGAGAAAATCTGCCAATTCGCGAACCCTGCCAAGGTCAGCAGGCGATTGATCAACCGCTGATTGATAATTTTTACGAGCCAGATCGATCTTCCCCAAAATCTCATAACCCCTCCCCGCCGCCAGGAACGCCTCGTCTGGGGCAATCGCAACTTTTGATTCCTCTAATGCGATTTCCGCTTGGGCAATCGCACCCGCATTGGCATAAGCTCGAACCAGCCCAACCCACGGAAGCGGCAGTGTGGGGTTTGTTTCAATGGCGCGTCGGAACTGCCGCACCGCCTCGTCGGGTTTCTCTAAAGCCAGGAAAACACGGCCAAACCAATATGGATCTTTCGCCTGCTCCGAATTACGAACTAATTTTTCCGCGATACGTAGCGCATTCTCTTTGCGACCCAATTGCAGCGAAACATCGACCTCAGCACGCGCCATTTCGTCAGCGTACGAAGACTGATTGACGCGTAAGAAGTTAATGAGCTTTTCGGCCTCTTCAAAACGACGTTCTTCAAACATCAGAAATAACACATGGCTCACAACGACTGATCGACGCTCACCTAATTTAATGGCTTGCACATAGTATTCGATTGCCGTCGTATAATATTTTTTAATTTCTTGAATCTCCGCTGTCAGCAGAGCAACCCGATCCCACGTGGGCGAAATAATTTGAGCCTTCTTCAGAAAGGCCAACGCATCGTCCAGAAAATTCTGGTCTTCATTTTTCACCTTGCTCTGATCGCGCTCTTCGTGACGTAACACCATGAAGATTGCTTGAGCATAATTCCAGACGGCCCCCTCTCCCGTAATGCTCTTCACTCCCTCCAAAACATCCGGCATCGCATCAATTCGCTTGGCACGAAGCACAATCTCGAGTAATAAGAGTCGGAGTCCGAGACTTTTGGTATCATGGACAACCGCATCTTTTCCAAATATCAGAGCATTATCATAATCCTTGATCAATAAAAATAATGACGCAATGCCCGCACTGAATTGAATACGCTGCTCTTCTGTCCAAGACTCGTTCGGTACAGATAACCTCACCAAGTCCGCAGTGGCTTCGGCCTCGTACCTGGCACTGTAATAACGACATCGTTGCAGACGAATCTGAGGAATATCCCCAAAATGTGCTTCGGCCTCATCCAGCAATTCGGTAACGCGGTTATAATTCTCGTCGAGTTGTGCCAAGAAAATCTGTGTGGTCCACAAATCCACCTCGTCGGGGTTCTCTTTTCGTGCCGACTGAATGATTTGTTCGGCCTCATCTCGGCGATCCAGCGTCAATGATTTTTCGATTCGTAACATGGCAACCTGCGCAGGCGCCACCTTCAAATCCTGAAGCTTGTCCATAAACTGATCGAAATCATACCAGTTTCGCTTATTGTCCCCCTTTTTCAGCTGAAACATCAAATAGCATTTCGCCATTCCCAAAAGCGCTTCTTTGTTTGATTTATTCCGTTGAATCAACGAGTTATAACATTCGCTCGCCTCAACATGGCTTCCAATCGTCATCAGGCCATCGGCTAACAGCAATCGGGCTGGAATCCAATCCGCATCAATGATCAGGGCCCGTCGCACGCAGTTTAATTGCTGTTCATAAAACCGCAACTCGCGGTATGCGACCGCCTGCCATAAATCACACCTCTTGCTGAGGTCAGCGTTGCTGACTAAACCAACGCGTGCAGATTC
>Ga0114978_10004239_pt1 | contig 11644 bp, 6 predicted proteins | sample S_140212_EF_Meta_FD_87027 | JGI IMG/M metagenome (GOLD analysis project Ga0114978, IMG submission 87027) | Freshwater microbial communities from Lake Simoncouche, Canada to study carbon cycling - S_140212_EF_MetaG | ecosystem: Environmental > Aquatic > Freshwater > Lake | place: Lake...
ATTTATCATACCATATATTTATCATTTCTCCCCAGAAATTAGGAAACAAACGAAAAGTTGTAAGAAGAAATGCTTCTACTATAAAGAGAGCTGTTGCAAATGCTAACCACGTGGAAGGCGAATTTGAAGATGCTAATGTATCTATCATTTTATTGTATTTATTGTATTTATTGTATTTATTGTATTTATTGTATTTGTATTTTATTATTTTATTATTTTATTATTTTATTATAATTACATTTAATATATATAATTATTTTTTAGTTTTTAGAAAAAACTTATATATATATATATATTAATATATATTTAATTATAAAAATAATATATATATATATTAATATATATTTAATTATAAAAATAATAATGAACAAAAATACAAGAACTAATAATTTAATAAATAAAAATTCTTCAATCAAAAAATCAAAGAAGAATGTTAATTTTTTAAGAAAGAACAAAATTAATAAACTTAGAGGTGGTGAAAATGATATTGAAACAATATTAGATATAATTGCTACAAAAAACCCAAATGTACTTGGTATTAAAGATGATATGTTACGTTTTAATGAATCTAACATATATAGTTTTAATAATGAGAATTTAAAAACAATATTAGAAGCATTACAAAGTAATACAACAATTACAACAGTTAATTTAATTGCTATTAATTTTGATATTAAATGTATAGTAGCTTTATCAGATTTATTAAAACATAATACTATAATTACAGAATTTTATTTTAGAGAGAATGATATTAATATTGATGGTATAAAAACTTTATTAAAAGCATTACAAGGTAATACTACACTTACAGAACTTAGTTTTAGAAATAATATTGGTGATATTGGTGCAACAGCTTTAGCAGAAGGATTACAAGATAATACTACACTTAAAAAACTTTATATTAGTTATAATAATATTGGTGATATTGGTGCAACATCTTTAGCAGCAGTATTACCAAGTATGACAGCACTTAAAAAACTTTATATTAGTTATAATAATATTGGTGATATTGGTGCAACAGCTTTATTAGCAGTATTACCAAGTATGACAGCACTTACAGAACTTCATATTAATAATAATAAAATTACCGTTATAGGTGCAAAAGCTTTAGCAACAGCATTACAAGGTAATACTACACTTACAATACTAGATATTAGTAATAATATGATTAACGCAGAAGGTATAAAATATTTGTCAAATATATTAAATAGTATGAGTGCAATTACAACACTTAATATTAGTAATAATATAAATTGGTCTTATTCTCATAAATTTAAAATTGACAAAACATTACAAGCATTTACAGTTCTTGCCGAAGTATTAAAAGAAAATAAAACAATTACAAATATTAATATTATGCAAGACAGTCTTGTGAAACTTAATTTTAGTAATTACACACCTATAGAATTAATTATATTAGAAGTATTAAAAGTAAATACAACACTTAAACAATGTATTTTTAGTCCAAAACAAAATTTATTTGATCCTATATTAAATTTACAAACATTTACGTCAGAAGAAGATAAGGAAATAGATAAAAATATAAATTTTATTAAAAACAAATTACAATATAAAAATTTAAAAAATAATAATACAAAAGAAAAAGTATTTAATAAAAATGTCGCAGATTTAGTATTAATAGATAGATATTTTAAAAGATTAACATATAATAATTATAATAATGGAAAAGAGTCAATGAAAACATTAGCCACTAATGAAACATATATAGTTGATTTACACGGTTCAATAACTTTACAATCAGAAAAAAGATTATTATTATTACCTGATAATATAAATGTTATATTTTTAGGTCCTATACTTTATCAAACATATGTAGCTTGTAACTTTCTTGGTAAATTTAAAACTGAAATTAATAAAAATCTTAAGGAATATTTACAAAATCCATATTGTTTTAATAATCCAAATATTTCAAATATATTTAAAGAAGCTATTATATATTATGGAGGTCAATATTGTATAGAATTAAACTTAACTAGAGATGATTATGACTTTGTTACTGGTATATCTCGTATGGATTATAATAATACTAATAAACAATATAAAAGTGTATCAGTTGAAAAAACCGGTGCAAGGAGGTATATTGGTTCAAAAATAACAACTTTAAGTGAATTATTACGAACTAAACCCTTTAGTGAAGATAAAAAATATACCATATTATTTACATCGTGTAGGGAAATAACTGATAGTTCAAGAGATAAAAAGGAACTTGCAGACTTATTAGTATTTTATGAACAACAACTAAAATTATTAAATTTTAAAATATATTATGATATTAATACTAAAGCCCATAACAATACATTAAATAATAGATATAGTAAATGTAGTCTTAATACAATATCTCCATCATCAAATGTAAATCAAGTGCAAAAATATAGATCTAGAAAAGGCACCATTAAATCAAGGCGACATATTGATATTACAAATAATACAATTATTCAAAGTAATAGTTTTAGTATTAGTTTAAAAGAAATAAAAATATTAATTGAAGACATAAAAAATGAAGATGACGAAACACTAGTTTTTGATAAATTATGTAATATATTAAATATAAATAAAATTAAGACAAGGACTAATAAATCATTCTACAATAATATACAAAAAACATTAAGGGAACATAAACGTACCTTTAAAAATCATACTATAAATAATCTAAGTAATGAAGTTTATTTAGGTGCATCTTCAATTTTTCTAAGTTCTAAACATAATAATCAAATATTAAATTTTATATTTAAAGATAAACCTGAATTACGTGATAGTTTTTTAGATCATTGTGATAAAACATATAAAATGCTTATACCATTTAATAAATTAAAAATGGAAGATATGATAAAAATTAAAGAAGAATTAAATGATTTTAACCAGCAAGAATTTACTGATGACATAAATAATTTTATTAAACAACCATCTAAACAATTATGGCGTGATTTATCTTTAAAATATCATCCTGACAGAAATAAAATAAATAATGTGAAAACTGCAACCAAAAAAATACAATTAATTAATAAGATAGCAGTTATATACGACATCAATAAAAGAGAAGCTACAAACAATAATATTCCTTTAATTTCCAATGTTTAGTTATTCTCCCATCTTAATTTTAACATTTTCTATTATAAATTATACATTTTGTGTTTAACTTTACAACTCTCCTACAAATATTTGTTAATTAAAGGATAATAAAACTAAGTTTTTAGAAAAAACTTAACTAAAACTAAGTTTTTAGAAAAAACTTAACCAAAATCAGGATTTAGAAAAAACTTAACCAAAACTAAGTTTTTAGAAAAAACTTAACTAAAACTAAGTTTTTAGAAAAAACTTAACCAAAACTAAGTTTTTAGAAAAAACTTAACGAAAAGTAAGTGAACATATTTTCACTAATACTATGAATTTACTAATTCTGTTTTGGCACTGCTTTTTCTAAAAGCTATTTTAGTTAAGTTTTGTTAAAACTTAAAAACTTAGGTATATCAACATTATGTATTGTTTTTGGAACAACAGGTTCTATCATTATATCTACAAATGAATTATTTTGCATAGAATTATTATTATTATTATCATTTTCATTATTATCATTTTCATTATTATTATTTGTATTTTCATTATTTGTATTTTCATTATTTGTATTTTCATTTTCATTTTCATTTCCATTTACATTATCTTTATTGTATTCAAAGTTTAATTTATATAGCCAATCTCTTATTTGACTAGTGCTACCAAAAGTGTGACATATATTATAATAATCTCCAAAACTATTATCAATAATATATTTATTTAGAGCGTTAATATAATTAAGTTCTAATGCTTCTTTTTTTACATAATCTGAAATATAATGAACTTCTTGGTCTTTATCTTTCTGTGGAGAATCATCATATTTTTCTTTTATTAATAAAAATTCATCATTGTCTCTTCTAGTTATCTCCATTAATTTAATCTGTAATTCTTTATTATTGAAAAATACAAATTTATAATTAATTTTTTCAGTATAACTTATATTTTTATCTACCCTAACACTTAATCCATAATTCATAAAACAAGCTTTTACATTAAAACTTTTATCCGATATATCTTCAATATCAATAGTATATTCCATTTTTTCCATTTTAAATACAAATCTTTTATAAACAAATGCTTCTAGTTTAGCATTAGTTTGATAATAATCATATGAAAATATATTAGAAGTCATTGTTCCTAAACTATTTTCTATATTTTTATTTAAATCATCTTTCGTTTTAGAATTTAAATATACTGGTGCACCTCTATTTTGATAGACTTCAGAGCCATTTATACTATTGTGTTCTTTTATTTCTTTTTTATATTGTATTTTATTTTCAAATCCTTTTATATCTATAGAACCATCGATTTGTGAAAAAGTTGTTTCAGTAATTATACTAGAATATGATAACTCTTTAACGCCTAATTTACCAGCTAATAACAATAACATCTCACGTTCTTTTTCAACCTTTTTTTTTACATAAATAGTATCATTATAATATTGACCATTATAAAGATTAAAATAAAGGCAATTGACTTCAGGATAAATTTTATCATCAAATGATAATACTATTTTAGTAGTGTTGGTGTTAGTAATATTAGTATTAGTATTATTAGTATTATTAGTATTATCATTTTTTACTATTTTATTATGATTTTGATAGTTTATAATATCACTAATAGATACCACAGTAATACCTTTGTTTTCTAATTCTTTAATAAATTTTTTATAGCAAAAAGTAGCAAACATATGTTTTTTTTTGAAAAATCTATCATGTAAAAAAATTATACAATTAGCATCATTATGGACGTACATTATTATAACTTTTTAGAAAAAACTTAACTAAAATTTAGTGTAAATATTTTTATTTTATATTTATAATATATATATAATTTTTAGTTAATTTTTTTTTCAAAAATTACTTTTGAAAACTCAACTTCCGTTTTATCTTTATGGATTAAATAATATTTTAATTCATATTTCAATTCACATAATACACATATTTTTAACTCAAAATTAATATAGTTTTTATACTTTGTATATAATTTATTACTTGTTATATCTATATTATCAATAGATATAATAAAATTATTGTTATTTATACACATATCTTCTTCATTACATCGTTCATATGTTTCAAACCTACATCCATTTTTAACAGATATATTTAATTTTTTACAAATCATATTAACAATTTCATTTTTACCTTTTATAATATCAATATATGTTTCAATAATATATAAATCAAAGCTTGTTTTCATATCAAACCAATATTCATCATTTATTAATACTATGTTTTCATTTGTATATCTAGATATAGATATCTGATACTTAATATCAAGTTCTCTACAATAATCTTCTATTTGACATTTTATACTATCCATTTTATTCTGTTTTAATTTATGATTATATATAAATAATGATATTATAACTAACTAATGATATTATAAATAACTAATGATATTATAAATGAATATAAAAATTAAAAATAATATATAAATAATATGTAAAATTGACCTATTTTAAATCTTCAATAGTGTAAATAATAAACTTTTGAAACAAATAAAATAATGTTTCACTAAAACTAAATGCACATATTTTAACTAATACTATGAGTTGTCTAATTCTGAGAGGCTTTAGCCTCTCTAGCTTTTAGTTAAGTTTTGGCAAAACTTAGCGTTTAGTTAAGTTTTGCCAAAACTTAGCCTTTAGTTAAGTTTTGGCAAAACTTAGCTTGTTAATCCACAACTCATTTTGTTCTTTAACATATGTTTTAATATGTTTTTTATATTCATTACCTAATTCTTCAATATTATCTACATAATTGACTATTTTTTCTACTGAATTTATATAATTAGATGCCAAATTATTATACATAGTTTGAACTTGTTTAACAAATTCTTCCGGATATGTATCATTATATATGTCATACTCTTCTTTATTAAATAGTTTATTTATTGATACATATTCTTCTGGATATTTATCGGTAAAAAAGTTATATTCTTCTTTATTATTTTTATTAAATGTTTTATTTTCATAAATATCCAAAAGAACTTGTATAACAAATTCTTCTGGATAGTTCTCAGAAAATAATGCAAATTCTTCTTTATTAAATGTTTTATTTTTCGCACTAAATTTATCTACAAAACTAAGTAATTTATATAATAAAGATTGTTCTGTACCTAAATAACCTTTACCAATAATATAAAATTCACGAGAATGAATATTATGTATAGGTTTATAAAAATACATTTCTTTAAAATTAGTATAAGTAATATATATTAAGTTCCATATAAGAGGTATATCTATAGGATATATAATTTTATATAATAATGTTCCATTTAATGGCAATGAATAAAGAATTGCTACATAAGAAGCATAAGCAACTTTATAATAATTGGGATCAGTCATAGGTAATATGTAATCACTTATCATTAAATTAATATTCATATCTTTTACAATTTTTGAATAATGTTTAATATTGCTTGAATTAGTAATATCACCTGTATCATCAACACCCCAATCCCAATTTTCACTATTTTTTTCCATTACTCCTAAACCATTATCTGTGACATTTATAGTTTTATTTATAGTTTTATTTAGATTTTTATTTTTAGTTTCATCATTACTATTTTGATTTAAACATTGGGATTTCCATTCAAAATCATTATATTGTGTTTTAGTATGTATATAATAATTAATACAATTAATTGTATTCATACCTGTTTCAGGAGACTCGCATATATTAAATAACTTATAGGTGCCTTTTTGGTTAGTAGGAATTAATTTACATTCAGAAATTATTTCATATAATTTCAACCAATCATAAGATATATTATTATTATTAAGAAGCTTTTGTACTTGTATATCAAGATTATTATAATTATGATTTTCATTATGATTATTTTTCTTTGAATGTATTGTTTCTTCTTCTTTATAAAATTCTATTTGTTTTATAAAAATATTAATTTTATTTTCTTTAGTAATATCTTTAGTAATATCTTTATGAATATTATTAAATTCAGGTATTCGAGCATCCATAAGATACTCTACTTGTATTAATGCATTATTTGATTGTATAATAGCATTTTTTAAAGATAGATTATTATTTATATTAGTATTGTCATTAATTATCAAGAAATGATTAAACTTTTTAGATAAATTTTTTTTAGATAAATTTGTTTTATATAATTTATTTTTTTGAGATTTACTGTTTAAAATATATTTTTTTGATTTTTTTAATTTTTTTAATCTTGATAGCCTTGATTTATGTCTGTATTTAGAGGAATTAGATTTAAAATTAGGATTAAAACTAATTTTATTTGTAATAATTTTTTGAAATGATGTATTGAATTTAGATAATATAGGTTCGTGTAATCCATATAAATCATATAATATAGTTTTTGTAATTGTAGAATCTTGTATTTTTATAGTATATTTATCAAACATAGGTATATCATATTTTTTACAATATAATATAGCAGTTGTAATTTGATCTTGACTTGGAACTTTAGTAATAATATTATTTTCATATAAATGTAATAATTTTGTTATATAAGATAATTTATTTATATATATTAGATTATTAAAATTAATAATTTCTTTATAAGTATCATTATATAATTTACTTTTTTTTGGTATATTTAAAAAACCATCTATATATGTATATCTATTACCTAATGGTTCTATTGGTTTAGTTATATTAAACTCATTTCTTATTTCTGTTTCATAAATATTAAAATTTTCAAGCATATTATTTGGATATTGTGTTTTAAGTGTTTCCAAAATAGTTTCAAGATGTGTTAATTCATCTTTAGGTATACCAATAAAACCTTTAAATATAGCAACAACACCATTCATTTTAACCATATTACATATTTCAGGGTAATATAAATAACTTTCTTTAAAATATTTTTTTAAAATTAAATAAATATCAGCATTAGATTTATGTGAGACATTATTTAAATTTATTATAAATGTACCATTTAAAGCTGTATATTTTAATCCTACAATAGCACCAATAAACATATTTATTACATTATAAAAAATATCTAAATATGAAAATTTTTTATCTATTATATTAATTGAGTAAATATTAATATTAAATGTATTATATAATTCTGGATATAAATCTGCTAACAAATAAATATTTTCATATGTAAAATTATCATTAATTTTTATATCATATATATTTTTAATTGTATTTATAAATTGTTCGTGATTATCTAATAATTTATAAAAATTTATAAATTTAATATAATTACATTTGAAATTTTTATATTTAATAAGTTCAATTGGTGCAATACCTCCTATACATAATATGTTAGTATTTGTATTAATATCATTAAATATATTATATTTAATAAATATCTCATTATAATGATAAAATTTTGATGATATTGATTTATATTTTGGTAATATATCTATCTTTTTAATTGATTCATTTAAAAAAAAATAAATTAATTCATTTGGTGATATTAAAAAAAAATTATATAAAGACTTATTATAATTATATATTACTATTTTACCTTTAGTCATTTCAATATTATTAATTTTATATGAAGATTTAATATAATTATTATATGCATTACCATCAGTTAAATTATTATTATACACAGATATAGTATTAGATAATTTTAATGATATATATAAATTAATATTAGTTGTATTAATCATTATTATATGTTTATTTATAAGATTATGTTGTGCTTGTCTATTACCTTTAATCGCAGCAATTTTTAAATAATTTTCTGCTGTTGTAATATTTTTTTTTATTCCTTTACCCATCTCATAATAAATTCCAAGATTATATTGTGCTTCTGACTGTCCCTGTTCTGCTGCACGTTGATAATATTTAGCTGCCATAGTATAATCAATTTTTACACCGTGTCCTTTATCATAACAATTTCCAAGATTATATTGTGCTTCTTTATTATCTTTATCTGCAGCAAGTTGATAATATTTAACTGCCATAGTATAATCTTGATTTACACCTTGACCATAATAATAACACATACCAATATTATTTTCTGCATCTGAATGACCCTTTTCTGCTGCGAGTAAGAAATATTTAATGGCAAATACAAAATTTTGCTTTACACCTTGACCTTTTTTATAAATTAAACCAATTTTAAATTGTGCATCAACATTTCCCTTTTTTGAAGATTTTTTGTATTCTTTAAGTGATTTCATATATTTAGTATTATTTTTCTTTGTTACATTTTTTATAGTTTTTATAGTTTTATGTGAATTTAGTAAATATTTAGAAATATTTAAGGACTGTTTTAATTTTTTATTTTTATTATAAGAAGGTATATAATCTATCTTACACCATTTATCACTATAATGTCCGTTTAATTGAACATCAACAGTTATTTTTGTTGCCTCTCCTAAATTATTTTTAGCTTGTAAAATAGGTATTTTTGAGCGTTTTAATAATTTATATTTTAAATTACTAAGTCCATTTTTCTTCCATGTTTTTTCATGTTCAGAGAGTAATTCCCATTTATATGGACATTGTTGTTGTTTATTGTTAGCCAAATACATTAATTTTTGTTTTAAATCCATTTGTTCTAAATCAATATATGAACCTTTTTCAACTTGCATAATTTCTAAATTATTTGTCTTTACTCTTTTATATAGTTCATCATCTTCACCTCCCCATCCCCAAAATGTATTTGGATATCCATTGACTTTTACATAATCATCATATGAAAATGCAGTCACTGCACCAAAAAAAGAGCCATATGTATACTTATCTTTCCACACATTTCCAATATGTATTGGACAGTAAGGGACATTAGTATAATATTCTATCAATTCATTAGATGGTATTAAATCAATATCATGAAATACAAATATATTACAACCCTCACTATTAGCAATTTCAAATCCTATATTAAGTAGTTTTCCACGATTAAACTTTCGGTTGTCATTACTTTGTTCAATACAATATATAGTATAATGCTTATTTGACTTATTAAAAAAAATGGGCATATCAGTAATTATTTTTTTAAGATGTTCTGATCTTTTCTGCTCAACATGAAGGTCGCGAAAAGGAATAATAATGGCTATTTTATCTTGTTTTTTATTATCTTTATTACCAGAACTATTGAAGTCTTTATTATAGTAAGACTTAATCATTTTTATAGTATATATAGTATATATAGTATATATAGTATATATATTATATATATTATATATATTATATTTTTAACTTAATTTTAGTTAACTTATTTTTTATATATTAAAATATATAAATATATTTTAAATTAATTTGTGCGCAAGATTTTCTAAAAGCTGCTTTTATATATTTTTTAAGTAATTTTTACCATTATAAGTAATTGTTGTAATACCTAAAAATAAAATAAATATTTTTTCAAATATACTAAAAACATATTCCTTTTGAAAAGCTAAATATGTTAAATATGGACCATAAATAAATATATCAATTAATCTAACATATTGTGTTTTACTATTACCATCTGACATAACCCATCCTATTATTGCAAATACTATCGACAATACTATAAGTAAATATGGTATTTGTTTTTCTTTATCTAGATACATTATATATAAAAATTTATTCTATTATATAAAATAAATATTTAAAAATATTTAACAAATATTTAAAAATATTTAACAAAACTTTTGGTTAAGTTTTTTCTAAAAACTTAAAAACTTAAAAACTTATCCAGAATGTTGTTTGATAATGAATACTACTTTATATTTTTCAATATTATATTTTTTATATTCTTCCAGATTGACAGATAAATCAAAATCTATTGGTCTAGATAAACTATTAGAACCATATCTCTCATAACCCCATCTTTCTGTCTCTAATAAATCTTTAATTGGTACTAATAATTTTTTTTCCATTAAACATCCATGTGATAAATCTGGTTCTACTTTACTACTAAATTTTGACTTATAATAGGAACCATTAAGTTTGAATTGTTCGGTTATATATTCTTTGAAAGTATCATATTTATCTGGTAATTTATTATCATCATAACCATAACCTATAATATTTTTATATACCTCATTATAATAATCATTACTATCTTCAATACATCCATCATATAACATTTTTTTAATTAGTTTAAAATTTGTTTCATTTAATTGTGAAACAAGGTCAGATAGTAAAATACTTATACCTAATGATGCTGTTGCTGTTTCACACTTACCCATTTATAAGTTTTTAAGTTTTTAGAAAAAACTTAACTAAAACTAAGTTTTTAGAAAAAACTTAACTAAAACTAAGTTTTTAGAAAAAACTTAACCAAAATATTATGCAACTTTTTATTTATATATTAAATTATATAAATAAAAAAATATAAAAAAATTTGAAAAATATAAAAAAAATCACTAATACTATGAGTTTACAAATTCTGGTAGGCTAAAGCCTACCTAGCCTTTAGATAAGTTTTGGCAAAACTTAGTTTTTAGAAAAAACTTAACCAAAATATTATGCAACTTTTTCTTTATATATTAAATTATATAAAGAAAAAATATAAAAAAATATAAAAAAATATAAAAAAATATAAAAAAATATAAAAAAATATAAAAAAATATAAAAAAATATAAAAAAAAATAAAAAAAAAAAAAAAAAAAAAAAAAAAAAAAAAAAAA
>Ga0114978_10004240_pt1 | contig 11643 bp, 8 predicted proteins | sample S_140212_EF_Meta_FD_87027 | JGI IMG/M metagenome (GOLD analysis project Ga0114978, IMG submission 87027) | Freshwater microbial communities from Lake Simoncouche, Canada to study carbon cycling - S_140212_EF_MetaG | ecosystem: Environmental > Aquatic > Freshwater > Lake | place: Lake...
AAAATCATGTTCCGGAAATCCCCGGCTGGCTGAATGAGATCGTCTGTCAACTGCTGGAAAAAGAGCCCGACAAACGGCCCCCGGATGCGTTTGTCACCTCAAAACGCCTGCAGGAAGTGGTCAAAAAGGTCGAACTTTTTGAAACCGGTTTTGTCGCGTCATCCAGCGACATCACGACCGCGGAAAACGCGATTGTCGAGGAACCCTTGGGGGGGACTTTTGTTCGTGACCTGCTCCGATTACAAGTCTCGAATCGTGAACCGACCACGCTGGTTGAACGTGCCTTCAATAACACTTGGGTCCTACTGTCACTATTACTCTTGGTCACCTTGGGGGCCGGCGGACTGTTCTGGCAAACACGTCGCTCGACCGAAACGACGGATGTCAATTCGACCACGATCACCGAAGCCGAACGAATTATTCAATCGGCACGCTGGCGCTGGAAGGGGGGAGATTCCCAGTCCGCACTGAAACAACTCGACGCCCTTCAAGCATTGATTCAGCACGAACCCCACCAGCAATCGCTGGTTCATTCGATCGAACGTCTGCGAACGGCGATCGGCAAACAAACCCGCACCCCCGATCAGCCGACGTTTGTCGAACAAGCATTAAAACGGGCCAGCGAACTCGCCCCCGAACAACGGGCCGAAGCCCAAAAGATCTACGAGGGAATCATCGCCCTGTATGGGTCGGATCCACGACTCGACGACTACGTCGCACAAGCGCAAGCAAAACTGAAAGAGATCCAGGAACGTGCGGCCCAATAGATGCCATCAGAATCGACGCAATCCGAACAACAGGCTCAACAAGTCCCGTAACCAACCCCGTAAGCGGGACCTGCACGCCATCAGCGCAATCAAACCGACGAGGTACTGATGAATCCCTTCGAACAGTTCCTGCAAGAGCATACACGATTGACTCGGCGTTTTTTCCTGGGTGCCGGGGCACTCGGCCTCGGTTCGTTTGCGGGGATTGCGAGTATTGGACGAGCCCAGGATCCCGCCCCCAAACAGACTGAAGCGTTCGAACAACTCGAATCCCTGATGACTCTGCCCGATAAATTTCTGGATGTTTCACGAGGATCGCCCATCCCACACAGCCTGAGCGAGGAAAAACGAATCGAAGTCGGACTGACGCGAGAAACCTGGAAACTGGAGATCGCCTCGGACCCGGAAAATCCGGCTCGCATCAAAAAACCACGCTTAAACGCCGACGGAACGGCACTCGATTTTGCGGAACTCATGCAACTCGCCGAATCCCATGCCGTCCAGTTTGCCAAAGTAATGACCTGCCTCAACATGGGTTGTCCCCTCGGCATGGGAGTCTGGGAAGGGGTCCCCCTTCGCGAACTGATCTGGCGCACCCAGCCGATCGAAAACCTCCGACGAGTTTTTTACTACGGCTATCATAACAATGAGCCAAAACAGCTGTTCCGCAGTTCATTGCCGATCGGGCGTGTGCTGGAAGACCCTGATGATCTGCCACCCGTGATTGTTTGCTATAAACTCAACGGTGAATGGTTGTCCCCCGAACGAGGTGGCCCGGTCCGGATCGTCGTCCCCGAAGCCTATGGCTTTAAATCGATCAAATGGCTGAGCCATATCCTGTTGACGAATCTCGCCGTGGCCAACGACACCTACATCGAGGGAAATAACGATGTCGAGAGCCCCATGAAAACCTTTGCGGCCAGCTTGTCGGTTCCGCGGGAAGTGGCTGCCGATCAACCAATCCCGGTTTCCGGATACGCTCAAGTCGGCATCGCGGGACTCAGCAAAGTCCAATTCTGGGTTTGCCCTAAAGGGACCGAACCACGCGATGATCCGTATTTCACCTCGGCGAACTGGACCGATGCCACCCTGCTCGAAGCCCCACTCCAAGGTGCCTGGGGAGGTGGCTTGCCTGATTCCCGTATCCCCGCCAAAACATTCGGATTCGACGAAACCGGTCGCCCCAAAACCTGGCCGATGCGACTGGGCAAGGTTCACTGGGCCACCAAAATCCAAGGACTACCTGCGGGGGAATACACGTTCCGCTCACGGGCCGTCGACGAAAAAGGCCACGCTCAACCACTACCACGACCGTTCCGCAAATCGGGTCACGCCGAAATTGAACTGGTTCATTTTATCGTGAAATAGTTTTCGCACGATACGCGGGTGCTCAACTCGATACTTGCGCTCTATCTCTTCGCATCAGACCCCTGTTTGCGGCTCGGGAAACTCAGCCGTTAAACTGTCGTTTCCGCAGTGAAAAAATCGCCCGCACGGTCAAACCCAGCGCACAGACCATGTAGATCAAATGATTCGGGGTCCGCCCTGTCCAGGTTCGCCAAGGCCAGGGGTTATCGAAAAAGACCGTGTTCAAGCCGAAAAACGTCCAGGTCATGAGCAGCAAGCTTACCGCTGCAAACCGTTGAACGGACTGCTTACGGTAACTCCTCTCGATTCCTATCGTGGCCGCATAAAACAGGACCACCAGCGGTAACGCCACGGCGAGTAGCCAGACCGTGTCGGGAGAATATCGCGGTGAATCGTAACCAAAGGATTTAATCGACTTACTGCAAATCGGGGCTGCAACAATCGGCAAGACCATCAGAAATGGCCAGAATCGCCCGCCAAAGATAGCGATGATGGGCAACACGGTCATCAGCAGTCCCCATTGTGTATAATACGAAACCCATTGATCATCCGGAATGAATTTCCCGAAGTCCGAGGATAACAACACGATCAGATGCAGCACGCAGAGAGCCACCTCCCACGCGGAACTCAAGCTCACCTCGTCCGGGGGGCTTTCCGCAGGAATCCAACGCCGATTCCACCAAACACCCAATCCCAAGACGGCTCCCCAGATCGCGCCGAACCCCGTCTCCATCATGTTCCACCAGTTGAAATACTGGAACACGTTGTTCCACGGACTGGCAGTAAATACTTGCGGATTCCAAGCATGATAGGCCTGAATGGATTGGCCGCCGGGAAAACCCAGTCCCCCCGCGAGAATTCCCCAAGTCCCCAATCGAAAAGCCAGGTGATCCTGTTTGACGAAACGAACATAGACCAACAGCCCGACTAACGAGACCAGCATCCCCCCCCACACTTCACGACGTGGCTTCAGCTCGGTATCGGGCTCGAAATACCAGCTATCCGAAAAATAAATGGTAGGAAGCACCTTGTTGGCAGGGTCGAAAGGAGTATTCAGCAGCTGAGTCCCCAGCCGATACAGCAGCAGCAGCCCCAACATCACAGCCGCCATCTCGCCGACACGATACCGCTTACCACTCAGCCCCATCCCAAGGAACACCCCACCAAATCCGATCCACAGCCCCCCTTTGATCGCCAGCCCCAACATTCCCCAACGGAGAGCTTCCCAGTGCCCGATCAGCGGTGCGTCATGGGTCAATCCCACCGTCTGACCATAACTCATCGAACCACCGATCCCAATTGCCGCCGTCATCAAAGCGGCCGCACGCATACCGGCCAGCAAGGAAAAGTGGGGGGCAAACAAGAGCACCAGCGTCAACGACGCCAGGCAACCGGCAATCATCGCCCCGGTTTCATGACCATACTGACCCCGAATTCCCCAGCCAAGGGCAGCGGCCATCGAAGGAAACAACATCGCCGACATCACCGACATCGGTTGAGCGGTGACTAGGGGAAGTGCAGGATCGGAAACAGTGGTCGCCATAAAAACTCTCTCATTTACCAAACGACCATGTTCATGGTCCAGATATCCAGAACGGTTTGGGGACACAGGTCTGGCGTATGTCAAAACAAAGCACCAAGATTTGGCCCCGAGTTCATCCGCGCGCGGTTCGCATGAATCAAAACCGATCTGGATTCAGCAACTTTTCCATTTCCGGCGTTTTCATATTTTCAGGAGTCGCCAGAAACTCGCCCGTTCCGATCCGCTTTTCGATTGTTTCCCCCCGCAACGACTTGACGATCGCCTGAACCGACTGATATCCCATCGTCACGGGATCCTGCAGCACGATCCCATGACAGGCTCCGTCACTCATTGCGCGAATCAGGTCTTCACTCGAATCAAACGCCACGAACTTCACCTTGCCGACCAACTGCGTTTCTTTCAAGGCAATCAGAATCCCATTCGCATTCGGTTCGCAGACCGCAAAAATGCCATCCACCTTGTCTTTGAAGTTGGTCAGCACCTGAGTCGCCTTGTCGAGCGACATTTCCGGTGTGGTTCCTGCGTACTCTTTCGAAGAAATGACCTCAATTTGTGGATAATTGGCCTTCAGAGTTTCCAGAAAGCCTTCCTCTCGCTGTTCGGTACTTTCGCTTCCCGCGTTATACCGGAGCAGAATGACATTTCCCTTCTCACCCAATAACTTCGCCATGTGGTGAGCAGCCAGTTCGCCCCCCTTCCGATTGTCGGTGGCGATATAACTGAGAATCTTCGATTCGTCCTGCAGCGCACTGTCAAAAATCACCACCGGAATCCCCGCCTCGACCGAGTCATTCACGGGACCAATCATCGCCTGTTTGTCGAGCGGTGCCAGACAGATCGCGTCAACTTTATTCGCGACGAAATCCTGCACCACATTGATCTGCCCATCGCGATCGTTTTCCAGCAGCGGTCCCTTCCAGAGAATTTCGACATCTCCCAAATCCTTGGCCGCCGCAACTGCCCCCGCGTGAACCGACTTCCAGAAAATATGTGTTGTCCCTTTGGGAATCACCGCAATCCGGAGTTTCTTGTGTGACGAACCCTGATCCGCACCTCCGCTCGACTTGCCAGCGGATGCGGCATTCGGAGCACCGCCGTTTCCGGAACAACCTGCCAAAGCCACCAGACAAAATAGCGAAGCAAATAAATGACGCATTGGAAAATTCCTCAGAGATAACGGCAAGGGTGGTAACAACAAGGGTGCTGAATTCATGGATGTCCCCGATTATTTTTTGATCATGGATTGCGAAAATCTTGATAATCCGACGAAAAAACCGTCCGGGTTTCGACGGCATGGTGACACGGGTCTGGTGATGACCGTCACCAACAGGCCTACGCCAGCAGTTCTTTGACGACCGTCGCCTTGGTCACTTCTGCATCAGACAGACTGGCATCTCGACCTTCGTGCGGATGGGACAACAGACGATGATCGAGCCCGAGGCAGTCGAGCAGCGTCGCATGCAGATCATGCACATTCACGACATCCTTGATCGAGGCATAGCCAAAATCATCGGTCGCACCATGCACATGCCCCGCTCGAAAACCACCACCCGCCACCCACAGCGAAAACGCCCGTCGATTGTGATCGCGGCCATCACTCCCCTGCGAAATCGGCTGCCGACCAAACTCACCCGTCCACAACACGATCGTGTCGTCCAGTAAGCCACGTCGCTTGAGATCCATGACCAGCGCCGCGCTTGGCTGATCCGTTCGAGCACACAGTCCCTTCAAACTTTCCGCGTTTTTGCTGTGCGTATCCCACGGCTGACCACTCATAAAAATCTGCACAAATCGGACGCCACGCTCGATCAATCGCCGCGCCATCAAACAACGCGTGCCATACTCTTGGCTGGCGGGATTGTTCAAGCCGTACAGCTGACGCGTCTCGGCCGTTTCCCCCGTCAGATCGATCGCATCGGGAACCGAGAGTTGCATCCGTGCCGCCGTTTCAAAATTGGCGATCCGCGCCACCAGTTCACTATTTTCGGGATGCCGAGCCCGATGACGCTGATTCAGCTCTTCCAAAAGTTTCAACTGGTTTCGCCGCGCATTCGGTCCCATTCCCGCTGGCGTCTGCAAGTTAAACACCGGCGACTGACTCGACCGAAAGGGAGTCCCCTGATAGAGCGCGGGCAAAAATCCGGATGACCAGTTTTTCTCACCATCGACGGGCAATCCCCCCGGATCACCGAGCACCACATAAGCCGGCAGATTTTCGTTCGCAGACCCGAGCGCATACAACACCCAAGACCCCCACGCGGGCATCCCTGCAAGAAACTTGCCGGTATGAATCAGCCGCAGCGCCGCCTCATGATCGACCGATTCGGTGGTCATCGAACGAACGAGACAGATCTCATCGGCAATCTGCGCTGTACAGGGGAGATGTTCACACAATTCCATCCCACACTCGCCATGTTTGGCAAACGCAAATGGACTCCCCAGCACGTTTCCCTTTTGTTTGTCAAAATGAACTTCAATCTCACCACCGGGATACGGTTTGCCATGCCACTTCTGCAGTTCCGGCTTGGGATCAAACAGATCCATCTGACTCGGCCCCCCATGCTGAAAGAGGCAAATCACCCGCTTGGCCCGCGCGGGTCGGGTCCGCGCCGACAGTCCGGGAGGCGCGATGTCGCCGCGCGCCGGACTGGCCAGCAGTTGTGACATCGCCAAAGCACCAATTCCGCCCGCATATTTGGCCAGAAAGGTACGACGCGATTGGGAAGTCCAGTCAGGAAGTTGCAGTGTCATGGAATCGCCCGTCAGGTGAGTTCAGGACCATTTTCTTTGGCAGTAAAGGCTGACCCAGATCAGGCTGGAATGGTTTTGCGAAATTTCCGCAACCACCAATACCAGACCCCGGATTAACCAGAGTCTCCGCCACCAGGTTAAAGAGTAATCGGAATCCGTTGATTCTTCTATCCAGGCTGGGGAGAGACGTCAAAAGGACTATTTCCGCAGCGGAATCGATTCCACCGGGCTTGTCCAGGAACATGCCATCCGCTCCCCTGCTTCACAATTGATTCTTCACAATGGAAAGCCGAAAAGAAGATTTTCGCACCGAAACACCAAGCCGCCGAGACGTTAAAACGCTGTGACGCCAGGACGATAATCCGCCGATTCAAATTTCACTTTTTTTGACTTCGCTTCGTCTTTACTCTCCCCATTTTTTCCCTCTCTCTGAATTCTCTGTGTCTTTGTGCCTCAGTGGTAAAATCCCTCTTTCCGGATTTTCCCAAGTGGTCTGGGGAGTCCATCCAGAACCTTGTGCACGACCCTAAATGGAATTCGGAGACCGGCCCGAATTCCCGCCGTTACCGCAGTCTACCCTGTTCAATGCCCCCCGAACGAATTATGTTGTTGACAGGTCCGCATCCCGTGCAGACCGTTCATCACTGTTATTCCGCGTCAAAATTTGAAGATCTTTTTTAACGCGCATCAAAACGTGAGGAGGGCTTTCCAGTGTCAATTGATCCCGATGCATTTCGCCAGATGTTCGCGGCGTCCGCACCTCAAGCATCGCCGGAATCTGAGGAACCACCAATGCGTGAGGAATTCATCGAGCCTCCTATACGGTTCGAAGAACCCCCTCTGTCGCCGCAGGAAATAGATGCCGCAGCGGCGGATGAGCTCTTAAAGATCGCGGCAGCAGACGAGCAAGCCCTGCAAAAACTTCGCAAAGAGCAGCGATCGAAGGACACGTTTGTGATCACCTGCCCCAAGGGCTGCCAGATTCGCGTGAAAGAATCACATCGCGGCCGATCAGGCAAATGTCCCCGCTGCCAATCCGAATTCATCGTCCCCAAAAAACCGAGCCCAAAACCAAGCCCAAAACCTCCTGAATGAGAATCCGTCTGTTACACCGTCTGTCACAACAAGGAATTGGGGAATGGATTTACTCATGGGGCTGATGATTGGCGTTGGCCTCAGCGCCGCCTGCGGTTTCCGCGTGTTTGTGCCCATGCTGGGGATGAGTATCGCCAATCTCGCGGGCCATTTGACGTTGTCCCCCGGTTTCGAATGGATTGGGACTTGGCCAACACTGATCGCACTTGCGACCGCGACGACGCTCGAAATCGTTGCTTATTATCTTCCGTGGGTGGACAACCTCTTGGATACCGTGGCAACACCCGCCGCAGTCTTGGCGGGAACGATCGTGACCGCTTCTCAATTAGTTGACGTATCGCCGCTGTTGAAATGGTCACTGGCGATCGTCGCAGGGGGCGGAGCCTCGAGCGCAATTCAAGCGAGTACTGTCATTGCACGCACGGCATCAACTGGCACGACCGGCGGCTTAGGAAATTTCGCGGTTTCAAGTCTCGAGCTGTTTTCAGCAATCCTGATGACGTTTTTGGCGATTGTGCTCCCCGTCATCGGGCTGTTGGTGATCTTCGTGATTCTGTCCGTGATGGGTTGCCTCGCCGCTAAAGTGTCGTGGTCCAGAATGCGATATTCGATGTCCCCGAAAGGTCGATGACCGCGAGTGGACCTCCGTCGTTCGACGAGTCCTTTCTCAGGTGGTCACAGCCAGATTGCGGATCACCGGTTTGCTGGTGATGTTTGTCTCATCGGTTGCGATCACCGTAAAGGATCGTGATCCTGCAGCCAAACTCGAACCGTTCGTGCTGAACCTCACGGTTCTGAGTGCCTCGCGATAATCCCCCACGTACTTGCTGCCCGACAATGTCAAAGTTCCCAGGTCCGAATCAAACGTTCCCGTGATGCCCGGTAGATCGATGAACGACAACTCGTCAACACCACGTTGATAACCCTCCGTAATTTGAATCGTCAGCGACAGCAGATTTTGACTATCGGGATCGCTGGCCAAAGCCAGACCCATGATTACCAGCGGACTGGAATTCGCCTGATAGCGCAGATCCGTGGCATCATTCATCTGTAACAGTGGCGGTTGTTTCGCGGCAACGACCGTGAGCCGTTGTCGTACCGACACCGTATTGACACCGTCACTCAACGTAAACTGAACGACACGAATCGCCGACGTATTTGGCATGCCCGCAACATCTTGATATCGGACAGAGCGTAACTCGTTTTCCCAGCCAAAGGGGGATCCCGAGCCCGTGATTGACAGAGTCGCCGTATGGGCCTCGAAATCCTCAATAAACGTATGCTGTAACGCAAGAATATTATGAAAACTGAGGCGGTCTCCTTCCTGCCAATTGGAAAACGTGATCGTCGCACTGGTGACCACCGCCAGGTTCGCAGGGACCGTGAGAAACAGCTTTTCGGCAATCATCATGGGTCCAGAGCCCTGCATAAATGACAAATTCGTGCTGAGGCCACCAATGAACTTAGAAACAGCGAGCGAACCCGTTGTCGAGGCGATTTGGACCTGATCAGCGATTGTGATCGTAACGTGCCGCGTTTCGCAAGAATTCGGTTGGCCAGCGACGCACCAAAACATCAGGGTCTGCAGGGTTGCCTGGTAGTGCAGGGCAGTCTCGCTGCCAGTGATGATCAGCGTCGCAGTGCGTGTCTCGAAATCCTCGCTAAACGTATGCTGTAAGGCAAAGTTGTTGTAAAAGGCGAGGCGGTCACCCCCCTGCCAGTTGGTGATCGATACCGTCGCACCCTGCAGATTCCGATTGTTCGGTTCGCTCACAATCAGGTTTGCAGCAAAGTTGAGCTCGGAGGTCCCTTGAATATAAGTATCCGCAGCATTCAACCCCGACAAACCCAGGTCCGGCGAGAAATAGCGAAAAAAGGTCGAAGCGACAAGTTCGTGCCCTGCCATGTTCCAATGCAGTCCATCCCCATTATCATAGAGTGGATTCAATTTTTCGGGGGCATTAGGGTCACTCAGCAGCTTGCAGGTGTCACAAAAAATCATTCGCTCTGGATTCGCAGCCACCTTCGCCGCAAGCATCGCATTGTATAAATCGAGCTGAATCTGCTGTTGCGGTTTCCAATGCGATTCGGAATTCGCATACCATCCACCAAAGGGGGTGACAGAATAGACGACAATCCTCAGCCCGTCCGCCAGCGCTTCGTCGAACAGGCGATTCAGAAAACCAAACGTTCGTCCGGCCTCTTCATCATGTGCAAGATCATTGACCCCAGCCAGCACCGTGATCATTTTGTATCCCGAATTACGCACTCGGGAGGTCCAAGTATTGTAAACCTGCTCTGGCGTATAGCCCCCGACACCAAAGTTAGTGACATTGTCATTGGAATAATACGATTTGAGGGTTGAAACCCAGCCCCCTTTCCAAACGGTCAAGGAATCACCCAGACAGGCGATGGGGTAGGCAGGAACATCGTTGGAATTCACGAGGATGTTGCGAATCACCGGTGCGCTGGTCGAGAAGCCATCCGTAATCGTCAACGTCAGTGATTCGGTGCGGGGTGATGTCGAGGTCAAGTCGGTGCGGAAGACCGCTGATCGTAATACCGACTGATAAACGATTACTGACGCGGTTCCCGAAAGTGTCAGCGTGCCGAAACGGGGATCAAATGCCACCGAAATCTCCGTCGTGGGGGTTGCATCAAGCACGTCCCGTCCGGCGATATAATGGCCAGTAATTTGGATCGTTGCCTTGATGAAAACCGCGTATAGCGGATTGGAAATCGAGATTGCAGACGCGATCACTGCGTTGCAATTCCCCCCGTAGGGAAGGGGTAACGTGGGCACATCCTGTAAACAAAACGAGGAATTGGTCGTCGACGTATTCACATACAAACTCTGGGTCTCGGTCACGGTCGCGCCACTCGGATCGGAAATCGAAGCCGATACGTGATAAAATCCGGCAACCGCAAAAACGATCGTGGTGTTTTTCGCGGAATTCGTGCCGTTGTCAGAAAAACTCACCGCCCCAGGAGCATCTCCCACAAGAGCCCACGTATACGTCAACGAGACCTCGCCGGTATCAAGATCGTCACCCAGTACCGAGAACACGCCCATGGTGCCGTTGAGTGGACTGGAGGGGCCAGAGGGCAACGTAACAAACGAGGGACTGGTGTTCAGTGCGGTGGTGAATTGCACAACCTCTGTCGCCGATGTCCCGAATTCATTCGTCGCAAACGCGACAAAGGAATAATTCGTACCCGGTATCAGATTGAACGGATTGACAGTGAAGAGGCCTGTGGCCGGCGCGACATCCAGTTCGGTGACCCCATCCCCATTCGGTTGAGGATTCGGATTGATGCTGGTGACCGAGTACACAACGCCGACAACAGTCAGCGGGTGATCTCCATCGAAAGTCACGTTTCCGCCGAGTTTTGCTGCGGTACTACAGATATTGGCCGAGGTTGGTCCCATCACCGTTGGTACATCTTCGGACAGCATCGCCCGAGCTTCAAGCGGTTGAATCATCGCAAGACTGGTTTGCAACGATCTCCGGTCCCTGCGTCGCAAAGGATGCACGCGGCGGGTCCCAGCGGACTCGCCGCGGAACTTGCGTAACACCATCAGAAGCCAACTCAGCTGCGGCATGAAAACCACCAATACGTATTGCGAAAAGACCGTCAAATAAAAATTTGAAATTGATTACAGGAAAATCAATTTTTCGCAATTTCAATTCTTCTTGCCCCAGTATGTCATTCCGTCGCCAATGCGAACGAGATAAAAACGTTTTTTGTGTCGCCATGCTGGGGGTTGACGTGGACTTTGCCGTATTTTCCGCAAAAATCGTTTGTACCATTTGTATGGCACCCCTGATCGATCGTCATCACCTTACCGAATCCGTTGGTGGACGGGGCAATTCCGTGCCATGTGCGAGGAAAACAACGCCAATCAGATCGGTGAAGACGGATCTGTGCAGCAGTTGCCGCAGACAGTTTTCAGTTTTCAGTTTTCAGTTTTCAGTTTTCGGTTTTCGGTTTTCAGTTTTCAGTTTTCAGTTTTCAGTTTTCAGTTTTCAGTTTTCGGTTTTCAGTTTTCAGTTTTCAGTTTTCAGAGCCTTGGACTTTCTGCTTTTCTTATTCGTAGGATTCGTAGAATTCGTGGTT
>Ga0114978_10004241_pt1 | contig 11642 bp, 6 predicted proteins | sample S_140212_EF_Meta_FD_87027 | JGI IMG/M metagenome (GOLD analysis project Ga0114978, IMG submission 87027) | Freshwater microbial communities from Lake Simoncouche, Canada to study carbon cycling - S_140212_EF_MetaG | ecosystem: Environmental > Aquatic > Freshwater > Lake | place: Lake...
CCTGCGGTAAACATCGGGCTGGGAGGCGGCGGCACACTCAACTTCAATGGCGGCACCGGAAATGCATCTCTCAACATCTTCGCGGGCGGAGGCGCAGGCGGCACGGTGGATGTGAAGGGGCAGCCGCTGGCAGCTGGCAACTGGGGGAATCTGATCGCGAGTGGGACCGATGCGGTGCTCAAAAACAGCAGTGCCACAGCGGCCTCCATCGCCGCTGGCAACACGATCTGGATCTGGGACGGTGGACAAAACCTGACCATCGACGCCACAGGAGGTGAGATTCAGATCGATTCTTGGATCACCAGTTACGGCCAAACCATCCCGACCGGCATTATCAAGACGGGCACCAAGAATCTGATCCTCACCTATGCGGGCAACGACTACACCGGCACCACCGCTATCAATGAAGGCCGCGTCGCGCTGGCCAACGGCAACGCGCTCGGAAGCACTGCGGGGGGAACTGTGGTGGCCAGTGGCGCGCAGTTGCTTCTTACCAACGTCGTGGTTGTTGCAGAGCCACTGACGATCAGCGGGAACGGACTGCCTTCGGGATCGGCCATAGCTGGTGCCCTGCGCTCGCTCGGCACGAACACCTACCAAGGTAAAATCACGCTCGGGGCCAACGCCAAGATTTTCGGCGGTAGCGGCACATCGCTGACCGTGGACGTGGCTTCCGGCGATGCGGTCGATCTGTCCGGCAACACATTGACGATCGATGGAGCTGGCTCACTCTTGATCAATGACGGAATTACCGGAGCAGGAGGGCTAACCAAGGAAGGCAGTGGTGCCATGACTCTCGCGGGCGTAAACACCTACACCGGCACCACCACAGTAAGCCTCGGCACGCTGGTGGTTTCCACTGTTTCACTCTCCGCAACCATTTCCAGCAACAGCGTCGCGGTGGCATTTGCGTCCGCGCCATCAACGGGCACGACGTATACCGTGTTGCCCGGCGCTCTGGCTGGGAATTCCCTCGTCTCCCCATCAGTCACCGGCCTCGGCAGTGGGCAAACCGCCATCGTGACCAACGACCCGAACCTGGTCGTGAAGGTCTCGGCGGCGAACGGTTACGCCACTTGGCTCAACGGACAACCGACCAATTCCGCCAACCAGCTTGCCTACGCCATCGGCGGTGCCACCAGTCCGACAGCGACCAATGGCGTGCCCTCCGTGACCACGGTCACCTCCAACGCCTTGTCCATCACGGCGATCGTCCGCACCAACGACCCGAATCTTGCGGTTTACGGTCAAAGCATTCTCGATCTTGCCGTCGGCACATGGACGACGAATGACGTAACCCGCACGGTGCCGGTCGACCAGTCGGGTGCGACACCGGGAACGACGCAGAAGCAGACGTTCACGACGCCATACGCCACCAACAACGCCAAGAAGTTCCTTCGCTTGCAAACGACGCTGAGCAATCAATAAGGAGTTGCGTCTGGTTTCCGATCCAGAATTCTGGCCAACCTGCGTTATCTCGTCTGCGCCTCGTTGTGAAATTCGGCAATCTTCCCGCTCTCCTGGTTTGCGCAGCTCTGTCCGTCTCGTTCGCCGGGGCCGCAGATTCTTCCGACTTCGCTGCTTTGGCGGCGGGCGGTGCTTTCAAGTGGATTTGGCATAAGGAACCGGGTGAATCGGTGACCAGCGATGCGCCTGCGGGCAAGGTTCGCTTCCGGCGAACCTTCAATCTTCCCTCTGACGCCGTGCCGGAGCGGGCCGAGTTCGTTTGCGCCGTGGACAATAGTGCGGAGGTCTTTGTCAACGGTCGACGCGCAGGTGCGTTTAACGGCTGGAAGCCCCTTACTCGTGTGGATATCGCGCCCTTGCTGCGTCCGGGGCGCAACGTTACCGCGGTGGAGGCGGACAATACCGAGGCTTCACCCGCCGGATTTCTCGGAATGATTGAGTTTTCCGGGCGCGAACCTGTCCTTTTCGATGCCAAGACAAAGTCGGCGAAAGTCGCGGACGGCGCGGGCGAGTGGGCAGAACCGGCATTCGACGACTCGTCGTGGGCCGCGGCGGTGGAGTTGGTGCCGGCCGATTGGGGTCCGTGGGGACGGATTTCCGGGGAGCCGGAAAATCCGACCAAACAAAACATCCCGGATAACTTTCCGGTGTTCGGAGTTCCTGGTTTCGAAAAGGAAATGGACCAGATGCGGCAGATTCTTTTTGGTCATTACCGATTGGATTTGTCGAATCTTCCGGCCTTCAACGTGCAATGGATCGCCCCGGCGGCGATTTGGGCTGCGCTCGACGAACAAACGACCGATAGCCACACCCGTGCCAGCCTTCGCGCGCGGTTGAAGTCGATGCGCGTCATGAAGGATGGCTATGTTTCCTGCCATCAGCACGAAGGCCTCGGCCACAGCGAGGGCTGGCCGTTCCCTTTGTATACGCAGTCGGGGGGGGCTGGTTGGCTTTTCAGCACAACCGGGCTGCCCTACGGACCGGAATTCGGAGTGCAACCATCGAAGTCACTTGCGGGTTGGAATTTCCATAACTCCCAAGTGCTCGGTCTCGACCAGAAGGATGGCCTTCGTCTTGACCTGACAGGTCCTAATGCCGCCATGACCTCGCCCGCCATCAATGTGGCGGCGTCCGTCGCGACATGGATTCGCGTCAAATTCATTCCCGGCAAAGCGGAGCTTAAGCCGTATGTGCAATGGACCACGGAGGAACACCCGGACTTCTCTGACGATCGCAAAGCCGTCTTCGACGCGCCCGAGGTTGCTGCTGCGGGCAACCCGGTTGATGCCGATGTGCCCATCCACGCGTTGACCCGCGGTGAGGGTAAGATCACGCGGTTGCGCATCGGATTCGGCAACACCGGCAAAGACATGGTCACCATCCTGCGGGTCTTCACCAGCGTGGATACGCGGCACAACTGGAACAACGCGAACTTCGCGCTGGCGGCTGCGACGTATTTCAACTGGACCGGCGATGTCGATTTTTTGCGTGAATTCATCGGCACGCTGCGGCGCGTCTTCCGGTATTCCATGGAAGAGTTTGCCGTGCGCGAGAAGGGTGTGATCGCCATGTCTTGGGCCGGCAAGGATGGGCGTCCGGGCACGACGCGGGATGCCAAAGGAGGCAAAGTCATCCGTTACGGCGAGGGCGTCGGGAACAATTACTGGGATCTTCTGCCTTTCGGCGGCAAGGACGGCTACTCGACGATCTACCAATATGCCGCCGTGCGAGCCATGGAGCAAATCGAGGCTGCCATTGCCTCTCATCCGGACTGGAAAATCGCGGCGCCGCCACCGGAATACACCGCGGCAAAGTTGACAGCCGATCTCGAGAAAATCCGAAAGGCTTACGGCGAGACGTTCTGGAATCCGGAAAAGGGCCGCTTCGTCGGCGCGGTCGATTCCGATGGCAAATCATGGGACTACGGCTTCACCTTCCTCAATAACGAGGCCATGTATTACGGGCTCGCGGCTCCGGGGCAAGAGCGTCAGATCGTGGATTGGATTGCGGGCGCCCGGACGATCGACGGTGAAACTTCCACCGGAGCTGATATCTACCATTTCCGCTTCGGACCGCGTTCGACCACCGTGCGGAACTTGGACTATTACACCTACGTCTGGACTGCTCCGGAAAACATACCCTTCGGCGGCCAGGTGCAGGACGGCGGTTCGGTTTTCGGCTTCACCTTCCACGATCTCATGGGCCGTTTGCGCGTCAACGGTCCCGACGATGCTTGGCAACGGCTGAAGGAAATTCTCGCGTGGTATGGCGAAGTGCAGGAAGCGGGCGGTTACCGGAAATACTACACCGCCGAGAAAGCCTCCGAGCGCGGTATTCTGCAGGGCGGAGGACCAGCCGGAGGCCTGGGGATCGATCAGGAGTTCTATGAAAGTCTGCTCGTCCCGCTCATCATGACCGAAGGCTTTCTCGGTCTCTCGGTTTCGCCCGAACTCATTCGCTTCGCCCCGCGGTTGCCGAAAGAGTGGCCGTCGCTCGAAGTCGGCGGCATCCAATACCGCGACTGGATCCTTCGGGCCAAGGCAACCGAAAAATCGGTCTCTCTGCATTTGCAGGCCACCGGCAAAGCTCGTCCCATCCGCGTGGCATTCGCACCGGGGCGTTGGGAAGTAAAGATGTTCGATGCACAGGATCAAGCGATCGGCAAAAGCACGGTCGAAGAGGGAAATGACGCTGCCGTTTCCATCAAAAATCCCGCCACCAAGAGACTGGTTGCCACCCGCCTGGAGCCATGATGGCGACAGCCTGCCTTTTCGATCTTTGAGCTAGGCTCGTCGACTTCCTGTTTTCTGCAATTATGTCCGAATCCCACATTCCATCTGTCCCGGGGCAACGACATCTGCCCTTGCGCACCAAAGTGATGTGGGGGTTCGGGGGTTTGGCCGACAACTTCATGTTCAACACCATGACCGCGCTGGGGACGATGGTGTATGTGAACCATTTCAAACTGACGCCCGCGTTGGCCGGGTTGGCGCTCGGGCTGCCCCGTATCTTCGACGCCATCACGGACCCGATCATCGGAAATATGTCGGACAACTCCAGGTCGCGGTTCGGTCGCCGGCGCCCCTACATGTTCTTCGGCGTGATCGGTTGTGTTCTGCTCCTGCCTTTCCTTTGGACCTTGCCCATGACCGAAACGGCTTCAAACCCGTGGTACAGCAATGTTCCGTTCCTTTACATCGTGGTCATGGGCAGCCTGCTGGCCTTGGCTTACACCTTCTTTGTTGTGCCATACACCGCGCTGGGATTTGAGCTGACTCCGGATTACGACGAACGCACGCGCGTGGTGCGTTGGCGCATGTATATCGGTCTGTTCGGTTCGCTCGCGGCTGCTTGGCTTTTTCGCCTCGCCGCCGACGAATACTGGCCGAATCTCGGTGTGGGGGCGTTCTGGGTTACGGTGGGAGTGGCCGGCATTGTCCTCGTTTCCGGCATGATCCCGGTGTTTGGCTGCAAGGAGGAACTGGCCATCGAGGAGCAGGAGCCGATCCGCTTCTTCGACGCGGTGCGCTACACCTTGGGCAACCGGCCGTTCCTCATTCTCTTCACATCGTTCGTCGCGATCATCATCGCCCTTTTCTCTGCGCAGAGCATCCAGCCGCTCATCCTGCAGCACTACGTGTTCGGCGGAGACGCGATGAAGCTGGGCAACTTCCAGGGCACGCTCATGACGATGGGAATGGTGCTCTCTTACGTAAGCATTTTCCTCATCGGCTGGATCTCCATGCGCACGAGCAAGCGCACCGCCATGGTTGGCGGTCTTTCTCTCGCCTTGGTTGGCACGGCCTTGAGTTTCTTTGCCATGGATCCCCGCTGGCCGTGGCTGCTCTTCGCGACGACCTTCATCTCGTATCTAGGACTGCAGGGGTGCTGGCTGATGATCGATTCAATGACTGCTGATATCTGCGACGACGACGAGTTGCGAAGCGGACGCCGTCGCGAGGGAATGTTCAGCGCGGTCAAAGGGTTCTGGCTCAAGGCCGCACAGGGGCTGACCTTCGGTCTGGGAGGCTACATGGCCACCGCGGCCGGCTACGACCCGCAGATCGTCGAGCGAACAGGTCTCGATGAATCCACCGCATGGAAAATGAAGGTCGGCCTGGTCGGATTCCAATGCGTGGGGCTTCTCCTTGCCATTGTTATCATGTGGCTCTACCCGATCACGCGGCAGCGCGCGGAAGAAACCCAGCGCAAGCTCCGCGAGGCGGCGCGTTGATCAATGTTATGTGGAACCCGACCAAACTTCCCGGTGGCGCCAAATGGATCGGCGATCGGCGCCGTCCGACCAAAGGCGAGCCTCCATGTCCTTACCTGAAGCGCTCCTTCGCTCGGCCCGGGCTGGTTCGTCGCGAGTTGACCTTAACCCCGACCATCTTCTCGGTTTCTGGCGGCAAACATGAGATCCGATGACTTAGGCCGAACGATCATCCTGGACGCCATGATCGCCGCGAGTCGTGGGAAGGAAGAGTAAAAGGGGGCCATTAGCAGCCTGTTGAAATAGTCAGATTTCCAAAAAAAACCGTGCCAGGCGCTGCGACATATTACAAAAAGTTACATTACCGATATTTCCCATTCGGTTTCTTGTCCACGGTTATCGTGGCCGCGGACAGACCGCAGGTGACGGAGTGGATGAAGTGCAACCCGCACACCCTGAACCTTGCCCGGTTGCGGCTGGTGCGGGCAGATGGCACCGAAATCCAGGCGGAAGAAATCCGCAACCTGAACCGGTCTTATGACCTCTCTTCTGGGCGGCTACATGGCCACCGTCGGCAGAGGTCCAGCCGGTCTACGTGGCTACTCCTGCGGTAACCGTGATGCATCAGATGGGGAGGGTGGATTAAGTTTTGACAACCACTTGAAACCCGTTTCTTTTCGGCGGTGCGAGCCCCCTCGCAAGGACCACCTGGAGAGTTCAACTCCTCCCTGCCATATCCTCGCCCATGTCCATCAAAAGCAGCCTCGTCGTCGTCTCCCTCTTCCTCAGCATTCTGATCGGTCTTTTCTTGGGGAAGAACTCCGGGGCCGGCGGTGAGTCCGCAACCGGCCGAGAGCGTCCGCTGATCGGACTTTCGCTGGACACCCTCAAGGAAGCACGCTGGCAGGCCGATGCCGAGCTTTTCACCAAACGTTGTGAAGAACTCGGGGCTGAGGTTCTCGTTCAATCGGCCAATGGAGACGATACTCGGCAGATCAACGATGTGCAGTCTCTGATCAGCCGCAAAGTTGATGTGATCGTCATCGTTCCCCACGATGGTGCGGCGATGGCAAAGGGCGTTGAACTGGCCCACGAGGCCGGGATTCCTGTGATTGCGTACGACCGCCTCATCAAGGACTGCGATCTCGACGTTTACTTGAGTTTCGACAACGTGAAGGTCGGTCGCCTCCAGGCCCAGTGGTTGCTGGATCATCTGCCGACACCGGGCAAAGGGCGCATCGTGCTCGTCAATGGTTCCAAGACTGACAACAACGCCTTCCTCTTTCATCAAGGCGCCATGGAAGTCCTTAAACCTTACATCGAGAAAGGAGACGTTCAGATTGTGTGGGAAGACTGGGCAGAAGATTGGAAACTGGACAACGCCAAAAAGATCGTGAACGCGGCGATCAGCGAGTTGGGCGCGACCGGCTTCGACGCCATCCTCGCGGCGGCTGACTGCGTGGCTGCGGGCGTCGTTCAGGCACTCAACGAGGAAGGACTTGCCGGGAAGGTTCTCGTCACCGGACAAGATGCAGAACTAGTCGCATGCCAGCGCATCATCGCGGGAACCCAGTCCATGACCATTTACAAGCCACTCAAAAGACTTGCCAACAACGCCGCCGAGGTCGCGGTCAAAATGGCCCGGGGAAAGCCGATCGTCGCCAGCCAAACCGTGAACAACGGCCAGATCGACGTCCCCTCGGTGCTTGGTGACATTTTCGCGGTGGATAAAACCAACATGATAGAAACCGTGATCGCTGATGGTTTCCAATCAAAGGAAGCCGTGTATGGAAAGTGAGAAGGTGGTTGGCCTTGTTTAGAACTCCCCCATGTCTGCCCCCCTCCTTGCCGCCGATCGGCTGATCAAGCGCTTCCCCGGCGTTATCGCGCTCAACGGCGTGAGTTTCGATCTGCGGGCCGGGGAAATGCATGCTCTCTGCGGCGAGAACGGCGCGGGAAAATCCACGCTGATCAAGACCCTCTCCGGGATTCATCCGGCCGGGAGCTACGAGGGCGATATTCTCGTCGAGGGTAAAATCGTTTCCTTCCGAAACTCCAAGGACGCGGAAACACATGGCATCGGCGTGATTTATCAGGAACTCGCTCTCGTTCCCGAAATGACCGTGGCCGAAAATATCTTCCTCGGCAATGAGCCGCGTATCAGAGGCGGCATTCTCATCGATTGGAAAAAGATTTACGATCAATCGAAGGAACTGCTGGACCGATTTGGTCTGAACATCGATCCCGCAGCCAAAGTCAATGATCTCGGGATCGGTCACCAGCAACTGGTGGAGATTGCCAAAGCCATGTCCAAGCACACCCGGGTGCTCATTCTTGACGAGCCGACCGCCGCACTGACCGAGCAGGAGGTCGCGGTCCTTCTTGACATCCTGCGAGACCTGAAAAAGCGCGGCATTGCGCTCATCTACATCAGCCACAAGCTCGATGAAGTCTTTGCCATCGCCGACCGGATTACGACTTTGCGTGACGGCAGAAGCATCACCACCCTCGAGGCCACGCAGACGACCAAGAGCGAAGTCATCCGCCACATGATCGGACGCCCGCTTGACGACCTCTTTCCGCGGCGGAGTGGAACGGCCGGCCCGGTCATTCTTTCGGTCAAAGACCTCACAGTGATGGACGACTCGAAGAAGCGCTTGGAGAAGATCTCGCTCGAAGTCCGCGCCGGAGAAGTGCTCGGCATCGGCGGCTTGATGGGGGCCGGACGCAGTGAGCTTCTCCTGCACCTGTTTGGAGCCTACGGGGAGCGAAGGGCCGGGGAGGTCATGCTTGAAGGTGAGGCGCTTGGGCCGAAACATTCGCCGACCGAAAGCATTCGGCGCGGCCTGGTGCTGGTGAGCGAAGATCGTAAACGTTACGGGCTCGTTCTCGATCAGGCGATCGGGTTTAACATGGCTTTGTCCTCCCTGCAGGACTTGGTCCGCTCTCTCTTCGGTTCGTTCGGCCTCATCGACCCAAACCAGGAATCCGACCGGAATCAGGAATACTTCCAGGCTTTGCGCATCAAAGCCCCCGGCCTTTCCACTCCGGTCGGGACGCTCTCCGGCGGCAACCAACAAAAGGTCGTGCTCGCCAAAGCCATGATGACGCGCCCCAAAGTCGTGCTCCTCGACGAGCCGACCCGCGGCATCGATGTCGGGGCAAAACTCGAGGTCTATGAGTTGGTCAACAAACTGACCGACGCCGGGCAGGCCGTGGTGTTGGTCAGCAGTGAACTGCCCGAACTCATGGGGATGAGTGACCGCATTCTGATGCTGGCCGATGGCCGTATCGGCGGGCTCCTGAACAAGGCGCAAGCCACCCAAGAAAACCTCCTCGCCGCTGCCATGGGCAACCTGCCGGCCCCAAACTTGAACTGAAGCCCATGCCCGCCATTGCCTCCACTCCACCGACATCCTCGGCCCTGTCCTTCCGAGCTTTGGCTATGCCGCTGGCCTTGTTCGCCATTTTTGCCTTCTTCTCAATCCAATCCCCGGCCTTCCTCTCCTCGCGGAATCTTTCGATGCTCGGCATCGAGGTTTCGATTACGGCCGTTCTGGCGCTCGGCATGTTTCTCGTCATTCTCCTAGGACAGATCGACCTTTCGGCCGGCAGTGGAGTCGGATTGATCGGCGGTATCGCCGCCGTGCTGATTTTTGAACATGCCTGGCCAGCACCAGCGGCCCTGCTCCTCAGCGTCGCTGTGGCCGCCATCATCTGGCTCAGTATGGGAACCCTCATCGTCAAAGAGCGCGTTCCCTCCTTCATCATCACGCTGGGAGGATTGCTCGTCTTCCGAGGGCTCCACTGGCTGGTCATTGACAACGCCACCATTCCGGTCAGTCGCGGCGGTGAGGCAAATTTCTATTCACAACTCACCACCTATTATCTCCCACCTCTCGTGGGCACGCTCCTGGCAGCAGTTGTCATTCTCGCCATAGGATTCGTCTCTTGGCGCACTTTCCAGCGCCAGAAAGCTTCCGGCACGGCGGGAAATGGCGAACAAATCTTTTTGCAGTTCTTTGTCACCGCCCAACTCCTCGGCCTCTTTGTCCTCGTCTGCAACGCCTACCGCGGCCTTCCTCTGCCCGTCGTCGTGCTGGGACTGGTGGCTTTCCTGATCTATATGCTGACGACCCAAACCCCGTTTGGTCGCTATCTCTACGCCATTGGCGGAAACGAAGAGGCCGCCGTCGTCAGCGGGGTGCCCGTAGCCCGCGTCACCATCGGGGCGTTTCTCATTATGGGGCTCATCGTCGCCGTCACCGGCTTTCTGCAAACCGCCTATTCCGGGGCGAGCACGACCACCGTCGGCAGCCTGATGGAACTCGACGCCGTCGCGGCCTGCGTCATTGGCGGGACAAGCTTGCGCGGCGGACGAGGCACGGTCGGAGGCGTTCTTCTCGGAGCATTGATCATGGCCGCCCTTCTCAACGGCATGACCCTCCTGGCCGTCAGTCCGGAAGCAAAATACATCGCTCGCGGCCTTGTCCTCGGCCTCGCCGTCTGGGCCGACGTTCGCCTCTCACGCCGCAAGTAACCGCGACACGGCGGCAACCTGCGGGCTTACAGGATTCCCTGCCGCTTGCGGTAGTCGCGGGGAGAGCAACCGGCGTGGCGCTTGAAAAAGCGGGAAAATTGGAACTGGTCGGGAATGCCGACGTCTTCCGCAATATTCTTCACAGGTGAGCGGGTGGTGCGCAGTAGGTAGGCCGCCTGCGCGGTTCGTTCTCCGGCAATCCATTTGGCAGGTGTCTCATCATGCCAATGGCGAAAGAGTCGGTGAATGCCGGCCACACTGCATTTTCCCACGCGCGCGAGGCCGGGGACGTTCAAGGGCTTGTCGAGGTTTTGCCGGACATGAGCCTCCACCCGAGCCAGAACCTCAGGCCTCGGCTTTGGACCCAAGGGTGGCGTGTCCTCGAGCGCGATGCCTATTTCCTCGAGCAACCACTCCGCCGACTGCCTTTGCTTTGCCTCGTCGGGTCGCTGCGGATCGAAAGATTCGATGAGATAAACAACCAGCGCACGCAGTCGGCAGTGCCGGGGAGCGAAAGAGCCCTCCAGCAGATGTTTTCCGCACAACAAGTCGGCATCACGTCGATATTTTACGCCAGCCAGACGATCACTCTTATCGTGCGCGACTTGGTTGCGCACGGGATAGCCATGGTCATGATCAGGAATGACGTGAAGCCCGCCCACCAGAAACGGATCGGCGGCGTCGGCGGCATACTCGATGGCATGCGCCCAAGGCAGAAAAAACCATGAACCGGTGCCGGCGGGGTAGTCCTCCCCATTGATTCGAAAAACACCTGAGCCTTTGTGCACCGAGAGTAACATCCTGCTCTCCACCGCCCTGGAGCGCGTCAGTCTCTCGCCCGCCCTGAACTGGAACCAGTTGCCGTAAACGAGGATCGGGCGCGGTGTTTGCTTTGGCGTTTTTCTTTTCTTCTGCTTGATAGAAATAGTCATGTTATTGCCAGAATCAGCCATTCCCGATTCCGGGGCAAGCGGCTTTATTGCTCCCATGAACACCGCGGTCGCCCCCAAAGAATCCAAAGCCACCATGATCGATTCCTCCCCGTTGCTCGATGACCCGCAGGCGTTGCGGGAACGCGCGGAGTCCGACGGCTATTTGTTTTTCAAGCAGCTGTTGCCGAAAAAAGACGTTCATGGCGTGCGGCGGGATTTGCTCGCCGTGGTCGAAAAGCACGGATGGCGCGGGCCGGGTCAGAACGCGGAGGGCGGAGTCATCGATCTGGAAGCCTTGAACCAGGTGCCCGAGGAAGAAATGCGCTTGGATATCGGGGTGAGCATTGCCGCTTACAAGGACGCGCAAAAAGTCGAGAGTGTTCACCGTCTTCCGCAACATCCCCGTCTGCTCGCCTTGTATGAGAAACTTTTCCAAAGCGAGGTTCTGGTCCATGCGAGGCACATCGTGCGGATGATCACCGGACACCGC
>Ga0114978_10004244_pt1 | contig 11636 bp, 6 predicted proteins | sample S_140212_EF_Meta_FD_87027 | JGI IMG/M metagenome (GOLD analysis project Ga0114978, IMG submission 87027) | Freshwater microbial communities from Lake Simoncouche, Canada to study carbon cycling - S_140212_EF_MetaG | ecosystem: Environmental > Aquatic > Freshwater > Lake | place: Lake...
CGCACGGCCACATTGCTTGGATCCGTCTGCGAATAGGAGAGCAACTGAAAGCGAACCTGCTGCGGCAGTTTGGCAAATGCCTCCCGCATCCCGCTCCACTCGCCGCTCTCAGGATTCCAGTCGTTGTGCCGCTGATCGGAGCAAAGCCAGATTTCGGTGGAGCCAATCGAGTTTTCTCGCACGTAGTCATAGGCCGACTGCAGCAGGAGGGGCACGTCGGTTGGCGAGGCCACAGGTGCCGCCAGATCCGCAAGGACTGCAGGGCTCTCCACTTCAAAGGGCTTCTGCTCCGGATCGGTCAAAACCACCAATCGGCCGGTGGCCAACGTGGCAAGCGATTGGATCAGTTGCCGGCGACCAGTATCGAGTTTGGAATCCGAATCCTCAGCAGTGGGATCTTGTTGCTGCATGCTCGGGGAGCGATCCAGAATCACAATCGATGTATCGGCGCGTCCACCGCCAGCCAACGCCAGCCAACCACGAGAAAGCGGCCGACTGGCCGCCAAGAGGATGGCGGCCACGGCCAGCATCCGCAGCATCATGATGAGCCAGTGACGCAGCCGCGAATACCCGCGAGAGAGCGCTTTGGCCGACACGAGAAACATCATTGCCGCCCACTGCATCGTCTGAAACCGTCGCTGGTTGATCAGATGGATAATGATCGGCAAGCCGATCAAAGGCAGTGCGGCGAGGATGAGAGGCTGGAGGAATGTCATCGCAATCCCTTCCCCGCTGCCCGGCCGACGAGAAAGCGAGCGAGCACCTGCTCGTAGCTCTCGTCTGTCATCGCCCGCTGGTAGTCGATGCCTGATTCCAGAACCACCTGCTTGATCGCGGCGAGATACCCAGACAGCGCCGTATGGTAGCGATCAGCAATATCCGAAGGATCAGCGAAGATCGCTGACCCCCCCTCCATGTCCAGAAACCGGGTGGGGCGATTGAAGTTGAATGCCACTTCCTGCGGATCGAGCAGATGAAACACGGCAATATCGTGATGGCGAAACCGCAGGTGGCTGAAGCTGGATCCCAGTGCAGCCGGATCCACAAACAGGTCGGATACGATCACCACCAACGCCCGCTGCCGGATCGTCTCGGCTAGTTCGTGGAGCACTTCAGGCAGCTTCGTTTCGCCTTGGGGCTCGGCTTCCTCCAAGATGTCGAGCACCATTCGCAGATGGGCCGGGCTGCGTCGTGGAGGGAGGCTCCTCACGATCCCGTTGGCCACGCACGAGATGCCGACGGCATCGCCCTGCTGTCCAGCAAGGTAGCCCAGCGTGCCGGAGAGACGCCTGGCATACTGAATTTTTGTCAGGCCTGCAGAGCCAAAGTTCATCGAACCGCTGGTGTCGAGCACAAGGCAACATCGCAGATTGGTGTCGGCCTCGAATTCCTTGATGTAGTAGCGATCAGACCGTCCGAATGCCCGCCAATCGAGCCGCCGCAAATCGTCGCCGGGAACGTACTTTCGATACTCCGCAAATTCGACGCTCGACCCGCGATGTGGACTGGTGTGCCGTCCCGACACGCCTCCGATCATCGCCTTCCGCGCCAGCAGGGGAACTGCTGCCAAGCGAGAGAGCACCTGCGGCTCAAGAAAACTGCGGGATTGGCGGTCGGAGAGCATTGGATAGGGGGGCAATCGCAAAGCGATAGGGTGGGGGTACAAAGCCGCGGAGCCTGGCAAGACCCCAAGCATTCGTAAGGCAGTCTATCCGTGAGTCAGTTCGGCAATCGTTTCCTGCAGGAGCCGAGCGACGATTTGTTTGGCGTCGATGCCCTCGGCCTGAGCTGCAAACGTGGTGATCAATCGGTGCGTCAGCACCGGAGCGGCTACAGCCTCCACGTCCTCCAGCCGAACCATATAACTGCCCGTGAGCGCAGCCCGAGACTTGGCACCTAAAATAAGATACTGGACGGCCCGTGGCCCCGCCCCCCACGACACCAGCGGCTTAAGCCACGCGGGCGCTGTGAGCCCCCGTGGCCGCGTCTTGCGAACGAGCTTCGTGGCGAACTGATAGATGTGGTCGGGCACGGGCACCCGCCGCACCAACTGCTGGAAATCGATGATTTCAGCGGCTGTTAAAACGTGATCTAGGGCGGGCGGCGCTTCGCCGGTGGTGGTACGAGCGATCAACACTTCCTCTTCTTCCGAAGGATAGTCGAGCTCCACCAAAAACATGAAGCGGTCGAGCTGCGCCTCGGGAAGAGGGTAGGTGCCTTCTTGCTCCACGGGGTTTTGCGTGGCAAGCACAAAGAAGGGTGGCTCCAGTCGCGATGTCTTGCCCACCACCGTCACCTTCTGTTCCTGCATGGCCTCCAGCATCGCTGCCTGTGTTTTTGGCGGCGCACGATTGATCTCGTCGGCCAGCACGATGTTCGCAAACACGGGGCCTCGCACAAAATGAAACTCTCGCCTGCCTTCGGCGTTTTCCTGCAAGATATCGGTGCCGGTGATATCCATCGGCATCAAGTCGGGCGTGAACTGGATGCGGCTGAATTGCAGCGACAACGTTTCGGCCAACTTGCTCACCAACAGCGTTTTTGCAAGACCCGGCACTCCCATCAGAAGGGCATGACCGCGGGCAAACAGACAAATGGCCAGCCGCTCAACTGTTTCGTGCTGACCGATGATCACTCGGCCTAATTCTTTCTGCAGCCGCGCATACGCCACACGGAGCTGGCCTAAAGAAGCTACATCGTTGTCGTTTAAGTTTGTCGCAACTGCAGTGGCGCCGGAGCCGACAGACGATGGAGCAAAGGAGGTGGATGGAGTTGCCATGGGGTCGACAGATCCTCGTTATTTTTATTTAACAACTGCGATTGCAGTGAAACATCAGGACAGAAAACAAGGCGTTGGGAGTATGATCATAGGAATCCTTGACCACAAGTAGTGCTGTTTTGTGAGCATTTCACAAAGCGTATCTTCGTGTATTCGATTCAGTATTATTCACGCATTCCCGAGCCCAATCATTTCACGTGAGGTTGCCGTGCTCCGTTCCTTATCAATGGTTGTTTGCGTTTCTGTTGCTCGGGAGCCTGCCCATTGCGTAGACAGTCGCTGCGGAAAAGCCGGCGGATGAAAAACCGAAACCCACGGCCAGCGTGTTTGACGGTCCGCGAATCGATACCAAGCGGCAGGGCCCGGTTGGCTCGAAAAGCCCCTGACAGGCACCGCGAGGGCGGAAATCCCAATGAAAAACACGCACCCCGCCAGTGCCCCCTCACAGAGTGCTCATGCGTTGCCCGTTGCCCGTTACCCGTTGTCATGCGAGATCATGCGAGATCATGCCGCACTCAAAATATGCTAGAGTTCATACTATTGGCTTCCGGATATTTCTAGACTTTGGCCTCTCTGGAGAAGTGTGTCTATGGCACCCCATAACTTTCGCTCGGTTGATTCTGTTTCTCGGCGTGGGTTTGTTGCGACCGCCGCTGCGGCAAGCACCACTGTGGCAGTCTTGTCCGATTCAGTGGGCCGAGTAGCTCACGCCGCTGGGAGCGATCGACTCAAAGTGGGTCTCGTGGGGTGTGGTGGCCGTGGGAGCGGTGCCGCCATGCAGGCGATGCATGCCGATCCAGGGGTGGTTCTCTGGGCATTGGCCGATCCGTTTGCCGATCGGCTGAAGAGCGGAACCGGCGTGTTGGGCAGAGCAGTTGCGGACGAAGCCCAAAAAGACGCGTCGTTCGCTGATCGGTTTGATTGCCCATCCGAACGGCAATTTGCGGGGCTGGAAGGCTACAAGGATTTGATCGCGTGCTGCGATGTTGTGCTGTTGGCCGCGCCGCCTGCGTTTCGGCCGATGCACCTGAAGGCGGCAGTCGAGGCTGGAAAGCATATCTTCTGCGAGAAGCCGATGGCAGTCGACGCGGCGGGACTGCGGAGTGTGCGAGAGAGCGCCGCAGTGGCGATAGAAAAAAAGCTCTCGCTCGTAGCCGGCTTCTGCTGGCGGTATGCCACGCGGGAGCGGGATGTTTTCAAGCGCATCCACGACGGGGGGATCGGGCAGGTGCGTGCCGCCTACACGACGTACAACGCCAGTGGCTTCCGGGGAGAAACGCCTCGCAACCCCGAGTGGAGCGACATGGAATATTACATTCGCAATTGGCAATACTACACGTGGCTTTCCGGCGACCACATCGTGGAGCAGGCCGTGCATTCAATCGACCGCCTCGCGTGGGCGATGGACGATGAAATGCCCGTCAGTGTGCTCTGCACGGGCGGGCGGGAGATGCGGCCCGATGTGCCACTTGGCAACAATATTTACGATCATTTTGTGGCGGCATTTCACTACGCTGACGGCCGTCGCGGATTCCACATGTGCCGGCATTTTCCAGGCGCCGCCAATGAGAACGCCGACTACGTCATCGGCACCACAGGCACGGCCACGATCAACGGCTTTGGGAACCAGCAGGAGATGGTGACCAACGGCACTCGCTGGCAGAGCAACGTGCCGAAAAACGATATGTATCAGCAGGAACACAACGAACTCTTCGCCAGCATTCGCTCCGGCAAGCCGATCCACGACGGAGAACGGATGATCAATAGCACGGCGATGGCGATAATGGCCAGAATGAGTGCCTACACGGGCCAGCCCGTGACATGGGCACATCTCTGGGATTCGAAGGAGGATCTCGCACCGCCAGCGTGGAAACTTGGTCCAATGCCCGCCATGGCACCGGTTGCCGTGCCTGGCAAGACAAAACTCATTTAATCCACCGGTTCGCACAACTGAGGGGACAATCCATGACTGCCACACCTGCCAAACCATCTGCTTCCCAGCCACCATCGCCGATCTTTCGCAGCGGACTCTCAGACGGGACTCAACGGCATACCCAGCCAAGTCATGGGCATGCACCGCACGCGCAGGCCAGTTTGAATCCGCTGCACGATCGTCAGCGAGTGCCTGTCACGGTGTACGACCAGCCAGGCGATGCCAGCCGGGCCGTAGCCCGCGAGATCGTAGAATTGATTCAGTCTCGGGCTCGCGTTGGTAAGACAACGGTGCTGGGCTTGGCCACAGGTAGCACGCCAGTAGCTGTCTACGACGAGCTCATCCGCCTGCACCGCGAGGAGGGCGTGTCGTTTAAGACTGTTATCGCGTTCAACCTCGACGAATACTGGCCGATCCAGCCCGACGCCCTCCAGAGCTACCGTCGCTTCATGCGGGAGCATCTGTTTGACCACGTCGATATTCCTGCCGACGCGATTCACATTCCCGACGGCACGCTGCCTCGCGAGCAAGTGGCTGCCGCCTGCGTTGGGTATGAGGAAATGATTCGGGAAGCCGGGGGGATCGACCTGCAACTGCTAGGTATCGGCCGCACCGGGCACATCGGATTCAACGAGCCGGGCAGCGGACTGGAAAGCCGCACGCGTCTCATCACGCTGGATAGCGTGACAAGAAGCGATGCGGCCAGCGACTTTTTTGGCGAATGGAATGTGCCACGGCAGGCCGTCACCATGGGCGTGGGATCGATTCTGGATGCCAGACGCGTCGTGCTGCTCGCTTTCGGCGAGCACAAGGCGCCAATCGTGCGCAGCGCCGTCGAGCAGCCACCATGCAGCCACGTGTCTGCCAGCGCCCTGCAACAGCATCCCGATGCGAGGTTTGTGCTCGACAGGGCAGCGGCATCGCGACTGACACGGTTTGAATCGCCGTGGGTTGTTGGGGCGGTTGAGTCGATGGGCCTGGAGTGGACCGACGGCCTTTCACGCAAGGCCGTTATCTGGCTCTCGCTGAAGCTCGAAAAGCCGATCCTGAAGCTCACCGATGAAGACTACAACGAGCATGGTCTCCAAGACCTGCTCTCCAAACGAGGCCGCGCCTACGACCTCAATATCGAAATTTTTCGCGGGCTGCAAAACACGATCACGGGCTGGCCGGGTGGCAAGCCCGGCAAGCCCAAGCGAGTGCGGGGCAGCGAGGCGGTTGCGAATCAATCACAGCCAGACGTATTCCCGAAGCGAGTGGTTGTGTTTAGCCCACACCCCGACGATGACGTGATCAGCATGGGCGGCACATTTATCCGCCTCTGCGAACAGGGGCACGAAGTGCACGTGGCCTATCAAACCAGTGGCAACATCGCCGTCTGGGACGAATCGGCCGATCGGCACGTCGATTTCGTGGAGGAGTTTTGCCGCGCATTTGGCATCGGCGTCGAGCCCCTGGAAACGGTGGCGATTCAAAACAGTCCTGCGAAAAAGAGCCCTCGCCAAATCGCCGATACGATTCGCGACTTTCTTCGCACGAAGCCTGCTGGGGCCGTCGATCTGCCCGAACTGCAAACCGTCAAGGGAATGATTCGCCGCACCGAGGCCCGCGCGGCGGCGAGGTACTCCGGCGTGCAGCCCGAGCGGATTCATTTCTTGGATCTGCCGTTCTACGAAACCGGCCGAGTGCGCAAGAAGCCAATCGGCGACGACGATATTGCGATTACCGTGAAATTGCTGGAGGAAGTGAAGCCGCAGCAGATTTATGCCGCCGGCGATCTCTCCGATCCTCACGGCACCCACCGCGTGTGCCTGGCCGCCGTGCTGGGGGCCTTGAGCCAACTGGCCGACCGCCCGTGGGCCAAAGACTGCGAACTCTGGCTCTATCGCGGCGCGTGGCAGGAATGGGAACCGCACGAGATCGATATGGCCGTACCGCTCTCACCCGACGAAGTCGAGCGAAAACGGATGGCGATTTTCAAGCACGAGAGCCAAAAAGATCGTGCTCTTTTCCCAGGGCCAACCGACTCCCGCGAATTCTGGCAGCGGGCTGAAGACCGCAACCGGGAAACAGCGCGGCTGTACGATCGGCTGGGACTCCCCGAATACGAAGCGATCGAGGGCTTCGTGCTGCACCGCTAATCCCTGACCTCACCAGTCGGTTCCTCTGGCACCTCGAATTCCCAATACAGCTCGGCACGAGTCAATCGCGTCTCCGAAGGATCCATGAAAAAATACAACGTTGGCATCATTGGCTACGGATGGGCAGCAACCGCACACATTGCAGCGATCAACTCCACGAAGCAGGGGCAGGTGACGGCGGTCTATTCGTCGAGGCCCTTGGATGCGGCGCAGGTGAGCCTAGCGCACGGCGGCCAAATCAAACCCTACCAGAACCTCGACGCGATGCTCGCTGATCCGAGCCTCCACGTGGTCGATATCACAAGCTACCCCAGCCAGCATCGGAACCACGCCGTAGCAGCCGCGCAGGCCGGCAAGCACATCATCCTAGAAAAGCCGATGGCAAACTCCCCGCAGGAGGTGCGAGAGATCGTCGCGGCAGCCAAAGCGCACGGCGTGCGGGGTTGCGTCTGCTTTGAGGCTCGTTTTTCCAGTCAATTCCAAGTGACAAAAGCCGTTGTCGACGAGGGCTTGCTCGGCCGCCTGCACTACGGCGAGGTCGACTACTACCATGGCATCGGCCCGTGGTATGGCCAGTTTCGCTGGAACACGCAAAAGAAAGACGGTGGCAGCGCCCTGCTGACGGCTGGCTGCCACGCGATGGATGCGTTGCTGATGGTGATGGGCAGTGAGGTGGAAAGTGTGTCGAGCATGAGTACCAAATCATCCAGTGACATCTTCAAGCCCTACGAGTACGACACATCGAGCGTGACGATCCTGCGGTTTGCAAACGGCGCCATCGGGAAGTCGGCCGCAATTGTCGACTGCCTGCAGCCCTACTATTTCCACACGCATCTGGTGGGCAGCGAAGGCAGCCTGCTGGACAACAAATTTCACTCGCAGAAGCTCAATGCAGACAGGAGCCACTGGAGCGAACTGTCCATGAAGATGCTCGACTCGGGAGACGTGAGCGACCACCCCTATGCGACGCAGTTTCAGACATTTTTTGATGCGCTCGACGAGAATCGCGACATGCCCCTGACGAGCTTCAAGGAGGCCTCTCGCACGTTTGACGTGATCTTTGCCGCCGATACAAGTGCCGCGCAGGGCGGCACCCCCATCCACCTCACAACGTAAAAACAAAAACGGTGGCAGCCACCAAAACTGGGTAATTTGACATGAAATCAAGCCTCACAGCTTCCCTATTCCTCCTGAATCTGGTGGCTGCCACCGTTTTTGCGGCTGAGCCACCGGCGGGCTTTGTGTCGCTGTTTGATCGGCAGACTCTGGCCGGATGGCGAGGCCGACCGCACCTCGATCCGCAAGAGGATGCAAAAGGCACGCCCGAAGAGCAGCGATCAAGGCAGGCAGCGTGGAACCGCGATCTGGCCTCGCACTGGAGCGTGGAAGATGGTGTCATCACAAGCGACGGGCAGGGTGTATTTCTCACGACCAACCGCGATTACTCCGATTTTGAACTGCTCATCGAGTGGATGCTGCCCTTGGCGTGTGCCGATAGCGGCATCTACTTGCGAGCCAATCCACAGGTACAAATCTGGGACCCCGATTGCACACGTGATTTTCCTCACGGCTGCCAGAAAGGCTCGGGGGCTCTCTGGAATAATGCCCCTGAGTCCGCAGGAAAGTTCCCGCTCGTCAAAGCCGACAAGCCAACGGGCCAGTGGAATGCTGCGAAAATCTGGATGCAGGGGAATCGCGTGAGCGTGATCCTCAACGATCAGTTGGTAGTCGACAATCAGGTGCTCGCCAACTTCTTTGCAAAGGGTGCGGCTTTGCCAACAACCGGTCCAATACAGATTCAAACGCACGGGGCACCCATGAAGGTGCGGAATGTTTTCATTCGAGAGCTTTCCTCACTGGATGGCTCGGGACCGGGCTGGCGAGATCTCAACGAGGCCGACTTCACGAACGTCAACTGCAATCCCGATACGTGGACCTGGCAGGATGGCACGGCGCATTGCACGGGGCAGCCCGTGGGCGTGATTCGCACCAAGGAGCCGGTCGCCGATCTGGAAATGGCACTGGAGTGGCGGCACCTCTCAGCGGGCGGCAACTCCGGCGTCTTTCTTTGGTCCCCACCACAGGCAATTGAAGGCCTGCTACCCGGCACACTGCCCCCAGGCGGCATCGAGGTGCAGATACTGGATCACGGCTATACCGCACAGTATGAAAAATCGTCTGGGAAAAAGGCCGACTGGTTTACGACCAACGGGGATGTATTTCCAGTTGGCACCTCAAAGATGAAGCCGTTTTCGCCAGTGTCTCCCGACGGCACTCGCGGCTTCCCGAAGGGCAAGCACTCGCGGGGCACTCCCGATTGGAATCGCTACTTCATTCGTGCCATTGGGGGCGAGGTGCGGCTGTGGGTGAATGGGCACGAAGTGTCGGGTGGCTCTGGATGCACTCCGTCGACGGGTTTTCTGTGCCTCGAATCCGAAGGCGCACCAGTGGAATTCCGTAGGCTGCGAGTGCGCCCCGTTTCAGATGCACAATCGGTTCGACCCAGCGACAGTCCAACATCAGCGGCCAACAAACACGGAACTGGCGATGAGGCCGGATTTATTCCCCTCTTCGATGGCACATCGCTGACTGGTTGGCAGGGGGACGTAGACGGCTACGATGTGGCCAATGGTGAGCTATGTTGCAAGCGTGGTGGCGGCGGCAATCTCCTGACGCAGACAGAATACGACGACTTCGTATTGCGGTTTGATTTTCGGATGACTCCTGGGGCAAATAATGGCTTGGCAATTCGCGCGCCAGCCAACGGTGATGCCGCCTTCGCTGGAATGGAGCTTCAGATCCTGGACGATTCACACCCAAAACACTCCAAACTCCAGCCGTGGCAGTCCCACGGATCGATCTACGGCGTGATGCCAGCCAAGCGAGATTGCTTGCAACCAGCCGGCGAGTGGAACTCTGAGGAAGTCACCGTGACCGGCTCGAAAATTGCCGTGGTCGTCAACGGGAAAGCGATCATGGATGCCGACATCGCCGCCTTTCGTAACGGCCAGCCCACTCCCGATGGCAAGGCCCATCCTGGCTTAAACCGAACGAAAGGCCACATTGGCTTCCTCGGCCACGGCGACGAGGTGCACTTCCGTCGCATTCGCATTCGCCCAATCGAGTCGAAATGAGAACGAGCCACGCGGGATAAGATGACACGGGGAGTGAGACAGTGGAACGAGGTTCCACTGTATGGATGCACTTACGGGTGCGTTCGAAGCCACTCCAGAATTGCTTCAACGCTCCCGGTTTCCCACAGCGATTGAGCCTGCGAATCGCCTAGTTTGGCTCGTTCGCGAACCATCCTGGCAAGGTTGGCGTGCTGGACGGCTTCGCGGATTGACTCCCAAGCAGGAGTGGCCACAGGGCCGTGGCGGGATGGCAAAACGAAGACAGACACGTCTTTGATGTGCTCGTAGGCGGTATCCCATGGATCGCGCCACGGATAGTACGGAGCAAAGAAAGCCGTGCCGCGACAATCACCCGGCTGGCTGAGCACCGAACGAATCTGGTCGTACATCTCCGCTGCGATTCCAGGCGATTTGTCTTGGTAGCACGGGGTCGTGTACCACATCCATGGCTTCTTTAAATAGTCGCGGCCGCTAGGGCCAAAGGAGAGGTGTAGTTTGTATGGGTTCCAAAAGTCGACGAATGGCTGCAGGATTTGAAACGTGGCTGCTGCTGCTGCCTCGCCAGGGTTCATCGTGATTTGAATCGCGGGATCAACCTCACGAATAAGCTTTCCGATCGCGAGATAGTCTTGCAACTCGGCGACTGTTTTTCCGGTGGGCTCATCCATCACCGACATCATCCAATCGTTCGTGCCAAGCCCCTTTGCACGGGCTTGGGCCACCGTATCGCGAACCTGCTTTCCATCAGCATGCCGCTGGCACCATATCTGCTGCTGGAGGCCGTACTTCACCATGTCGGCTTTGGAAAAGAACGGGCCTTGCCACACGTTGAATCGCTTGAACCAGTCGACGAGGTATTCCTCGCCTGGCGGTGGATTCACCCACCCGTGCATGAGAATCGGCTGGCGTGGGGCAACTGATGTATCGGCCACGCTGACTCTCGCGGCGACTGTGCGCGGAGGAAATTTTTTCTGACCCGAGCAATCGGTGGCAGTGATCCGAATGGGGGCCGAGTAATCACCGGCTGGCATGCCCGTGGAATCAAACGTGAGCCACGCCTGAGCGGTGCTTCGGGGTGGCACGATCAAGAACGGCCGTCGCAGGAGAAAAAATGGGGTCCATTCTTCACGGCCATCACCGTACGGGGCAAATCCAACCACACGCCAGCGAATGGATTCCGGGTACGACCCCGATTTCCCGGCAAGCGGTTGTGGGGCGATGTGCACAACGAGCGGTTGGTTGCGAACGTTCCGAAATAAAAGGCTCGCCGAGCGCGTTGTGTCTCGCGCCATCCCGACCTCTAGCGAGGGCTGAGCCGGCTCTGGGCCTGGCATCCATGTTTGGCTGATGGAGCCCACCCCAGGCATCACGTTCAAGACATACCCGGCGTCCGACGTGGCACCGCAGGCCTCGAGTTGCGATTCGTACCGGGCCAAGCTGGGCTTCGGAAGCAGATTGCCTTCCGGTTTGTAGTCCCCGTCGTTGGTCACAAAAAGCCTGTACACGCCTCGGTAGGTGCGAGGGTTGTAATAGTTATCGATGACCAGCGCAAGGCTGATCTGCTTCCGCATTTCGAGCCCGTCATCGAGCTTGCCAGTGGCAGAAAATGATTCGATACAAAGGGTGTTGGAGCCAGAGCGAAATCCGAA
>Ga0114978_10004246_pt1 | contig 11632 bp, 2 predicted proteins | sample S_140212_EF_Meta_FD_87027 | JGI IMG/M metagenome (GOLD analysis project Ga0114978, IMG submission 87027) | Freshwater microbial communities from Lake Simoncouche, Canada to study carbon cycling - S_140212_EF_MetaG | ecosystem: Environmental > Aquatic > Freshwater > Lake | place: Lake...
GGCATGGACATAACTTCTACCATTTTAGAAATGGTATCGGTACATCCAAAATTGGTAATGGTAGATAATTTCACTACATACGTAGTATCCTTCAAATAAAAATGGGAAGCATTGGGTGCATTCATTGCTGCCCCATCGCCAAATTCCCATTTGTGCGCCATTGAACCATATTTCACAGTGGTTTTGTTGGTAAACACATATTTATTTTGATACAAACATTGCTTTACAGCATTTATATCAAAATTTTCCATGGGTTTTGGATAGGTCACAAATTGCTCAGTAACCGAATCCATACATCCAAAGATGCTTTTTTCTACTAACTTAATATCATAAATAGTATCTTTAGGGAAGAAACGTGTAAATGTTTTGAGGTTACTCTTAAATCCATCATTGATTACCCAGCTAGAAGCTAAACTACCTTCGCCAATGCTTGACAATGTTTTAAACACAAAGGACTGGTTATTTACGCATTGGGTTGAATCGTTGGTATTTAAATCAACCAACGGCATATCGTTTACTTTAATCACATGTCCAATGGTATCAGTACAACCTTTTTCGGAAGTTGCCCTTAAAACGGGTCTATAAAATGCCCATTTTTTATATCTATGGGTTGGTGATATGGTTGTAGATGTTGTAAAATCGTTAAACGACCAATTATAGGTTAATGTGCCTTTTCGAATTCCTGAGGTATTTGTGAAGATGTAATTGTTTTGTCGGAGACATTGTGCACTGTCGTTCAGCGTGAATTTTGGTGTAGGCTTCGAATGCACAGTAATGATTCTGTAAGCCGTATCCAAACATCCCTTATTAGACGTTTCAATCAATGCAACGACATGATTTGTATCTGGCACGAAAGTATAGGTAGTTGGCGACGCAAAATTATTTGTCCCTAAAAAAATCCAACGGCGGGAAATACTGCCTAACGGAATGGTTGAATTATCTGTAAATATAAAATTCTGATTGTTAATACATTGTGCGGTATCGTTAATGGTAAACTTTGCCTTTGGCATTGGGTGCACCACAATTTGATTCAAGAAAGTATCAATACATTGATTGTTTGATGTTGAAATAAAGGCCAACTTGAATGTTCCATAGTTAGGGTAAACGTGCGACAAAACTGGGGAAGCCGCTTTAATGGTATCGCCCCACGTTGTTTTGTATGTCAAACTTCCATAATTGATTGTAGATTTTGGTATTAATGTAAATGCATTGGCTCTATAACACTGTGCACTGTCTTTTACAAAATATTTAGAAGCCGGCATTGGCCATACAATCATGGTTTTTTTAATTGAATCTACGCAGCCGTTATTTGTAGTTGTAGTTAACTGGGCAAAATGGGTGTTAAAATTGGGATACTTATTGTTTCCATTTACCGAAGTTTGGGTTTTCCCATCCGAATATTTCCAATTGTTTTTGGTAATGCTTCCATATTTTACTTTCGATGTATTTGTAAATTGGAAGTTGTTGTATCGCAAACATTGGTCGCTATCGTTGGTTGTGAAAGATGGAAAAGGTTTCGGATACACTTCAATAGATAAAGTCAATGAGTCCATGCAACCATATTGGCTTGTCGTAACCAATTTTACTTTGTAAAAGGTGTCTTTGGCGTATTTTCTTGAGGGACTTTTTACTGTTGACGTAGAATCGTGGAACTTCCATTTTCGGGAATATGTTCCATACGAAACCGTAGATAAATCGTTGAATGTGAAAAGTTGTTGGTTGACACACTGTGTAGAATCATTAATGCCAATTTTGGTTTTGGGCATTGGTCTTACATAAGTTGTTTTGCTAATGGAATCTTTGCAGCCTTTTTCTGATGTGGCAACAAGCTTAACTTGATAATTTCCAAAGGAAGCAAATACGTGTGTTGGACTTTTCGCTGTATCAGACTTTGTGTCGGAATAGGTCCATTTATACGTCAACTTCCCTTTTCTAATTCCAGATTTATTTGTGTAAATAAATGTATTTTGGGTAAAGCACATTGAAGTGTCGGAAGCAGTATAAAGTACCTTTGGCATTGAATGCACTGTAACTTTATTCTTGAAGGTATCTAAACATCCAAAGTTGGAAGTAATAACCAAGGTAATAAAATGGGTAGTGTCGGGAGTGAATTTCCGGGTAACAATAGATCGGTTAGAATTTGAATCTGCAAAGATCCATTTTCTGGTATAACTTCCCGAAGATATACTTGAGATATCAGTGAAAACAAAACTCTGATTCGCAAAACACTGTGCTGAATCATTCACTTTGTATTTACTCACGGGCATTGGGAAAGCTATTGTTTTTTTGATGAGTGTATCAATGCAATTGTTGTCTGTAGTTGCAATGTTCATTACATTGAATGTTCCAGAAGCAGCATATTTATTTACATTGCTATTTCCGGTATAAGTATTTCCATCTCCCCAAAACCCTTTGTTGGTAACAGTACCTGAACTTACAGTTGAACTGGCTGTTACAGTGAAGGAATTGTATCTCACACATTGATCGCTGTCGTTAAATGTGATTTTAGACACAGGCATTGGAAAAACAATACCCTTTCTGCTAAATGAATCCACACAACCATTATTGCTTGTTACAATAATTTTGGGATAAAAGTTTCCAACCAAGGCATGTTTATATGAACCTTTGGAAGTGGTTTGCGTTGTATTGTTTGGGTATTTCCACTTATAAGTAAATGTACCATTTTTAATGGTTGAAGTTGATGTTAAAATGAAAGTATTCCAACGCAAACATTGGTCAGAGTCGTTAAAGGTATATGAAGGATTTGGTTTTGTGAAGAGAATCATTTTTCTGCGGGCAGAATCAATGCATCCATATTGACTTGTCTTAATTAATTTCACATAATAAAAAGTGTCCTTCGGGTATGTCCTATTCACTACCCCATTCACAGAACTAGAATCGTGGAACATCCATTTTCTGATTGTGCTGCCATAAGGTATTGTGCTTATGTCGGTAAATACAAATTTCTGTTGGTTGATACATTGATCGGTATCGTTCACTTGTATTTTAACAACGGGCATTGGGTATACAATAATGCTTTTTGTAATGCTGTCGGTACAACCATAATTAGAGACGGCGCGTAATTTGGCTATGTAATTTCCATATACTGGATATGTATAAGTGGGATTGTACGTTGTGCTGTTATTTCCGTTTCCAAAGCTCCATTTTGCGGTTACCGTTCCTGTGGTGATGGTGCTCGTGTTAGTAAATTTGAATACATTTTGGCTGTAACATTGGTCGGAGTCGTTTACTGTGAAACTTGGCTTCGCCATCACATTTACCCTAAAATATTGTGAGGTTGTATCGCCGCAACCGAAGTTTGATTTTGCATACAATGTAACCAAGTATCGGCCTATGGCTGCATATGATTTTGAGGGACTATAAACTAAGGAATTCGATCCATCACCGAATGTCCAATATGCAGATAATTTGCCCCAATTGATTGTTGTATTGTTGCTAATGTTATACTTGTTGGTACTCAAGCACTGGTTGGTATCGGGAACAGAGAACTTTGCCTTAGGCATTGGTAAAACCCTAACGGTTTTAATCATGGTATCTAAACAGTTCAAGTTCGTTTTTGTAATCAAACGAACATAAAAGAGTCCGGTGTCTGTATAGCGATGTTTTACCGTTTTGCCAGAATCTTTGTTGCCATCACCATATTCCCAGCGGTAGGTGTAGGTTCCTTTATTCAGGGTACTCCCTTCGGTGAATGTAAATTGATTTACATTAAAACATTGAGGGATATTATTTACAGTGTAATCGGGAATTACAGAAGGTTTCACTCTAATTGGAAAGATGACAGAATCTTTGCAGCCATAATTAGAAATACTTACAAGTTTAGAGGTATAATATCCATCCAAAACAAACCGATATTTAAATAATTTAGAAGTACTGGTAACGCCATTGCTTAATGTCCATTTAGAACTCAAATTTGACCATGGAATAGTAGAAACATCTTTCATATTAAAAGTATGTTGCGTTAAGCACTGTGCGCTATCGTCTACCGATGCCTTTGCCGTTGGATTGGGATAAACAGTTGTTGTTTTAGAAAGAGAATCCTTACACCCTTTTTCAGTGGTTACAACCAATTTTGTTGAATAAAACCCATAACTGGCATACAAATGGGTGTCGTTATAGGTTATGGCTTTGGTATTGTCGCCACGGTACCAAATTTGCGATGCCAAGGCTTGTTTCCCGGTTGAGTTATTGATAAAAGATATGGTATTCTTATCACATTTGGGATTATTCGCAAATAAGACTACAGGTCTTGACCAAATGGTGTATTCTTTGCTAATATTCTCGGTACATCCTGCCGTATTCGATACATAGAGCCTCACCGTATAGGTTTTATCGGTCAAATATTTTTCTGAGGGATTTTGAGATCCCGAGGCAATACCATTGCCTAAATCCCAGTACCAATATTGAATTTTATCACCAACTGATATAGATTGATCTGTAAATTGCGATGTTTCACCAATGCAATTTGAAGTAACCGTAAAACTAGGTACAGGTGCAAAAGAAACCTTTACATATTTCACAATGGTATCGGAGCAGCCTTTGTCGGAATATACTGTGAGTTTTACCCTGTAATAACCGGTGTCTTTCCATTGATGGAATGGGTTTTCCTTTGTGCTTGAAGTCCCGTCTCCAAATTCCCAAATAAAACTCTTCAGATAACCTGTTTTAATGGTGGTATAGTTATAAAAACTTGTAGCAAGCTGTTTACAGTCTGTATACCAGTAAAAGTTCATTTTCTGCAATTCCCAAACTGTAATTTTATGTTTAAATGCCAAACTGGTATCCGGATAAATCGTAGAGCAAACATTTGTTGAACCATTTATTGTAAATGTACCTCGTGCAACCAAGTATGGGTAAAAATCTCCATAACCCGTATATTTCAAACTTACTGAAGTGTCGCTGGTAGTATTTAAGTTATTGTTATTAATGTCATTGAATTGCCAAATATAATTTGTGCCATAGGTTGATTTATTCTTAAATACTACATTTAACGGACTGCAACCAATACTGTCGCTAATAATTTCATATTTCGCCGTTGGACCCACTACCATTATCGTTTTTTTGAAACTATCAATACATCCCCTATTATTTCTTACTGTTTGGGTAATTTTATAGGTGCCTGTATTTAAAAATTTGGTGGGATTTGGGAATTTGATTTTGGCAAATTGTGGACCTAAATCATATGTATAATCGTTTATAATATCTCCAGACAATGTTCTTTTTGAAGTATCGGTGGTAGATGCTGTTGAAGTAAGTTTTACAGATTGTGGGCAAAGGAAAGTATCAGCAGTAGATGTAAATCCAGCATACAATCCAGAAACCTGCACTTGTTGGATATTCTGAAAGGTATCAAAACAACCCGCACTATCCTTGGCAATTAACGAAAGATTATAAATTCCCGGACTGTTGTAGACAACCTTAAAGTTCGAAGCAATGTAGTTATACCCTTTACCATCGTCGAGGTTGTACCAACATTTTTCTTTTCCTGCAGTTGCTCTGGCAGTGTTACTAAATAAACCGGATGGAGATGATCCTGTTGGGTAATAACGGCAATCTTCTTGAAAAGCAATAGTATCCCTCACACAAACGAAGTTTTTGCTGATACTCAGATTTATTTGAAATCCAACATGAATGTATTGAGTGTCTTCTAACAAGCATCCTGAAGGATTAACAACTCTAAGAATAACTCTGTAATCACCAGCTTTGGTATAGGTATGGGATTTAAAATGTTGAATTGTGTCTGTAACAATTGAACCATCGCCGAAGTCCCATTTAAATTTGGTACCTTTCGTTTGATTTGAATCGGCCAGATAAAAGAGTATTTTGGTGTTTTTACAGATGTATTTATTTGGATTATATGTAGAAGTGAATTTAGAACTCAATCTTACAATTCGAATCACTTTTGGAAACCATGCAGTATCTCGGCAGAGGACACCATTTGTATCTGTGCCATTTTCTACAATTATACCAGTTGTAACATAGCCCAATGAGTCTCCAGCCAAAGGATTAAGCGCATAGTTATGTGTAAATTTATTGAAAGACCAATAATTATTGAAACTTCCACTTTTGGCAGCTTGCAATGAGTCCCACATAATCCACATGGCATATTTTAGGCAACTTGGTTGAGGCCTGGTTGAATCAAACCATACGGTTTTGTTTTGCAGTAAAGAACTTGGACCGGGACAAGCCAATGTATCTGACGGGGTAAAGCTTCCTTTTGCAAGAGGCTTCATAAGCGGAAGCTGGGCATATGTAATATCGGTACATCCTGAAGCAGTATCGGTAACCCTCAAAGAAGCGTTGTAACATTTATCTACCAGCCTTGGATAATAATGCTTAAAGTTCAAGGAATCCTTTGAATAATTGCAGTTCTTGTTAGGGTTCACACCCGCCTTTGTATCAGTGGTACAGATATAAGTTAAATCGTCGGCATTCCAAAAAGAAACCAATTTTTTGTTTTTGTAGGAATAAGATCCATTTACAAAATAAACCGTATCATGTGCTTGACATTGAAATTGGTTTTGGATTTGTTTGAATCGGGCTATGGGTCCTGTAATTACAATTGAATCGAGCTTGCGAATACTATCGCAGCCATTTTTACTGATGGTAACGTAAGGATAAAATACACCTGTTGTTCCATAATGGTAACTACCAGAAAATATATTGCTTGTGGTTGGGCCTATAAAGCTCCAGGTAATTTTCGAATTGGCGATTGTCGTTTGAGAAAAATCAAATTTATTGTCGCTGTAACAACTGCTATAAATTTTTGTGATTTTGGCATCTACCGGGAAGCTTGTATTTCTAACCCTATTTTTTGTTAGAAAGGTATCGGTGCAACCATTGACATCGGTAATTGCCAATTTGGTATAAAAGTCTCCATCTTTCGTGTATTTGTGGGTTGTATTTGTCCAATTGGTTGTATCGATACTTCCATCATCGAAAATCCAAGTGAATTTTTTAATTTTAGAAAGCGAAATACTCGAGCTATTTGTAAATGAACCGGTTGTGCCAAAACAACCCGATATAATGGCATTATTGAGTTTGGCGGTAACAATTGGACGAATGAAAACCACACTGTCTTTGGTAATTTGGGCACTGCAATTGCTAGAATCAACCATTTCAACGGTGATATTGTAGATTCCTCCGTTGGGATCAATATAAGAATGGCAAATCAGTGTGTCTTTAAAAGCGCTAAAATCGTCGGTGTAGCCATCATCGAAAATAATTTTTCGAGATTTTAATGATTTGTTCTTAGACGACAATTTGATGCAAACATTGTTTTTGCGAAAACATTGGGTATCTCTAATAACAGAAAAAGTTGCATCTGGTGTATTGTTAACAAGCACTGAATGTACGTTTACTTTACAGGAAGTAGTTGCAAAGGCAACTGTTAAGAATGGGTATACCCTTTTGCCTTTTGAATAAACATGTTTCGATGTTTGTCCTGTTCCAGTTGACGAGTCACCAAAGTTCCAATTATAGCTCTTTGCCGCCGATAAAGTATCGGCAGTGAACGTTAAGGAAATTTGTTCGCAAATACTTGTATCGGAAACCTTGCCAACAGGGGTTGGATAGACAGTAATAATTTTCGTTACGGAATCTTTACAACCATACTTGGAAACCATCACCAATTTAACGGTATCTGTTCCAGTTGCGTTGTAGGTATGGTTTGGATTTTTAGTTGAGTATTTTGAACCTTTGCCAAAGTCCCATTTCCATTGAACGATTGAATCTAATGGATTTCCAGTAGACGTGTTTGTTATTGTTAATGGTAAATTTTTACAAGAATTATCAATGCTAAAACTAGCGGTTGGGTTGTCATATACGGTAATACTTTGAGTCAATGAATCCACACAACCTTTTGAAGTATCTTTCACAATAAGTCGAACTTTAAAAGTTCCGGCTTTATTAAAAATATGTTTTGGATTGTAGGCAAAGGCAAAATTTGCTGCTCCTGAAGTTGGATCACCAAAATTCCAGTCGTAGGTAATTTTCGAACCGGTTGTAGATGCGGTAAATTGTTTTTGTTCGCCTTTACAAGCCGTTTTGGGGTATGAAAAGGCAGGACTACATTGGGCAATTAAGTTGAGGCTGTGAAAAAAGACTGATATGACAAATAAGAGTTTTTTCACTTTTTATATTTTGCTTTGTATTCAACAATTTTTATTAACCGAATCGCTTTAAGCTGAAATTCTCATTGAAAAAAAATGGATTTCAATCATTTTTTGTAAAAACTGCAAAAAATAATTTAAAGTTTTTTCGTTGTAATTGCGAATATACTCTACAAAACAATATTAAACAATAATTTAAGTGTCAAAAACACAGAGTACACCAGAACTCATTAAATATTTAATCTAAAAAGACTTAAGGATAATGAATATTACAATTGCTCACTAAATTACAAAACAGAAAACCCCAGCAAGCTGGGGTTTCTTTTTTACATAAATACTAATAATTATAATTTAAACTTATAACCCAATGTGAGTTGTAAGCTCCATGACAATGAATGCTTCTAAATCTTCTTTTTTAGGCAGTTCAATCAAGTATTTGGAAACAAACAATTTGTTGTCTATTCCAGAGGTTGCGTATTCAACCAAAGCTTTATTTTTATTTGTTACCAATAATATGCCAATTGTAGGGTTATCATCAGATTGCATTATTTCAGTTCGAAAGTAACTAACATAAGTATTTAATTGCCCTATATTGTGATGGTTAAATTCTTCCACTTTTAGTTCAACCAAAATATGGCATTTTAAAATTCGATGGTAAAAAACCAAATCAATAAAAAAGTACTCATCTCCAATCAGTATTTTCTTTTGACGTGCTTCAAAACAAAAACCATATCCCAATTCAACCATAAATTCTTGGAGATGATCTAGTAACGATGTTTCTAAATCATTTTCTTCTACCGCATCCTTGTCTTTCAGACCTAAAAATTCAAATGCATAAACTGATTTTATAACATCCTTAAGCGATAAGGACTTGGGACTTCCAAGATTCAAATCTTTTAACATTTCTGGTTTCAAGCTCATACCACTGCGTTCATAATACAGACTGTGGATTTGGCGCTTTAATTCGTTAACCGACCAAGTGCCTTCAATTGCCGCATTTTCATAAAATCTACGTTTTAAAGGGTCGCTTAAGCTTAATAGTTGCTCTATGTGCGTGTATGATAAATTGTTTAAAATCACTTCACCTGGCACAAACAAATTGTTCTTCAATTGTGGGGTTACCGACCCCACAATTGAAGAAAAAGCAATTCCTTTTAAAAAACGAGTGTGTTTTTTGATTTCTATCCCCAATTGAGGATAATAGATATAAAATTCTTTAAATCTATATAATGAGCGACGATCGATACCTTTCACATGTATGAAATGCTGAGCTAGTACATCAAATAATTTATCGCCATAATTTGCGCGGTCCCTTCCATTTAATTCAAACTCGGCGATATAAAATCCAATGAGCCAATTACGAACAGTTAGCGAAAAATTGACAGCTTTTACTGCTTGTTGTTGAAAATGCTGATGTGTTTGCTCCATCATCAAAACTAGAGATTCGAAATCCAATGAATTATTACCCATTCAAATTTGATTTTTATAGTTACATTTAATTTATCAATAAAACCCCAGCAAGCTGGGGTTTTGTTAAATCGAATATTTTTAACTATTTATAATTTAAATTCATAACCCAATGTGAGTTGTAAGCTCATATGCTTATTAGCATTTTCGGTGAGTTTGCCGTAAAGGTTTTGGGCACTCATTTGACCATGAAATCCCAATGTGAAATTATTAAGTTCAACTTGCGTACCTAGAATCAAGCCGAAGTCAGATCGATTTATTCCATTCATTACTTCTTTTTCCATAAAATATGGATCAGAATTTGAATCATACTCTTCATTATAATATTCGCTTTTATAGGAACTTTGTGCTCTTAATGCTACGGCATATCCAACATATGGACCAATACTATAGGTGATTTTCATTTTCTTATAAGTGGTATTGAAATTTACTAAAATTGGCATTTCAATAACCGATAATTTGTAATACCCTTTCTGAACAAATTCTATGTCCCAATAGTCTTTTCCCTGCGCAGAAAAAGAATACCCTTTTTGATTGAATCGAAGTATGGGTTCAATAGATACCCGTTTGCTTAATGGGATATCAATTCCCGCTCCAAAATGAATTGCAGCGAGTGGCTTAAAAATGTCATTTACTTCCTGATTGTCAAAATCTTGAACAGTGTTTAAGTTTCCTCCAATAAATGGGTGTAAAGAGATTTGCGCTTGTGATTTATTCCAAATCATGGCAAACATAACGATGAATAAAGTTTTAAAGTTCATGCCACAATATTAGTGGGCCTGAATACAGAGTTCCTTTGCAAAAAACGCAAATTGAACATTGTAAAATTGCAATTATTGCAACCAATAAAAAATGGAAACGCAAAAAAAAAGGTCAGAAATAAATTTCTGACCTTTTTAAAAAGTACTTATTTAAAATTAATGCTGAATAATGAATTTACTAGAATACACTTTATTTTGAGATTTTACATTTACGATATAAAATCCTGAAGGGTAATTCATAGTTGAAATTTCAATTTTATTCAATTGATCTTGATTGTTCTGGAAAATTTTCTTACCAGCCAAATCAATAATTTCTATTGATTGAATGTTAGCATTAGATTCAATAAACAATTGATTGTTTACTGGATTAGGATAAACTTTAACAACATCTTTAGAAATAGCATTCACACTGCTAGGAACAACGCCATTGGCAGAAATTCCAAATGTATATAACGGGTTTTTAAAATCGTTAGAATACATTTTCACTGTTGCATTTGCTTTTGCTAAATTAGCAGTTCCAAACTGAATCATTAAGTTTTCAGATTTACCAGGTTTAATTGAGAATGATTTAGAAGTTGGATAAACAATTTCAAAATCAGCTTTGCTTGCACCAGAAATCACAATTGAATCGATATTCAAATAGTCTTTCCCTGCATTTTCCATTTGGAAAACTCTTGTTTTTTGGCTTCCAATTCCAACATCTCCAAAATCTGTATGGTTAAATACATTGCTTAATAAATCACCGCTTGCAATTGGGTTTGTATTTCCTGAAATAGTTAATTTAGGAGCAATAGCTTCAGCTGTAACGTTGAATGTATAAATAGAATCAGCAGCATCAGAAGTTATTGTAACAACATCTGTGAAAGTTCCTGGCAAAGCAGAAGTAAATTCAACGGTAAATGTATTTTTACTAGAAGAACTTACAACCATTGGGAAATTCACATTTTTGATACTGAAATTACCAGAATTTCCAACTTTGATATTTTTTACGTTCAAATTAGAAAGACCGTTGTTTACAATTTCAAAAGATTGAGAATTAGTCTTTTTAATTGCAACTTCACCTAAATGGGTTCCATTCATTGTTGAAGTAACTGTTTCACCATTAGAGATTTCATAATTGTTGCTATGAACTTTAATATCAGACCCTTCAACTGTTGCTTTGATTTTGAAATCAAAATTCAATTCGTCAACATCATTTGAATTGATTGTAACAAGTCCCTCAAAAACACCAAGTTTAGTTGGGTTAAATTTAACTGTTACCACCAACACAGA
>Ga0114978_10004247_pt1 | contig 11630 bp, 12 predicted proteins | sample S_140212_EF_Meta_FD_87027 | JGI IMG/M metagenome (GOLD analysis project Ga0114978, IMG submission 87027) | Freshwater microbial communities from Lake Simoncouche, Canada to study carbon cycling - S_140212_EF_MetaG | ecosystem: Environmental > Aquatic > Freshwater > Lake | place: Lake...
ACTAGCACTTAACTCGGGGGCTAAGCTTCCCTGAAAACGCTCTTCGGGAAACGGTCCACTATGACACAGCAAACACAATCCTGATTGACGACTGGCGACGATCGCACGGCCACGTAACGGATCCCCTGGATTTGCAGTCAGAGGCTGAACGATGGCGCCATTCACAATCGTTTGTGTAGTTTGTGCAACTACCTGATTGAGATTGAGTGTAAGCAATAGGAAGAGTGCTAAGGTACAACGCTTTCTCATAAATGGGTGGCAGCTCAGAAATAAACATTGTGCATAAAAGATGAACTTATCTTACCTAAAAATTGGTTTATTGCTATGCAATATAAACTAGTACCTGTAAGATCAGAGCATGATTTCAGGCCTTGTACAGATCCTGCTTTTCCAAAGCATTGGAGAGTTAATTTCTAAATTTCTCCTGCCCACCTTGCCAGGCCCAGTCATTGGCCTGGTTCTTCTAGTTAGCTGGCTAGCCATGCGAAAAGGTATCAACCCTGAATTAGCCATGGTGGCAGATGGCTTTAGCCAATACTTTGGACTGCTCTTTGTGCCTGCAGCTGTTGGTGTGGTGTTATTTCTCCCGCAACTCAAGGCCAATGCCCTGGCTATCCTGACAGCCTTGATTGCTAGCGTTATCCTCACGATTGGGTCTAGCGCTTTGGTGGCACGCTTCTTGAGTCAACTCTTAAGCCAACACCAGAAAGTTGGCGATGAGTGAAAAACATTCCATTATAGAAATTTGGGTTTACCTATCGGGTAGCCCACTCTTTGCTCTATTCATCACACTAGCTGCCTATCAAATTGGGCTCAATATTTATAAGTCCACTAAACAAAATCCTTTGGCTAACCCAGTAGCAATTGCTATTTTGATCGTGGCAATCAGCATTCAGTGGATTGAGATGCCCTATTCAACTTACTTTGAAGGTGCTCAATTTATTCACTTCTTGCTTGGCTCTGCAACCGTATCACTAGCAATCCCCATCTATCGGGGACTAGACAGCTTAAAGGGGCGATCTCTCCCGCTAATTGCTGCACTGTGTACTGGTGGGCTCGTTTCAATTGTGAGCGCTGTAGAAATTGCCACTTTATTGGGTGCAGATAGCAGCATTACTGGAGCGATGTATCCTAAATCGGTGACCGCTCCGATTGCGATGGGTATTGCGGAGCGGATTGGAGTATCGCCAACATTAACCGCAATCTTTGCCGTCAGCACTGGAATACTAGGTGCCATCTTGGCACCTTTTGTTCTCAATGCCCTTGGGATGAAAGCCTGGTGGCAAAGAGGTTTTGCCATTGGTATTGCCGCTCATGGCATTGGCACATCACGCGCCTTTAGTATTCATCCAGAAGCGGGAACCTATGCAAGCCTAGCCATGGGGATGAATGGCGTGATTAGCGCCGTTGCCATTCCCATCATCTATCACTTATTTAATAAGTAAGTCTAAAGCGCATGCAATGCGGGAATCCGAGCATGCTTTACTTTAGGTTTCATTGTCTTTCTAGCTTTCCACAAATCATAGGCTGATTGTTGAGACAACCAAAGACTAGCGCTACCGCCATTCTCAACACCTAACCACGCCTCAATCCGCAAAGCCATCTCAGGCGAGATGGCAGCTTTTCCATTTAATACCCGTGATAAGGCGGGACGAGTGACTCCCAACTGCTCAGCTGCAGCGGTTACAGTCAACTCAAGGGCTGGCAAGACATCATCTCGCAATGTGAGCCCTGGATGAGGTGGGTTATACATTTTTCTCATTTTGATCATTAATGGTAATCCTGATAATTCACCAGTACTGCGTCTTCCCCTTCAAACCTAAAAGTCATTCGCCAATTCCCACTCACAACAATTGAATAATGACCTGCAGACTTTCCTTGAAGCGAATGAAGACGCCAACCCGGTAAATTCATATCCTCCCAAGATCTTGCTTCATGTAATCTTGCAAGCTGCCGCGCTAAACGTGCAGCATGTGAACTTTGAATGCCAGCCCTACTACCCGTTTCAAAAAATAACTGCAATCCTTTGTGGCGGAACGATTTGATCATACCACATTGTATAGCATAGCGTTACACTAATACAGGGCCCTGTATAGGCTTGTTTCAGTTATGGCTAATTATTCAGACTTAACCTGAATAGATTTAACAATAGGTGCAAAACGAATTAAGTCCCCTTTAATTTGCTCGCCAAATTTTTCAGGAGTTCCCGGTGTTGGCGTAATGCCCATGGTAAAAAGTCTGGCCTTACCTTCTGAGGAATTCAAAATCTCATTCAAGGCTTTATTTAATTTATCAACAATCGGCTTAGGTGTTTTTAATGGGGCTAATAAACCCACCCAGTCATCAATCACAAAATCTTTCACACCATTTTCGATAAAAGTCGGCACATCAGGCATGCTGGGACTTCTTTTAGCACTAGATACTGCAATCGCTTTAATCCGTCCTGAACTCACGTATGGATTAGCGCCTGCAACTGCGGTGTAAACAAGGGGAATATTACCTCCCAATAAATCGAGCAAGGCTTGTCCGCCTCCTTTATAGGGAACATGGACTAAATTGGCGCCCGTTTTTTGCTTCAATAATTCTCCAGCAATATGGGGCGTGCCGCCGGCCCCAGAAGTGCCATAAGACAAACCATTGGGATCTTTTTTAGATATCGCAATAAGATCTACCAAAGACTTGCCCGGAAAATTATTATTGGCCACGATAATCAGAACGGCATCACCAATTTTTCCAATCGGCTCAAAGTCTTTGATGCTATCAAATGGAACTTTTTCAGAGAGTGAAGGATTAATTGACAGAGTACCTGCATATCCCAATAGCAAGGTATAGCCATCTGGTTCTGCAGTAGCAACCATTTGAGCGCCGATATTCCCAGAGGCGCCAGGCTTGTTATCTGAAATAACTTGTTGACCCAGCTTTAATGACAATTGTTCAGCAATAAAACGGCCTGAGGTATCTGTCACGCCACCCGGAGTAAATGGGATAATTAAACGAATCGGGCGATTGGGATAATTTGATTGCGCAATACTAGCCGTTGAAATGAAGGCTATCAGTAGAACAATAGCTGACGATAGGTAACGATGCAATTTCATGGCAACCCTTTATTGAGTGTTATTGAGTATTACTGCGTTTCTACAAAGCGTTTCTCAAACTCCCAGACATCTTCAAAACCCATGAGCTTTGACAAATCTCCAAAGTCATATAAATCTACTGGATTATTGATCGATGAGCCAGTATCTTTAAAGTGATCGTATACCCTAGTCATCGCATCTACAGAGGCCAGTAAGGCTGTTACTGGAAATATAGCAATCTTGTAGCCCAATTGCTCTAATTCTGATTTAGAAAATACTGGCGTTCTACCCTTTTCCACCATATTGGCAATTAATGGGTGATTGGGAAAAGTTTGCCCAATACGCTGCATCTCTGCCTCGCTTTCGGGTGACTCTATAAATAAGATATCAGCACCAGCACGAGCATAAGCCTCTCCACGTCGTAGTGCCTCATCTAATCCGAGAGTGGTTCTTGCATCCGTTCTCGCAATGATTTTGAAACTAGGGTCGGTACGAGATGCCACAGCTACTTCAATCTTCTTCACCATGTCTTCTAGCGGAATGACTCTTCGACCAGGTGTATGTCCACATTTTTTAGGAAACTCTTGATCCTCTAGTTGAATCGCAACCGCCCCTGCAGCTTCGTAACCTCGAACGGTATGGCGTACATTGAGCAATCCACCATAACCCGTATCGCCATCAGCGATTAAGGGGGTCTTGGCCATGCCAGCCATTGCCGTGACCCTACCAACCATCTCCGTATAGGTTGCTAGGCCTGCATCTGGTAATCCTAGTAATGAAGCAACGGTGCCATAACCTGTCATATAAAGAGCATCAAAATTCATGCGATCAGCTAAGCGCAATGAAACCATTTCATAAACACCGGGCGCAATAATCAAGCCTGGTTTATTTAAGCGCGCATTAAATACTGTTCTTTGCGTAGTCATAGGTCTCCTGATTTTTATATTGATCTTTTTACTACTTTATTATGATGGCTGCACCATTTCGTGGATCAGCCAGCCCTAAGGAAGAGCACTATTACCCATAAAGGCCCTCAAAATCTTGGGGTGCTGATGAAAATCCAATACTATATTAGTCATTGAGCTCATTTAGCTTATTGACCCAATTGACCTAGCGGACCTTGAAATGACTATCCAAAAATCCCTCCTGTTGAGTACCTGCACACTGCTTGGCTTACTGAACCTGGCTTTTGCTGCTCCAGAGACCGATTGGCCTAAAAAACCCATAGTAGCCATTCTCTCCTTTCCCGCGGGCGGCTCAACCGATATCTTTGCCCGCAGTGTGACCGCCCCACTAGCAGAAGCGCTCGGTCAATCTATTGTGGTGGAAAACAAACCTGGTGCTGGTGGCATGATTGGTTTGCAAGCGGCAGCAAAAGCTGCGCCTGATGGTTACACCATTCACATTAGTGCGCTCACCAACCAGTCGATTGCTTCTGCCTTATTTAAAAATCCGCCTGCTGATTTACAGAAAGATTTTGTGCCAGTGGCACTCATTGGTGCTGTACCCCACTTGATTGTTGTGAATGCCGGCATTCCAGCAAAAAATCTCCCGGAGTTAATCGCCTTTATCAAATCTAAAAAAGGTGACTTCAACTATGCATCACAAGGCAATGGCAGCCTGTCTCATTTAGAGTCCACGTTATTTATGCAGCGCATTGGCGCTACTGGCACACATATCCCCTATAAAGGCAGCAGCTTCGCCCTGCCTGATCTGATTGCTGGTAACACTTTAATGATGTTTGATAGTGTGACCGCTTCATTGCCGCATATTCAGAGTGGGAAGTTACGCCCGATTGCGATTGCTGCTGCAGAGCGCTCACCGTTGATGCCCAACGTTCCAACCTTGGGACAAGATGGTATGAAACAGTTTGATGTAGAGAATTTGTATGCCGTTTATCTTCCCAAAGGCACCTCACCTGCCATTGCCGCTAAGTTAGAAAATGAGATTCGCAAGATTCTGACTAATCCTGACTTTAAGGCGCGTATGGCCGCACAAGGCATTCATCCGCAGTTTGCTAACTCAGAAAAGTTGACTGAGATTACCGCCAACGAAGCTAACAAATGGGGGAAAGCAGTCAAGTCAGCTAATATCAAAATTGATTAAATACTGCTTTCTTTTTCTACGCCTTTTTCTCACCTGTAAGTAACCATGCTCATTTCTCCTCCGTTTGGTGGTGGTCGTGCCCCAGTTCTCGCTAGAAATACCGTTGCTAGCTCTCAGCCCTTAGCAACTCAAGCTGGCATCGAAGCCCTACAAAATGGGGGTAATGCTGTTGACGCGGCACTCGCTACCGCCATCACTCTTACTGTAGTTGAGCCCACCATGAATGGACTTGGTGGGGATAGCTTTGCTATTTTGTGGGATGGTCAGAAGATTCAGGGTTTAAATGCCTCAGGTCGTGCACCTGCAGCTTGGACCCCAGAATATTTTGCCGGTAAATCTGCGATGGATCTGATTGGTTGGAATACTGTCACTGTTCCTGGAATGGTGGCAGGTTGGATTACGCTCTCGAGAAAATTTGGCAAGCTGCCTTTTGCACAACTATTTAAGCGCGCGATTGACTATGCAGAAAATGGCTTTCCGGTTTCTCCAGTGATTGCTCGTCAATGGAACGAAGCTACTCCAGCTCTCCAACATCAACCAGGCTTTAGTGATTCATTTCTCATTAATGGCAAATCTCCGCAAGCTGGTCAAATCTGGCGTTACCCTGCTCAAGCTAAGACCTTACAAGAAATCGCTGCTACCGAGGGTGAGTCTTTTTATAAAGGCCCTCTCGCACAAAGTATGGTGGACTTTGCCAAGGCCACTGGTGGTTGCTTCACGATGCAAGACTTTGCTGATAACCAGCCAGAGTGGGTTGAGCCACTCGCTTTTGATTATGGTGACTACACCCTCCTAGAAATTCCTCCCAATGGCTCAGGTATTGCCGCGCAAATAGCGCTGGGTATTTTGCAAGCTGCTAATGCCAAACAATATCCTGCTAATTCAGCACAACGCATTCATCTACAGATCGAGGCTATGCGTTTGGCTTTTGCGGATGCTTATGCCTATGTGTCTGATGCGCATTCGATGAAAGTGTCCGTATTGAGCTTACTAAATCATGATTACCTCGCAAGCCGTGCTGCCATGATTGATCACAGTAAGGCTGGTAGCTATGGCCCTGGTGACCCACATGCTGGTGGCACTGTTTACCTCTGCGCCGCCGATGAATCGGGCATGATGATTTCATATATTCAATCGAACTTCAAAGGTTTTGGTTCTGGAGTGGTCGCTCCAGGTGGCATTGCCTTTCATAACCGCGGTATGGGCTTTAGCCTCACAGAGGCTCATCCTAATCAAGTGGCTCCTGGTAAGCGCCCTTTCCATACTATCTTGCCAGCCTTCTTAAGCAAAGATGGCAAGCCATCCATGGCGTTTGGTGTGATGGGTGGCAATATGCAACCCCAAGGCCATCTTCAATTTATCATGCACTTTGTCGATGAATCTCTCAACCCACAGGCTTGCTCTGATGCTCCGCGTTGGCGAATTGATGATGTGGGCAAACTCACGGTTGAAGCAGCAATGCCTCAAGGCGTGGTGGATGGATTAAGAGCACTAGGCCATGAAGTAGCCGTACAACCCTCAAACAGCTTAGACTTCGGCAGTGCGCAAGCGATTGCTCGGTTAAGTGAAGAAACGAGCTCTGCTTATATTGCTGGTAGCGATCACCGCCGAGATGGTTTAGCGGCTGGGTTTTAGATTATTTAGAGCTAGGCAAACAATTCATATAAAAGCGTTTGATCTCTTGATCACAACTCACATCTCTAGGCTCAATCGGTCTTTGTAGAGAGATTCCTTCGATTGTTTTGCAGCGACTGAGGGCTACATAGACCTGGCCGGATGCGAAGGCGCCTGAGGAGAGGTCTACCTTGACCTTATCGAGCGTTTTGCCCTGACTCTTGTGAATTGTGACGGCCCAAGCCAGCATCAATGGTATTTGTACATAAGTACCAACAATACTGGGGGAGATTTTTCCAGACATCATGTCATGGTCATAGCGATAGGATTCCCACTGATGACCCATCACTTCAACGGTATTAGAGTACGGGCCGTTCTGCACTATCACTTTGATCTTATCGGGCAGCATCTCACGCACTACCCCGATAGTGCCATTAACCCAGCGCTTCGGAAAATTAGGATCGGTTGCCGTGAACATCACTTTGGCGCCCACCTTCAAGACTAAATTGTTGGGCGCCGGTAGATTGCGTTCATCGATATTGAACTTGCCAGTCGTTTTCCCTGCGTAGACCTTACCCTCAGTCGTAATAGCACGAAGCCCCGCCCCATTGATCTGATCGGCTCTTGCGTTAGTAGTGGTTAGCGTAATCGTTTGCTCATCTACCGCTTCATCCTTGCGATAACACTGTGCATTCAGGGTATCTAGTGCTTCATCGACATCATGATTAATGCGAATGCGATTGAGTAGACTGGCAAAGTGCTCATCCTTTTGGCGGAAGATCTTCGATAGCTCCACCATCGTGACATCCTTGCGGTGTAATGCCATGGCACAAAAGAAGTATGGTCCTTCGTAACCCCGATCGGCGAGTACTTGCATGTCACTACTCGAGACAACAGGTGGTAGCTGAAAGAGGTCGCCTACAAACATCACCTGAATGCCCCCAAAGGACTTGCCTTTTTGCGGACCATTCTCACGCAAGAACAAATCCATCGCATCCACGACATCAGTTCGCACCATTGAGATCTCATCAATGATGAGTAAACGAATATCTTTATAGAGGCGCTTATCACGCAATGGTTTGATATCTTCTTCAGGAAAAATTAAGCGCGGTGGCAAGCGAAAGAAAGAGTGAATCGTTACGCCCTTGACCTGGAGTGCAGCAACCCCCGTTGGCGCTACCACGACCACATTACCGGGGATGGTTTCACGGAGATAGCCGATTAAAGTGGTTTTCCCGGTCCCCGCTTTACCACTGACAAATATATAGGGGTCATGACGCTCAATAGCCTCGATGACCGCCTGGTAATCAGGGGTGATTTCAATTTCGGAAGAGAGGGGTTCAGCAGGAAGACTCATGGGCTAGCAAACTATACCCTGAGCGTAGGTTTTTCGGATAAAACCTACTGATCAAAGATTAATGCGGCTTAACAAAGGCCTTTGAAAAAAATCCCAAGATCTTCTTCGCTAAATTCTGGCTTTTCTCACGCAAGCCCTCGGTATCAGTAGCGTTGAGGGCTGAAGCAGACTGCGCTTGACGCTTAGCCAGTAAATCTGATATTTCATTAATCAATCTGGGGTTGGACTCCAGAATAGGCGCAATATTATCCTTCTTGATCTCAATTAATACTGCGTCAGTCTTGGCAAATACATCAGCAGATCTTGGGGCCCCAGTGAGTAAGGACATCTCACCAACGCAATCGCCTGGCCATAGAGTTGCAACCGTCACCAATTGATCCTTTTTGTCATGAATTTTGACTTCGAGAGCGCCTTCAGAAATCAGGAACATACTATCGGCTTGCTCACCATGTCGAATCAACTGCTCACCTTTAAAGCAACTGGATGTCGAAGCAGTTTTAGACAGTTGCATGACTTCTTCATAGCTTAAGACTTTGAGAATACCGTACTCATAAGTCTCATAAAGTCGATTAGAAGTTTTGGATGCATGATTGTCGAATTCCTCCACCTCAATAGAATTTCTAGTATTAATACCTGCAGCAGTCAAAAAGCGCAACACCGTTCTCATCACCGCAGATTCAGAATCGATAATCTTCATGCTGGGTATGCACTCGTACTGCATTCTATAAATGACGGCACCCTCAGCAATCTTTCCAACACCGCAAAAATAGGTATGAACAAAATCCTTATTTTTTTCTAAAAGCGCTTCAAGCGCTAAATTGAGGACTTCTATAACTTTTTCTGGATGATTCACAGAATCTAACTGAATCTCGAGATCTCGTCGAGACCCCCTGCCTTCTTGCTGCTTTGTCAGGTTCACATAGCTCATTCCCATAAAACGGGTATTGGGAATTTTGAATAAATAATCGTATTTATCTTTCAGGGTGACCATGCGATGGTCAAATTGAATCACCTGATAAAAGACTGGTTTCTCGCCACCAGCAATCTCAATCCAGTCGTTGATTGCAATCAGCCGATCCGTCTGAATCACAATGCTATTGACAATATCGGCAATGAGATCTTTACAGATATAACCCACACTCAAACCAATAGCACCAGAAGCTGCCAAGAGATAGTTTGCAGAATGGTCAAAGAGCAAAATAAAGCTCGCCAAACCAAACATGGCATAAATCAAGATGCTAAAACCCTGAACCAGAATGGCAGGTATCTGTGCTTTTTTGGAGTGAGTATTAAATCGAATCACTGCCCAGCGCATGAATACATCAGTATTGACTGCTAAGAGCACTAATTGCAGGACTGCTACACCATCAGTACCAGCAAAATCATAGCCATCTGCCAAGTCAGTGAAAGTCCAGCCCCACATGGAGCCACCATGTTTTTCAAGCCAGGAAAGTAAGAGCAGATTGCATCCCAAGAGCAACCAAACTAGTACTTTTAAAATGGTAGTTTTATTAAATAAGCGCATTTTGATGGATTGTGACTGAGACGCTCAATAATACCCCAGACCAGTTTTCGGCCATCAACGTCCGTAAAATAAAGTCGCAAATCTTGACGGATACGCTTTTTAGACATAATTTCTGACAGCTTGGTCTAGAATCCAGCCCTACCTCAAGGCACCCACTCATTGGGGCATAGCCTCCTACCCATCATCAGAATAATACGATCCAGTAATGCTATGTAGCATGCTAGGCAAGCGAAATGGATAAAGCCTACTTGCCACTAATCATAGTGAGCACCTGTCAGGGTCTGACTGGGAAGCTAGCTATACATTTACTAAAAAATAGGCTCAAATAACAGTAATGATGAACACTTGTACTTTACGAATCCTTGGATGCAGTGGTGGCATTGCCTCTGGTTTGCGCACCACCTCCCTGCTTCTGAATGAATCCATCCTGATTGATGCTGGTACAGGCGTAGGCGATCTTACTTTACAGGAATTGAAAAAGATAGATCATGTCTTTTTGACGCATAGCCATCTTGACCATATCTGTAGTATTCCTTTTATTGCTGATGCTGTTGGCGCGTCAAGAGGTAAGCCATTAAAGATTTATGGAATTTATGAAACGATTCATGCGCTCCAGAAACACCTTTTTAATAATGTGCTTTGGCCTGACTTTACTAAAATTCCAAGCACACAGAATCCTTTTGTATCTTTATCCCGAATCGAAATAGGCGCCCCTACTCAATTAGGGAATATCAATATCATCGCATTACCAGTTGATCACAGCATTGCTGCAAATGCTTATGCTATTGAGTCTGATACAGGGGCTTTAGTTTTCAGCGGCGATACTGGCTCAAGCAATCAATTTTGGGATGCTGTCAATCGCACCATCCCTATGAAGAAGCTCCGACACCTGATTATTGAGACTTCTTTCTTGAATGCTGAAGAGAAGCTCGCTTCAATCTCTGGACACCTCTCTCCCAAGTTATTAATCCAAGAGCTTGGAAAGCTGGACTTGCAGGTTTCTCACCCAGATTTGCAGATTTGGATTAGCCACCTCAAACCCGATGGTGGCGAGGACATCATGACTGAAATTAGTCATGAAGCGCTCTCCTTTGAAATCAAGCCCAGGATCTTAACAAGAGGCATGGCACTTCAGTTTTAGTCATGCAAATATTTTATCTTTGTTAGATATATCATTGACTCCATCTACATAGCGCTCAAACGCATGCAATAAATCAATATTTCATGTAAATTTCCACCTATCGGTCTTTTACACATCGAAAGCCGATGTATACAACGGCAATATCTGCTGACTTAGATTCCACATCAGACTCTTGCTGTCGTTCTGGACCATACCACCATGATGCACCGCGAGTAATATACCCACCGCTTCTCTCGGTAGCAGTCCACTCCCAAACATTACCGCCCATGTCATATAAGCCATTCACACCAGGCTTGGTCGTCTTACTAGCAACATGTCCAGTACCACGATTGAGCGCACCTGCTGGTGCAAGCCCTTTGTAGTCACCGCAACCATTTAAGCAATGTGATGGTGCCGGAGTGCTTCCGCCTGGAAAAGGATAACGCTGCCCTTTAACATATCCAATAGGAGGATTGGTTCTTTGCTCTAAGAATGCGGCGCTGGTCCATTCCGCATCAGCTGGTAAACGTTTGCCGTAATAACGACAAATCGTCTCGGCTTCTTTTTGATTGAGATGTACTGCAGGCTCAGAGTCTTGGGCAGCAACTCCATATGGCGTCTTCCAAGTCCAGCCTAACTTTTGCACAAAGCCGCTTTCGTAATTTAAACCGCCACCCTTCTTTTCTGCGGCGCTCACAAAACCAGTTGCCTTGGCAAAATTAGTGACATCGCCTATCGTCATCTCAGTTTGATCCCAATTCAGATTGCCGATCTGCACGCTCGCTATTGAAGAGACGGGTGCACTTTGACTTGGAGTCGATTTGAGCATGAAGT
>Ga0114978_10004249_pt1 | contig 11629 bp, 5 predicted proteins | sample S_140212_EF_Meta_FD_87027 | JGI IMG/M metagenome (GOLD analysis project Ga0114978, IMG submission 87027) | Freshwater microbial communities from Lake Simoncouche, Canada to study carbon cycling - S_140212_EF_MetaG | ecosystem: Environmental > Aquatic > Freshwater > Lake | place: Lake...
AGAATACCCAAGTACCCGGACCCATATTTCCGGGGCCTGAACGGCGGCGTCTACTACATGCCACCCGGGGGCGAGAAAGAGGCTGAGCTTATCTATGCAGACGACATATACGTCGTCTCACGGGTAAGGGACCCCAACGTAGGCGACGGTGTCGTCATCAAACTACATATGCCGAAAGAGGGTATCCGGGAGTTCACGGCGTCCAACGACGACCTGTCAAGCAAGGACGAGCTACGCAGCATACTGTCTCTGAATGGCGTGATGTGCAAAACCAAACAGTTTAACAGGGTTATCGACTACATCGTCGATTCCTGCGCTGAAATTAGATACAAAGGGAAAATGAACGAGATGAGACTTCAATTCGGTTGGGCTGACAACGACAGCAAATTCATCATCGGTGACCGTGAGATCAGCAAGGACGGTAGCTTCTATAGCCCGCCTTCCGGGACCACAAAGGCCATGGCCGACAAGATGCAGCCAAAGGGCACGCTGGAGAAGTGGCGGGATGTCTTTAACCTGTACGGCAAGCCCGGGCTAGAACCCCATGCGTTCGCAGCGCTGTCTGCCTTCGGCTCACCCCTGCTTAAGTTCACCGGCCAGAGCGGGGCCCTGCTCAACATCGTTCACCCTAGGTCGGGTACGGGCAAGACGACCATCCTGCATATGATTAACAGTGTATACGGCGACCCCCTGACGCTGTGTATGAACAAGGAAGATACGCATAACTCGCGTATGCAGATGATCGGCGTGCTTAGGCACCTTGCGCCAACCATCGACGAGATCACCAACATGCTGCCGCAGCAGATATCGGACCTTGCCTACGCCGTCCCGCAGGGTCGGGCCAAGGAGCGCATGAAGGGGTCAACAAACGAGCTTCGGCTTAACGCCACAATGTGGCAGTTGATGTTGGTCAGTAGCTCCAATTCGTCCCTGTATGAGAAGTTGTCGGCGCTTAAGGGCGCACCAGACGGCGAGATGATGCGTATCATGGAGTACAAGATCGACTACACAACGGCGCTAGAGCAGTCCTACGCTAAGGAAATGTTCGACCACCAGCTGCTTAACAACTACGGGCACGCGGGGCCTATCTACGCCGACTACCTGATAAAGAACCGGGACGAGGTCATATCAGATGTCCTCAAAACCCAGAGTAACGTTGACCTTGAGCTTAAGATTACCCAGCGCGAGCGGTTTTGGTCGTCGGTAGTAGCGTGTAACCTTGCGAGTGGCCGCATCGCCAAGAGGCTTGGTCTGCTTGATTGGAACTTGAAGACCATCAGGGAGTTCTCTTACGACATGGTCAACGGGCTTCGTAATGAGGTCGTACCCCCGGTCAACAACCCTGTGGGGGTCGTCGGTGACTTCATGAACAGGCATTACCACAACATGCTAGCCATAAATGACGGCGTAGACTTGCGGTCTGGCCTTAACGTAGCGCCGAGGGTGGAGCCCAAGGGTGAGCTTATTATACGGTATGAGCCCGACACCAAGCGGATGTTCATCGTGTCCAAGGCGTTCAAGAACGACTGCGTGAAGTTCCAGATCAACTACCGAGACACTGTGAACGAGTTGCTAAAGATGGGCATCATCACCAAGCTCGACGATAAGCGCATGGGCAAGGGCACGAACCTTATGTCCACCAACGTGCACACGCTGATCTTCGATACCACGCACAAAGAGTTCTTGGACATGAACGCTTTCCTGCCCCCTGAGGTACCCGATGCTGGTGGAGAAGGTTAGCTACGACATCAACTGGAAGGCGTTTAAGCGGGGGTACTCGTTCTTTATACCTTGCCTAGACCCCGTGCGTGCCAAGCAGGAGATACTTCGTACCACAAAAAGGTTCAAAATCCCTGTGGTTACGAAGGTGGTTATCATAGAGGGCATAAGAGGCTTGCGGGTCTGGCACACGTGAGTTAACTTTACCCCGAGAGAGTTGCTCCTCTCGTTAGTTGGTGTGGTCTAACTGGCCCTCGTCGGGAAACTGACGGGGGTCTTTTTATTGCTTAAAGGGCTTCGTGGGTTCCGCGATTGGCCCCCCGGCTATGTACCACTCTAGGTCATCCAGATAATCGTCTTCTATGGGCACACCGTCTATTTCGCTGTCTCTCTTCTTCAAGAAGGCTTCGTAAGAATTATCCAAAGTTTCGTCGTCTATCTGGAACTCTTCTCCGGGGTACCGCGTATTGTACTTCTCTATTGCTTTACCAGCCGCGACAGCTTTGTCGCTATCGTCTGTAGCCATGGCTACGTTCATCAACGCTATGGCACGTGCCTTTTCTGTGTTGGCACGCTGTATCTGCTTAATAGCTTCAAACCGCATATTTTGCTGACGGGAAATTGCCTCGGGTGTGAAACCAAGGAACGCAGCTATCTTGCTGATGGTGTCTATATCTTCGGGCGCAACGACCTGAGAACCCTTGCTCGTCTCAAGTCCTTCGGTTACCACGCGCTCGCCCATAATTGGGCCTTTGAGAAAACCGGGCATAACCCGTTCTACGCCGCGTAGGATGTCACCGTTGTTCCAGTCTTTTGCAGCAAGGTCTATGTTGGTACCGAGGGACACGGTAGGTCCAAGGTTAGCAAGCAAAAAGTTCTTGGCGGTCTCGACCCACGTATCTCCGGGCAAACCTTCCCGGAACCACATACCGTTGTACGAAGTGCTTGGAGCAAAGTTAAACCCGGATAGGGCGGATATTGGACCAATTTCTAGTATTCGAGCTAGGCTAGATTGTTTTCCTCCCAACGTAGGAACAGTTATATCCCCGAAGTGACTTGGCAGGTACTGATAGCGGAACCTAGCGTCTGCATTGTTCGCAAGGTAGGGGTTCAATTCTCTACGCTTACGCTTGTCCTCGTCATCCTCAAACTGATCCAATGCAAGGTCTATGATGCTGTTAACTACACTATACAGTGGCAGACCTGTTGCGCCACCAAACACAGCGGCCATAGCCAAAACGCCCAGTAGTTCCTTACGGGCTTCGATCTTAAGCTCGGGGTCCAAACCCCGTGTTGACATCAAGATAGCCTTTACGAAGAACTTCGTCTGAACCGCAGAGAACATCTTAAACATGAATATGGACCTACCAACGGGGTGCTTGAACACCGGAGGCCGTTCTGTAGCTCTATAGTCGCCAAGTTTATCGAAGGTACCCTCTGCCGCTTCGTCGATAGCGGCAGCATGGGCGTCTTTCTCCGACATAGTCTTTCTGAACTTATCGTAAGCCAGATCGTACCACATAAGGAACGACATCTCGCGGGACATAGCTTCCGTAGCACCAAACATGCTTGTCGCCGCATCATATACTGTCTGCTGCAACCGTTTAGTCGCCTTGGAAGACAAGTTAGTTGGCGTCTTTGTACGCCCTGTTACAGTAGCAACTTCCGTCTGCGCGACTACCCGGCGTAGCACCGCCTCTCTAAGGGCGGCACTCCTTCTAGGGTTATTTTTAACGCGGCCCGCTTTTTTGAGCGAAGGCATCGTAAGCATTACGTCGCCGTCTTCGTCAGACTCCTTAATCTGGAGCGCATCAAACGCTGCCAAGTACTGTAAGAATTTCACATTACCCTTAATGAACCCATAGCGGGACCACAGTGTGGGCATCACGCGCATAGGTATAGAGGTCATATTCGTAAGGGCACTACGGGCGCTGGACAGGAACCATATGAAGTTCATGGTGTTTAGCGCAGACGCCAGACGGTTACCTACTGGCGGGTTAACGTTCTCCTTAGCAGAGGATACCATCCGCTTCAGCAGCACATCTAGTCGCTGCTTAGTAGCATCGTCCTTCATACCCCCGGTCTTAAGGAGTTCACTCGCCATCTCTATAGCGCGGTCTATACGGTCTACATGCTCCAGCTTGCTGAGTTCGTTAGCGTAGGCTTCGGCTGTAGCGCCAAAAATACGGATAGGGTCGGTGGAGAACCCGGTTCTGTTCTTGGCGTGCATGAAGCGCTTACGGATACTACTGTCAGGCAATGCCTCTAACCGGGCTTGGTAGAACGTATCTTTGAGGCTTTCCTTCTGTGCGTCACCAAGATTTGACTTATCAATTATGTCAAAGGTGGCCGCAAGGGCCCCATCGGAACCTACAAATTCACCACGCTCGTTAGCAGTATCTCCGTGCCCGGACTCGAATACATTGCCGTCGTCAGGCTCTACCCCAAGCTCACCAGCAATTACGCGCTTATAGTGGTTGCGTTCTGCGGCGCTGTCAAACTTATAGAACTCCGGTTCGCCATTAACGCCCCCGGTCTTAACCCGGAACCAGTACTCACCGAACCGCATAAACGGCGAATACTCTTCGGGGACCGTCTCTCTAACTATGTTGTTATACTCGGGGTCTTCAGCGCTCCTAGCCTTTTCATACTGAGCCTTCAACGACTCTTTCATGCTGGTACGAGTATTAGCGTCTAACCCCGGTATGGCATCTACAGCTCTATCAAGCAGTGTACGCCGCAGCGCATACATGTCTTTGTAGAACTGACGCAGCCTTATGTATTCCCGCTGACCGTTCTCCTGCTTACCAAGCTCGTCCCAAGCGGCGTAGGCTTCTTTGATGTGGGCCTCACGCTTTGCGCGGCCTTCCTTGAGGTTTTTAATTTCCCCGGGGATATTGGTGTTTGCAAGGAGCCTAACATATCCTTGCATAACAGAATCGTTCTTAAGCGCCTCACCAACGTTATCGTGTGCTGTCACATCTATCCGGTTCAACCGGGCTAGAACTTGCATTTTGCTTAGGGCCGCGTTGCCGTACTTATGAACAAACTTCTCGGCACTCTTGCCTATTTTATTAAACGCTTCAGTCAGGTTAGCACGCTTAGCAGAGAGGGCGTCTACCTCGGTCTTAATACGCCGAAGGGTAATACCAAACTGCTTATTTACAGACCCAGCGATATCCGCGACAACGGAATCCGGCATAAATTTAAGGAGTACTTCGAGCGAAGGTAGGCTGAAGGCGTTTAGTTTGTCCTTAAGCGCCGCGATAAAGGCAGAGGCGTCGTGTTCCTTTATGGCTGTGCCAACTGCCGCCGTACCTTGGGTAGCATTGAACCCGCGCCGGAACTTTTGAGCGTTAACAGAAAGTTTTTCCTCAACCTCAACAGGGGTACTTGGTTTACCTGCGCTTTCTGAAGCAGTAGCAGCAGCAAACAACGGTAGTTCTTCGGGACCTTTAACCGGCGCAACTTCAGGGGCCGCTCCGGGGGTCGTTCCAAGTGTCGCTCCGGGGGCCGCTTCCGTCTCTGGTACTTCTAGACCAGCGTTTCGCAGAGCTTCTTGGTATTCAGCGTCGATCCCGGGCTTATTCTGCTGGTACGCATAACCAGATATGGCGCGTTCTGCATCGGCTTGGGCCTTGGCTTCAACCTGTGCTTCCTTAGCGGAAAGTGGAGCGGGGGCAGCGGCGGGGGCGGCGATAGGAGCAGCGGGAGCGGCGGGGGTAGGAGCAGCGGGAGCGGCTGGAATAGGAGCAGCGGGAGCAGCGGCGATAGGAGCAGCGGGAGCGGCTGGAATAGGAGCAGCGGGGGTAGGAGCAGCGGGAGCGGCGGGGGTAGGAGCAGCGGGAGCGGCGGGGGTAGGAGCAGCGGGAGCGGCGGGGGTAAGTGGGATAGCTTCAGGAACAGGAGCAGCGGTAGTGGCAGAGACAACGGCGGGCGCACCTTCAAACGGAACTTCTTCGGCAACCTTAGCCTTGACCTTCTTGGGTACGGCGGGTTCGCCTTCCAGTACCCGTGTGAGCGACACGTAGGGGTCACCGCCGTTGCTGTTCACGAGACGCTGCGCGGCTTGATTTATGTCTTTGTTGGCTACTTCAATACCCTTGAAGGCGTCCGTAGCGACAATAGCTTTAACGGCTTCTATTGCCTGCGTGGTACGAGCTTTCTTCGGGGTACTAGGATCAAGAGTAAGTATGGGGGCAGCGATAGGGGTAGGGGAGACGGTAGGGGCAGTGGGGGAGATAACTTCGGGTGTAGGCAGAACCTCACCCTCGTAGTTTTCCCGTTCCCGCTCCAGTTCCCGCTTTTGCTCATACTCGTACTGGCGCTCTTGGCGAGCCCCTTCGTCCTCGTCGCGTATATACGGGATACCCTTGATTGGCGGGGCTTCCGCGACTTGGTTTATGACGTTCTTTACGGGTTCTACAGCGACTTCATCTAGTGCACGCGGGACGTTAACTTCTCCAGTTCCAGCCTGCTGAGTAGCCCCACTAGGAACTCCCAGTCCTGCTCCCGCAGCTCCTGTAGCTGCGCTGGCAACTCTTGCATCGACATCTTCCCCGCTAGGAGGAGAAACGCTAGGTTCAGGTCCGATATCTCCAGATTCCCCAGCTGGCCGCTGGTCAATTTGTTCAGGTCCACGCGGTGCCTCTCTTCCTAGGTTCGTCCTCGCAGTAACAAGGGCCGTATCGGGGTCTGTGTTGCGCGACGCAAGCCGGTCAAACTCAGCTTTAAGTGCCGGATCACTTGCGGCTTCCGTAGCTACTTCCTCATAGGAGCGAGGCTTAGGGGCACCCGCTTCCGCTGTTTTTTCTGCGGCAAAGCCACTAGGCGGCGCACTGGGGGGCGGCGGGGGTTCTTCCCCACCAAACCCTGCTTCAGTTTTGGCTTTTTCTTTAGCTTTAGCCCGCGTCTCTAGCGCCGCTTGGGCACCACCAATGGGACCGCCGAGCAACGCACCGCCGATACCGGCCTGTATAAGTTCATTTCTCCACTGGTCTGTAGGAACACCAGCCTGCCAAAGTTCCAGTGCTTGCTGCGCCACTTCCTGCGGCGCTTCAAACGCGACACCCTTACCAACACCACGGGCGACTTTACCAGAAAAGCTCCATTTGCCGTTTTTTGCGGCGTCGGCCATTACGTCTATGGCTTCTTGGGCGGGCTTACCCCCGATAGCAAGGTTCTTAAACAACGGGAACCGGCTAAGCAGCGGGGCAAAGACTTTACCACCAACAAGGTCCAACGCAGTTTGCCCCGCAGTGGCGGCAGTAGTTTTAAGTAGAGAAAGCTCTTGGGGTGTACGCCCAGCATCTAGGGCGGCTTGCTGCTCTTGCGCCGTCCTTGCAAGGTTTTGAATTTCGTATTGTGCAGCTGCCGTGCCGTAGCCACCGACGCCACCAGTAAGTGCGCCCACAGCGAGGGACGGGGCAATAAAGCCCAACGAGCCACCAATCATTTCCTTGGCAGCTTCCACGTTGCGCCCAAAGGTAGATAGGTCTTCCGTAGGCGACAGGCCGAAATCAGCAGATTTATACTTAGACTTCCTAGCCTCAATCAGCGCTTTCCGGGTTTCCGGCGTCTGGTTAACGGCAAAAGCCGCAGCCTCAGGGGTCGCACCAAGCGTAGTAAACTGCTCACCAAAGCTCCCTGTAAGACCCGCATATTCCTTGGGGGCTTCTTCAGGCGTAGGTGTTAGCTTAGAAAAAATGTTATTAAGTTCCGCCTCCGTAGGCGGGCTATCACCTCGTAGTGTTACTGTCCTGCCTGTTTGCGGGTCGGTAACATTATATACAGGCATAAACTAGTTCCCGGATTCGGATACTGCAAAACGACCTATTTGCTGGGTCTTACCTGTAGGAGCATTAAGTTTTTGGGCAGTTTTGGGTTTTACGAGGTTCAAAGCGTCTATCTCAGCTTGTTTTGCTGCGATGAGCGAAGCTAATTCTTTTTCATCTTTTTTCAGTTTCGCTAACGAAATTTTGCGGGCATACTTGGCATCAATTTTTCCTTTCTCGACAAGGTAAGAATTTCCCTCGGTAATGTCCGCCCCGTACATACTACCCGCCTGTTTAAGTTGCAGCATCAGCTCTCGCTCCCCCGGGGTAGCGTTCAAGAACTTATCTACTAATGCTATTCCCTCAGGGGTTTTCAGGCCAACCCGTAGTTGGGCAGCGATCTGTTCACGTTGGACTTCACGATCCAACTGTTTTTCCAGTGCGGCCTGCTTATCCTTATTAGCGTTATAATACATCGTATAGGCAGCATTTGCCGAACTTACATTATCAGTATGCGCGGCTATCTTAGCGGCAAAGGCTTGGGCCCTCTCTTCCTTCTCATCAGCACGACGCTCCTTGAGCGAAGCCTGCATGGTGGGCATAGCCGCCTTGAAACCTTCACCAATGTTAGTTAGTGCGTTCTGCGAGGTACCAGCCATCATACTAAACCCAGCCTGCATCAGAGCAGAGTACAGGTCTTCCTTCTTACGTGCGGCCTTGTCTTCGGCAGAAGTCTTATCGGGGGTGGGAACGTCCCCGTATAATTTCTTAACACGCGCCTGCATATCTTCTAGGGTTTCTTCCTTCTTAGCGGGCGTAGCGGCGGCGTCAGTTGGCAAATCGGGTCTTGCAGTGGGGATTGGAACATTCTTAGCTTTAGCTACGTCACGTGCACGGGCAGCGAAGTCAACACGGGGGCGCGGAGCCGCAGCGGGCGGAGGCGGAACAACGGGAGCCACAGCGGGGGTAATGACTTCCGGTTGCTTTTGACTTTCTGCGTTTGCGTATATCGCCTGCCGTGCCGCGTTTCTTTGCTCGTCCGTAGCGCCTGTGTCAGTCGCTGCTGAAAACATACCAGCCAGAAGGTTTGTATTTTCTGTAGCAGGGGGCAGATCGGGAGCAACGTAAGGCTTGCCTCTCCGTAGCTGGTCAATTTCAGCCGAAAGGGCTTGACGTTCCGCAGACGTAGAGTTCTGCAAATAGTTGGGGTTGCCCATAGTAGCCATCAAAACCTTAAGCCGCTCAGCCCTTGCGCTTACTTCATCGCCCGTAGCAAAAGCCACGATACCGCCGCCAGCGAAGGTATGCTCGTCGAACATATAGTCCGGCACAGGCAGCGACGTGAGACCGCCTTCGGCCATGCCAACGGGACCCTGAGGAGGGGGACCACCCTGAGGCGGCGGGGGAGGCGGAGGACCACCCGGAGGAGGACCACCCTGAGGAGCGCCTTGAGGCGGCGGACCACCCGGAGGAGGACCACCCTGAGGACCACCCGGAGGAGGACCACCCTGAGGACCACCCGGAGGCGGAGGACCACCCTGAGGACCCTGCGGCCCAAGGACCTGCTGCGCTACAGTCTTGTTGGGTGCCTGCTCCTGTACCTGTGCAGAACGCATCCGGTCAATAAACATACCAGCCAAAAGGCCCGACGTGGGGTCAATAAGCCCAGACTGGACCGCCTGAGCGATCTTCTGCTTATTACCACCGTACTCCATGGCAATACGCTCAGGAGCCTGAAGACTAAACGGCTTGGGGGCGGGTGCGGACATGGTTATTTATTACCTATTCAGCTGGTAGAGGCTAGCGGCACTGAGGCCCGCACCGGCTGCCTGACTCGCTAAGGACGGGCTAGGGGCATACGTAGTCTGCGAAGTATTCATAGCCTGTGGGAGACCACGAACTAAGTTACTATAGTAGCTAAGCTGCTCCATCGGGAAGTTCTGCTGACGCAGGAAGTCCGAAAACTGCTGATCGTATCTCTGCTGCTGGAGCCCCTGCTGTTCTCTACCCGCTGCCGACGTTGCCTGCATACGCTGCATATCTGAAGTCTGCTGTGCGGTACCGAGGTTACCAAGGTTCTGAGCTGCCGAGTTAGCCGCCTGATAACCCTGTAGACCAAGGTTAGCCCCGAACTGACGGGACTGTTCAGCTTGCTTCTGGGCATCCATATCATACTGCTGGTTAGCCAGCTGGGCCTGCATATTCTGGCCTGAACCAAGCCGCTGGGTGTCGAGATTAGCCTGAAGGTTCTGGTTACCGACATTGTAGCCCATAGTCTGGTTAGCCAGAGCAGCCTGTAGGGCCTGTTGCTGGTTAAGCCCCTGCTGTTGGAGCTGAGCAGCTTGGTTCTGAACGTTAGACTGCTGCCGATTATTAAGGTTAGCCAGTGCGGTCTGCATACCAGTGGTGGTACGAAGGTTCTGAGTCTGTAGGTTAGCAGCAAGGTTCTGCTGCCCCGTGGTAAGACCCGACTGCTGGTTAGCCAGAGCCGCCTGAAGCGCCTGAGCAGAGCCAAGACCCTGAGTCTGTAGGTTAGCAGCAAGGTTCTGCTGGGCTGTAGTGAGGCCCGCCTGCTGGTTAGCTCTCTGGGCGTCCATCTGCTGGCCCGAACCCAGTTGCTGGATACCAAGTCGCGCTGCGAGGTTCTGCTGGTTTGCCCCCTGCTGCATCTGCTGCTGTGTATTGAACTGCTGCTGGGCGTTTTGGAAGGCGTTCTGAGACCCGGTGGCCTGAATCTGCCCCATCTGCTGCCCAAGGTTACGCTCACGCTCCGTGCCAGCAAGCAACTGCCTTGCGCCGCCGTAAGTACCCTGACGCGACGCACCAAGATTACCGGCAAGTTGACCTATCTTGGCATCACGAACTGCCTGTTGCTTCTGAACGTCAACAACGTTCTGCATATAGGGCGACATATACTGCTGAACTTGGGCGCTATCGAACTTATCCGGGCCAGCCATCTGGTAGTCTTGGAGCTGGGGAGCAGATATGTCTTTCGGCCCCTGCATCTGGTAGTTCTGGAGTTGGGAAGCAGATACGTCTTTCGGCCCCTGCATCTGGTAGTCTTGCAGCTGTGGGTTGTAGTCAGTCTGGGCAGCCTGCATCTGGGGCGCATTATACTGCTGCGCAGTAACGTCCTGAGGACCCCGCATCTGGTAGTTTTGGAGCCGGGGTCCCTGAACCTGATTGGAACTAAACTGCCCCTGCTGAAAGTTCTGACCGGCATTTAGCGCCCCAATGCCAGCCTGCGTAGCTATATTAGACGCAGTGCCGTACTGATCCGGCCTCTGCATATTTATCGCCATACCTTGGGCTTGCTTCTGGGCGTCAGTGAACCCGGCGATACGCTGGCCTTCGTAGGGGGTATACTCGCGGTTAGACTCCGCCTGCGCACGCGAGGCAATATCCGTTACATACGGCTGCAAATATGCAGGCAGGTTGGTAGTAGTCTGTTCTACCTTCTGTACTTGGTTTGCACCGCTGCTGCCGCCGCCCATATTAAGCTCCTAACCCTGAATCCGCGATGGGCAGCTCATAAGTCTGCCACAAAGGTTTATATCCATCTTTTTGGAAAATCTTGCTCCAGCCCAGTCGGCCAGAGGACTCAATACCATCGCAGTGGTTGTCGAACGCCCAGTGTTGCAGGACACGTAGCATCCCGTCTTTCCACTGCTCCAAGTCGTCCCCACTAGTGAAAACTAAATCCAAGCACTTCTTCTTCGGGTAGTGTTTGAACGTTGTAATCACTACCCCCTTTATCTCTTTGTTTTCGTTAAAAGAAACCCACAGATCGTGGTCGTACTGCATGACTGCGTTTTTAATGTCTTCAGCGTCAAAGCGCCCGTAAGTGTACTCAGCGGCACGGGCCATATAGCCTTCTATCTGGGGCCATACTTCGGGTACATGGTCAAACGGGACTAGCGAAGACTTCATGCGAGCGCAGCTCTTTTCAAATCTGCTTTGTACTGTTCCAAGGACTCGTCCCAAGTAAAGAAGTGCCTGACTTCCATACTGACACTACGCATATATTCGATACCCCGGGTGAGGGATATCATGAACAGCAGAAGCTCCATGTACCAGCCACGCAGCACATAGGAGAAAACTTGATCGTTTTCGCCGCCCTTTTCTAGCTTGTTAGC
>Ga0114978_10004252_pt1 | contig 11625 bp, 11 predicted proteins | sample S_140212_EF_Meta_FD_87027 | JGI IMG/M metagenome (GOLD analysis project Ga0114978, IMG submission 87027) | Freshwater microbial communities from Lake Simoncouche, Canada to study carbon cycling - S_140212_EF_MetaG | ecosystem: Environmental > Aquatic > Freshwater > Lake | place: Lake...
CACCCATCTCCATGTCAGCCTGGACGTCGATTTCCTGGATCCCTCCATTGCACCTGGCGTGGGCACGACCGTGCGCGGAGGCCCGACCTACCGCGAAGCCCAGCTCTGTATGGAAATGATCGCCGACACCGGTCGCCTGGCATCGCTCGACCTGGTGGAACTGAATCCGGCGCTCGACCTGCGTAACCAGACCGCCGAACTGGCGGTGGACTTGATTGAAAGCCTGTTCGGCAAGAGCACCTTGATGCGCCAATCGGCGGGTCGCGCCTAACCGTCAGCCTGTTGCTGCAACCCGGATTTAGTCGGCGCTGGGATCGACCCGCAGCGAATAATCGACTGCGCTGACATCCTTGGTCAGCCGGCCGATCGAGATCCGGTCGACGCCGGTGGCTGCGATCCAGCGCAGTTGCTCGATGGCCACGCCGCCCGAGACTTCCAGCAACGCGCGCCCGGCAGTCAGCGCCACTGCTTCGACCATCATCGCTTCGCTGAAGTTGTCGAGCAGCACGCTGACCGCACCTGCCGCCAGCGCCTGCTCCAGTTCGGGCAATGATTCGACCTCGATCTGTATGCTCACGCCGGCATTCAAGGCCTGGGCGGCCTGCAATGCCGCGGCGATGCCGCCGGCTGCGGCGATATGGTTTTCCTTGATCAGGATGCCGTCATAGAGCGCCAAGCGCTGGTTCGAACCACCGCCGACGCGCACCGCGTATTTTTGCGCCAGGCGCAGCCCGGGCAGGGTCTTGCGGGTATCGAGGATCTGGCAACCGCGCGGGTTGCTGCTGGCGCCGGCGATCGCCTGCACATGGGCATGGGTCGAGGTCGCGGTGCCCGACAGCAGTTGCAGAAAGTTCAATGCCGGACGTTCGGCCGACAGCAGCGCGCGACCCTCGGCTTCGATCACGCAGACCTTGCTGTCAGCCGCCATCAACGCGCCTTCGGCGTAATGCCAATTGATGCTTGCCGACTGATCGAGCGCCAGCAGCACCGCCTCGAACCAATCGCGACCGCACAGAACTGCCGTCTCGCGCACCGTCAGGCTCGCCTTGACGCGCCTGCCGGCGGGCACCAACTGCGCGGTCCAGTCGCAGACCCCGATGTCCTCCTGCAGCGCATCGCGAACATTGCGCTGGCGCGCCTCGGCCAGCGTTTCGTTGCGCTCGAACATGCTTATTCCGGCTGGCCGATCGTCAGGCTCAGCGTTGCCAGGCCCTCGATCGCGCCGGTGATCACGTCACCTGGCTTGACCGCGCCAACGCCGTCTGGCGTGCCGGTGTAGATCAGGTCGCCCGGCTCGAGGTGGTAATAATGCGACAGATTGCTGATGACTTCAGCCACATTCCAGATCTGGTCGGACAGATCGCCGCGCTGTTTTTCGACACCGTTGACCGCCAGCGTGATGGCCCCCTGGTTCAGCGGGCCGATCTCGCTGACCGGCACCAGTTCGGTGATCAGCGCCGATTGCTCGAAGCCTTTGGCGGTATCCCAGGGGCGGCCCATCGATTTGGCTTCGGCCTGCAGGTCGCGCCGCGTCATGTCGAGCCCGGCGGCATACCCCCAGACAGCAGCTTGCGCGTCAGCGGCCGCGATCTTGAAGACCGGCGCGCCAATGGCCACCACCAGCTCCATCTCGAAATGGTAGTTTTTCGTGCTCGGCGGGTAGGGAACCGTTGAGCCTGATGGCACCAGCGCACTGGCCGGCTTGGAGAAGTAGAACGGCGGTTCACGGTCCGGGTTGCCACCCATTTCGAGGGCATGGGCGGCGTAATTGCGCCCGACGCAGAAGATTCTTGAAACGGCATAACGGGCGGTCGTGCCGCGCACGGCGACGCTGGCTTGTTCGGCAGGGGGAAAGATATATTGGCTCATGGGGATTGGGCTGGCAGTCGAAGCTTCGCAGCATAAGCTTCTTGACCATTCTGCATATTGCGGCCTTCCCTGCTTGGCAAACCTGCCCTTTATGGTTTAGGGTTGCGGCGATGAGAGTTAGGGCCTGGGCAATCCCGCTGTTGATCCTGTTGCTGGCCGGCTGCGCGAGCCGTTCGCCGGTGCCTGCCGGATCCTTTTCAGGCAAGGACGGCCCCGAAGCCGTGATTCCGCCAGATCTGCAGCAGGTTCCTGATGCTGCACCGAAGATCGAAACGCCGCGCCTGGGTGGCCCGAACAAGCCCTATGAGGTGCTGGGGCAGCGCTATGAGCCGATGACCGAGGACAAGCCGCTGATCGAGCGCGGCCTGGCCTCCTGGTATGGCAAGAAGTTCCATGGCCGGCCGACTTCGAGCGGCGAGGTCTACAACATGTACGCGATGACCGGCGCCCATGCCTTGATGCCGATTCCGAGCTATGCGCGGGTTCGCAATCCGGCCAATGGCCGCGAGGTGATCGTGCGTATCAATGACCGCGGGCCGTTCCATGCGGGGCGCATCATCGACCTCAGCTATACCGCCGCCTTGAAACTCGACGTCCTGCGCGGCGTGACGATGGTGGAGGTCGAGCGGATCACCTATGCCGACATCCGCAGCGGGGCCTGGCAGCGCAGCAACCCGACGCCGGTCTACGCGGCGGCCGAGCCGGTCGGGGCTCCGCAGCGGGAAGGCCGGCCGATGCAGAACGCCCCGGCATTCTGGCTGCAGCTTGGCGCCTTCTCCAAGCTCGACGGCGCTGAAGCGATGCGCAACAAGCTGGCCTTGCAGCTCGACTGGATGGCGCCGATGCTGGCGATCTTCAAGGAGGCCAGCTTGCACCGGCTGCAGGCCGGGCCCTATGCAACACGCGCTGATGCCAGCCAGGCCGCTGAGCGTGCCCGCTTCGCCCTGGTCAGCAGCGCGGTGGTGGTCGAGCGCAAATAGCGCGCCCGCCATCGCCTGGGTGTGACTTACTTGCTTTGCGGCATCGCGAACTCGGCGCCCTTGCCGATGCTCGCAGGCCAGCGCTGCATGATGCTTTTCTGCTTGGTATAGAAGCGCACGCCTTCTTCGCCATAGGCATGCATGTCGCCGAACAGGCTCTTCTTCCAGCCACCGAAGCCATGCCAGGCCATCGGCACCGGGATTGGCACATTGATGCCGACCATGCCGACCTGGATGCGGCGTGAGAACTCGCGTGCGACATTGCCGTCGCTGGTGTAGCAGGCCACACCGTTGCCGAATTCATGTTCGTTGACCAGGTCCACCGCTTCGGCAAAGTCCTTGACGCGCACACAAGACAGCACCGGGCCGAAGATTTCTTCTTTGTAGATGCGCATTGATGGCGTTACATGGTCGAACAGCGTGCCGCCAGTGAAGAAGCCGTTTTCATAGCCTTCGACTTTGTGTCCACGGCCATCGACGACCAGCGTCGCGCCTTCTTCGACGCCGGTGCCGATGTAGTTCTCGATCCGGTCGCGGGCTTCACGCGTGACGATCGGACCCATCTCGGCGTCGAGTTCCATGCCGTTCTTGATTTTCAGCGTGCGGGCGCGCTCGGCCAGCTTCGGGATGATCTTGTCGGCCACATCGCCGACCAGCACCGCCACCGAAATCGCCATGCAGCGCTCGCCGGCCGAGCCATAAGCCGCGCCGATCAGACCGTCGACCGCCTGCTCGATATTGGCATCGGGCATCACGACCATATGGTTCTTGGCCCCGCCCAGCGCCTGAACGCGTTTGCCGTTGCGGGCGCCGGTCTCGTAGATGTACTGGGCAATCGGGGTCGAGCCGACAAAGCTCAAAGCCTTCACGTCAGGATGGTTCAGCAAGCCGTCGACGGCCAGCTTGTCGCCTTGCAGCACGGTGAAAATGCCCTTCGGCAGACCGGCCTGCGCGAGCAGATCGGCGACGAACAGGCTGACCGAAGGATCGCGCTCGCTCGGCTTCAGGATGAAGGCATTGCCGGTGGCAATCGCCATCGGCACCATCCACATCGGCACCATGAAGGGGAAGTTGAACGGCGTAACGCCGGCGACGACGCCCAGCGGCTGGCGCAGCGTCCAGTTGTCCATGCCGGTTGACACCTGGTCAGTGAAGTCGCCCTTGAGCAATTGCGGCGCACCGCAGGCGAACTCGACGATGTCGATGCCGCGTGCGACCTCGCCCTGCGCATCGGTGAAAACCTTGCCATGTTCGGCGGTGATCATCGCCGCGATGCTGTCCTTGTTCAGGTTGAGCAGCTCAAGGAACTTGAACATCACCCGGGCGCGGCGCAGTGGCGGCGCATCGCCCCAGGCCGGAAATGCGGCCTTGGCGCTGGCTACTGCGGCATTGACATCCTCGATGCTGGCCAGTTGCACCTGGCGTGCCACGGCGCCGGTGGTCGGGTTGTAGACCGCCTGGCTGCGGCCTGAAGTCGCGGCTTGCGGCGCGCCATTGATGAAATGGGTGATGTCTTGCTGGCTCTCGTAGGGGCTGGTCATGTCGGTCTCCGTTGGAATGGCTCCAGTTTAAGGATCACAGTCAATCCTGCCAATCGGTTTACGCTGATCTGATTGTTCGGTAATATGAACAATGACCAAAAAAATCGAACTCCGCCATGACCTGCTGTGGGGCCAGTTGCATGCGCTGACGGTGATCGCGCAGCTGGGCAGTTTCACCAAGACAGCGCAGCGCCTGGGCTTGTCGAAGGCGGCAGTCAGCCAGCGCATTGCCGATCTCGAGCGCGCAATGGGCCAGACCCTGGTGGCGCGCACAACCCGCTCGGTGCGGCTTTCCGACGCCGGCCAGCATCTGGTCGACGAGACTTCAGCCAGCTTCGCCCAGATCACCAGCAGCTTGGGTGCAGCGCGCGATGCGGTCGGACAGCCGCGCGGCCTGTTGCGGATCACCGCTCCGGTGGCGCTGGGCCGCCAGCATGTGACGCCGCTGTTGAGCAACTTTTTGAAGCGCTTTCCCGAAATCCGCATCGAGCTCGATTTGTCGGACCGCTTGGTGGCGCTGACCCAGGAGGGCTTCGATCTGGCGATCCGCCACACCACCGCGCCCCCCGACACCCATGTGGCGATCAAGCTCTGTGCCTCGCGTGCGCTGTTGGCGGCCAGCCCCGCTTACCTGGCGACCCATGGTCAACCGGATCATCCCGAACAACTGTCACAACATGCTTGCCTGCCTTATTTGCGTCCGGGTCCGGCAGTCTGGTTGTTCGAGCGCGGTGCTGGCGAAGCCACGCAGCGGCTGCAGATTCCGGTGCAAGGTCCGCTGCGCGCCGGCAACAGTGAAATCCTGCGCGACGCCGCGATCGACGGTCTCGGGCTGACCCTGCTGCCCGACTTCACCGCAGCACCTGCCCTGCGCAGCGGCGCGCTGGTCGAGTTGCTCAGCGAATGGCGGACGGTCGGATTTTTTGGCGATTCGATCTATGCGATCCATCCCTGGAGCAGCACTACACCGCGGCCGCTGCGGCTGTTGATCGAACATTTGCGCCAGGGCTTTACCGGCTATTGACTCTGCCAGAGCAGGCACAAAAAAACGCCCACCGGGCGAACCTGGCGGGCGTGAAGGTCCTCGAAAGGACATCGTTGGGAGCTTTGCAAGACCATCAACCTCAAACAGGAGCGAGGTTATGAGTCCGTCCGCAGGCCGACCATCCCTAGGTCCACGAGGCGCGCAGCGATTCGGCCGGACAATAGCGGCATGAGCACGCAAAAACCGAACCGTCCCCACAACCCCGCTGCGCCGCGTCAGGCCGCAGGCCATTCGCGCAAGCCGGCCCAGCCAGCCGCCAAAGACGCCGTTGCGCTGCAACCGCTCAGCGAGGCCGAGATGGAGCAACTGCAAGCGCTGCTCGACGCTGTGCCTGCACCGCTGGAGGCGCTGGACGTCAGCATGCTCGACGGCTATCTGGTCGGCGTGTTGCTGCAGCCCAAGGCAGTGCCGACTTTTCAATGGACCCGCAATGTGCTGGACAGCGAAGGCCGCAGCCCGCCCGAGGGTTTTGACAGCCGCAACTTGATGGCCTTGGTCAAACGCCGCTATCAGGAGCTCAACCAGGCGATCACGCAGCGTCTTTGGTTCGACCCCTGGGTGTTCGAGCTGGAAGAAGATGCCGCTCCGTCCGATGTGGTGTTTCCCTGGGTGGCCGGTTTTTCCCTGGCGACCGAGCTGTTCCCCGACCTGATGAAGGAGGATGCGTCCGACCTGCTGGAGCCGCTGGCTTCGCTGTACATGCATCTGGACCCTGACGATCTCGAAGATGCTGACGACCTGCTCGAGGAAATCGACACCCTCGAGCCGCCAGCCGACCTCAGCGAAGCGGTTGAAAGCCTGGTTCGTTCAACGCTGCTGCTGGCCGACATCACCCGGCCCCAGCCCCGCCCCAATGCGCCGCAGCGCCCGCCCGCCCGGCGCGGCCCGCCCAGCAGAGGACGATATTAATAACTTGCGGGCAAGACCTTGCCGTACCCGGCAAGCTCTGGCCCCAACTGATTCAGCGGGTTCTTGCGGGCAAGACCTTGCCGTACCCGGCAAGCTCTGGCCCCAACTGATTCAGCGGGTTCTTGCGGGCAAGACCTTGCCGTGCCCGGCAAGCAATGGTCTTAACTGACTCAGCGAAAAAGCCTGGCGGCATGCAGCCCCAGGCCGGTAGCGACCGAGGCGAAGCGGTCGCCCTTGACATGGGCGGCAGCAGGATAGTCAGCGGCGATGCGCTCGGCCAGCAGGCGCAAGCCGGTTGATCCGCCGGTGAAATACAGCGCGCTGATCTGCCCAGGCTTGAGCCCGGCTTGCGCTACCGCATCGCGGCCGGCCTGCACGATGCGGTTGATGTCGCTGTCCAGCGCGTCAATCGCGACGGCTTCACTGAGCAGGATCTGCAAGCCCGGCTCGACCATGTCAAGGTCGATCAGCGTATCGCCGCCGCCCGACACGGCGATCTTGGCGCTTTCGGCGCGTGCTGCGAGTTCATGGCCGAGGCGCTCTTCCAGCACCGTCATCAAGCGCTGGTGATGCAAGGCGCTGCCGTAGAAGCTGCGCATCTGGCGCAATTCGGCCACGCGCAGCGGGCTGTAGACGGTATTGATCAAATGCCAGGTGGCCAGATCGAAGTAGACCGCGCTGGGCACTTCACGCGCTGGCGCGCCTTTGCGCGGCGGGCCGATCGAGCGGTAGCCGAATTCGCGCAAGATGCTCGCCAACTCGACATGGCGGTCGAAATCGGTGCCCGCGATATGTACGCCATGGTTGGCGAGGATGTCGTCGCGGCGATCGATCCGCTGCATCCGCTGCGGTCCGACCCGCACGACGGAAAAGTCCGAAGTGCCGCCGCCGATGTCGGCGACCAGCACGATTTCCTCGCGCTTGATGCCGCTTTCGTAATCGAAAGCTGCGGCGATCGGCTCGAACTGGAAATGCACTTCGTCAAACCCGACAGCGCGCGCCGCCGCTTCCAGCGAGGCCTGGGCTGCGGCGTCACGTGCGGGCTCGCCGTCGACGAAGAACACCGGTCGGCCCAGCACCACCTGCTTCATCGAAGTACTGGCGCCGGCGGCGAGGGCCGAATTGCGCAGACGCTTCAGGTAGCCTGCCAGGATGTCGAAATATTTGACGCCGCGGCCGCCGCCGACATCGGTGGTTTGTTCGATCAGACCTGACCCCAGGATGCTCTTCATCGAACGCATCAAGCGCCCGTCGATGCCGTCGACATAGGCGGCGATGGCGGCGCGGCCAAAGGCGCGCGGCGGGCCATCGGCGTCATGGCGACCGTCGACATAGTAGAAAACCGCTGTTGGCATGGTCTGCTGTCTGCCTTCGAGCTCGACCAAGCGCATGCCGCCTTCTTGCGGGATCGTTATGGCCGAGTTGGAAGTGCCGAAATCGATGGCGCAAAAGGAAGCAGGCGAACTCATTGGCAGCGAAATTTCAAGGGGCGATGAAGGGGCGCGGATTGTAGCGGTGCCCCCGGCTGCCGGGCCGCTTCAGCCGATGCCGTAGTACTTGAACGCCATCTCCGGTCGCTGGCCGGCCATCAACAAGGCCAGCGCGCGGCCCGAGCCAGCGCCATGGGTCCATCCCAGGGTGCCATGACCTGCATTGATCCAGAGATTGGCTGCTTTTTTGCTGCGACCGATATAGGGAATATTGGTCGGCGTGCTGGGGCGCAAGCCAGTCCAGTAGTTGGGCTCGCTGCAATCGGCGACGCCAGGGAATAGCTCCTCGTAGCGGCGTACCAGCGCGTCGCAGCGGACCTTGGCGGTGGCGCTGTCGAGACGGGTATCAAAGCCGGCCAGTTCGGCCGTGCCGGCGATGCGGATCTGGTCGCCAAGGCGGGAAATCGCGATCTTGCGGCTGTCGTCCAGCAGGCTGACGACGCTCGCGTCCTGCGGCCGTTTCAGCCGCAGCGTTGCCGAGTAGCCCTTGGCCGGATAGATGTTCAGGTATTCGCCCAGGGGCCGCAACAAGGCCGGCGTGTAGCTGCCCAGCGCAGCCACGAAGGCATCGGCCTGCAAGACCGATGTGATGCCCGCTTCGCGCGACGAGACCAAGACCTCGTTGATCCGCTCGCCGCTGCGCCCGAGCTTCAGGACATCATGGTCGTAGAGGAAGTTGGCACCGCGCAAGGCGCAAAGCCGGGCCAGCTTCTGCGTGAAGACGCGGGCATCGCCCGACTCATCGCTGGGCGTGAAGGTGCCGCCGGCAACCTGGCTGCTGAAACTGGCCAGCGCCGGTTCGACCGCCAGCACCTCGGCACGGCTCAATACGCGTCGATCAACGCCATGCCGGCGCATGATCTCGGCGCCCTCGGCGCCGGCGTCGAAGTCGGCCTGCGAGGAGAAAAAATGCAGGATGCCGCGCTCGAGTCGTTCGTACTCGATGCCGGTTTGCGCCAGCAATTCTTGCATTGACTGCTGGCTGTAGCGACCGAGTTGCACCAGTTGCGCGACATTGCGCTCGAAGGCCGTGGTCGTGCATTGGGCCAGAAAGCACAAGCCCCAGCGCCATTGATGCGGGTCCAGGCGCGGGCGGAACAGCAAGGGCGAGTCGTCGCGCAGCAACCATTTGGCGACCTTGAAAGGCGCACCGGCATTGGCCCAGGGCTCGCAAAAGCTGACTGAAATCTGTGCCCCATTGGCGAAGCTGGTCTCCATCGCGGCATCCGGCTGCCGATCGACCACGGTGACCTGATGGCCTTGCTCGAGCAGATACCAGGCGCTGCTGATGCCGATCGTGCCGGCACCCAAAACGACGACTTTCATGGCGATTGCCCCTCTCAAGCCGGCGGTTCGCTGGCGCAGCGGATTGTCGTGACGGTCCTTGCAAATATGAAGCTACATTAATAAATATCAGTCTGCATTAGAAAAGCTTATGAAGGACATCGATTCCGCCGGGCTGGATTGCCTCGCTGCGCTGGCCGATGAGCGCAGCTTCGAGCGCGCCGCCCAGTTGCTTTCGGTCACGCAGAGCGCGGTTTCGCAGCGCTTGCGCAGCCTGGAAGCGCAGCTCGGCCAGTTGTTGGTCGTGCGTTCGCGGCCGCTGCGTTTGACAGAGGCCGGCAAGGTCTTGTTGCGCTTTGCCCGTCAGTTGCAGGCGCTGCGCACCGATGCCGCGCTCGAACTCGGCAGCCGGGTGGCGTCGAACGAGAGGATTGCCATCGCCGTCAATGCCGACAGCCTGGCCACCTGGGTGCTGCCGGCCCTGAACGAGATCGTCCAGGCCGGCTTGAAGGAAGGCTTCGGCCTTGAACTGGTCGTTGATGACCAGGACTTCACCCATGACTGGTTGCGCCAGGGCGAAGTGCTCGGCTGCGTCAGCACGGTGCGCAAGGCCCTGCGCGGCTGCCGGGTCGAGCCGCTCGGCGTGATGCCTTATGTCGCTGTTGCCAGCCCGGCCTTCATGCAGGCGCGCCTGCCCGAGGGCTTGAATGGCGGGAACTTTTCAAGCGCGCCGTTTCTGGTTTTCAATCGCAAGGACGACATCCAGTCGCAATGGGTCGCCAAGGCCTTCGGTGTGCGCGCCCCACGCCTGCAATTGCGCTACCTGCCCTCGAGCGAAGGCTATGTGAAGGCGGTCTGCCTGGGCTGGGGGATAGGCGTGGCCTCCGAGCTGCAGGTCAGGCCGCTGATTGCAAGCGGCCAGTTGCAGGCTCTGCACCCCGAGGTGAGCGTCGATGTGGCGCTCTACTGGCATCAGTGGAAGCTGCAATCCGAACAGGCTGCGGCGCCGACTCGCGTTGCCTTGCTCGATCAGATCGGCCTGGCATTGGCCGCCGGTGCGCGCCTGGCCTTGACCGAGGCGTAGCGCGACTGCTCGGCATCGGCCGGCGCGGCCACTGCCGTTGCATGCACCTTGTTGCTCTGAGCCGCTGCGATTGCTGCGGCTTCTTCCTGGGTCGCCTGCACCGCGCCGGCCAGCCATACCGCACAGAACACGACCGAGCCGATCAAGCTCAGGCTGAACCATTTCAATATCTCTGCATTCATTCGAAGACTTGCCTTCCATGGGCTGAGGCCGGGTCGATCAGCATAGCGAGGGCCTACCCCTGCCGCTGTCCCATCGAAGCGGGACAGCCAGTGTTCATCGCACCAGCAACACCGGCACCTTGCAATGCGCCAACACCTTGGTGGCGACCGATCCCATCACCAGATTGCCGACCAAGCCATGGCCATGTGAGCCCAAAATCAGCAGGTCGAACTTTGTCTTGGCAGCGGTCGCTGCGATCACATCGGCCGCCGAACCAACCTTGTTGAGGAACTCGGCCTCGAGATGCTGTTTAGCGAAAAACGTCCGGACGGTTTTCAATACCTTTTCGCCCTCGTCAGCGTAATAGGATTTCAGCAAACTCCGGTCGATGACCGCTGCAGCACGCGGTGGGATTGGATTGACCGCATGCAACACCGTGTAGAGATGCGAGCTGCCCAGCCATTCATCATGGGCAGCCAGATAGGCCAGCATGCGTTTGGTGTAAGCACTGCCGTCGACTGCGACCAGAATCTTCATCTTGCTTCCTTCACTGCATCATCGGTTTGGTCAGTCTGGCATGGGCCAGGATGAACCGACTGATGAAGGTCAAGCCGGGTCGAAAACTTCGATCAAGGCTTGCGGAGCGAAGCGTGCTGGCTCGCCTTTGCGCAAATGGCCGCGGGCGTTGCAGATCACTCGCGTTGCCCGGTTGGCGCCATGTTCGACGCGGTAATCGAACTGGCAATGCAGATGGCCATGCAGCCACAAGCGCGCCATCGGCAACAAGGCTTCGTCGTCGTTGCAGAAGCTGGCCGTGCCGGGTTGTTTGCCGAAACGCGGGTCAGCACTCCGCAGACTGGGTGCAAAGTGTGTAACCACTACCGTTGCGTCCCAATCACTGCCGCATTCACCCTGCGACAACTCCTGCGCCAGCCAGGCCTGACAGCGCATGGCTTCATCGCGGACTGCGGCGGCGCCGAACGGCGCACCGTCTCTTGTGGCCTGCATCGCGCGTTGGAAATAGCCGGCAGCTCGCATCGCGCGCACCCGCTCGGTGCTGCCGAAGACATCAAAGTCGCTCCACCGGGTACTGCCCAGGAAGCGCACGCGGCGCCCTTGCTCGTCGACGCGCAGCGTGCTGGCATCGTCGAGCAGGATGAAACCCAGCTCAGCGGACAGCGCCTGCAGACCGGCCCGCGCCTGGTCAAAATCGCGCCGGTCATATTCGTGATTGCCGGGGACGAACAGTACCGGCACCGGC
>Ga0114978_10004253_pt1 | contig 11620 bp, 10 predicted proteins | sample S_140212_EF_Meta_FD_87027 | JGI IMG/M metagenome (GOLD analysis project Ga0114978, IMG submission 87027) | Freshwater microbial communities from Lake Simoncouche, Canada to study carbon cycling - S_140212_EF_MetaG | ecosystem: Environmental > Aquatic > Freshwater > Lake | place: Lake...
AAATTCGGAACCAATGCAGGTAACACATCTTTAATTGAGGCACTTTTGCCCATTTGCGGAACATAATACCAAGCATTTTTAAAAACATCCCACAAATCAACCATTCGATTATTGAGATCCAATAGAAACAATCGATCTTCAGGAAAATCTTCAGCCAATCTTTCGATAACCCCTTTTTCAAAAGTTGCGTTATACGAAACAATACTTCCTGTTGTTCCAAAATCAAGTTTCATTTGATTGATCATAGCTAAACGAGGATTTAAAACTTGTGGATTTGTAAAATCTTCAGCTCGTGCTAAAAATTCTTTATGTTGTGGTTCTTCATTTATATTTGAAACAATGTGCAAGGAATATTGAAATCCAACTTGCTCAAATGGTGACGTACCATCTAACACTGGAACAACTGAATTGACCGTTTCAAAATCGAAAAAGTACAATGGATAAACAGCCTTATTTAAAAACTGATGTATACGAGGACTATCAATATGTGGAGCCCCTGTTCGTTGCCCGTTTACTTGACAACTTTGGCGATGTGATAGTTCAAAATCATCGGGAATATCTGCTAAATTTAAAATGCCATCGTTGTATAATCTCCAAATTTTATCTTTACCGTACGATAAATTAAACACCTTATCCTTATCCAATAAATTACCCCAACAATATGATTTAAAATCACAAACAAATGGATTATTACAATGCCTTCCAATAGCTTGTATAGGCTCTATTCTTATTTGTAAGGTTTGTTTTAGTTCTTCAATGTGTTCAGTAACCCACTGCTGTTTTTGAATAACTAAATCTGTAATATCTGTCAGAGTAAAAAAATCATTCAAATTAATGGCACCATTTTTTACATACAATTTATTTATGTGCAATAATGAGAATCTTTTTGGAGTATGGCCAGCATGTGACATAACCCAATATTGTAATGATGCGTCAGTAATATAATTATCACTGACGCTGCCACTGCTTTTTACTTCTATAGCATGAATATCGCCATTAGCATCATGTTCTAATATATCTAAAACGGATAATACTTCATCGTAATAAAATGCAGCCTCGTATAAGGTCCTTGTCTTTTTTTGCATTTCAGCTAGTGTATTATCGATGGCATCAGCATAATCGTAATGCGTTTGGCTAGTTAAATCAATACCATTTGGATAACGCTGCTGAGCCATTTTGCCTATTACGTGACCTTGATCAAAAATAGCTTGCTGACTAGCAGTGATAGTAGGTTTTAAATCTTTACGATTCAGTTCTAAAAACAATTTTTTAGAACATTGCACACCCGATACAAAGCGCGACTTAGATAATACATGCGGATATTTTGCTGGCATAATTTATATTTTTTTAAAGTGTATTACTAGGTCTAAAATCTTATTATAGGGTCAAAGTGTTATATATTAATTTAAATCCAATGCTAACTTTAACAATTCACAGCTAGGTGTAATGAAACCCATTATTGAATTTGCTATAAATACTAACCTCTGTTTTATGGCAACATCTTAAATTTGGAACCCGTCTTCTCTTAATTGTAATATCTGGTTTATGAAAAGATTAGGATCAGCTGGAGGTGCCGGAAAAGCAAAAACATTTGCGTTATTAGTAGGGTTGATAATAATTTTACTAATTATATCGCCTTTATCCGGGTGCTCTGATATTTGATTTATTACATTTAAATTATTATTAGTAAGAAACATAATATTAATTGGTTCGATAATTTGAATTGTCCTAATAAGCATATTCAAATCATTATTATTTAGTATATCTGGACGAGTTCGAACAGGGGGTGCTCCATTAGGCTGTGCATCGATTAATAAAAATCCGTTGTTAAGAAAATACGTTAATCTTTGAATTTCTGTAAATGGTATTCCAAAATTATTTTGTGATGGTATTTGTAGAGTATTACATAATCTTTGAAAAAACTGTGGGACGACACCGCCAATAGGGCCTCCGGGAACATTAGGTAAACTTCTATAAAAATAAGTTTCATAATTGGTTCGGGGATAATTTTCACCTATTATAAGAATTCGCGTTCTACGAATTAGTTGATTTCTAAGTAAATGATCTAAAACAAACTCTGGGATTTGAAGCATAATTTTTAATTTTTAAATTGATTTAATTGATATATGAATTGTATTTTTTTTTTATCCCAACCCATCCGCAACTTTATACTAGGGTTGTTTAATTTAATGGTATATGTTTTTCTTAAATCTTTTATAGCTTGTTTGTAAACTTCGTAATTATTTTGCTTAGGTCTAAAATGCTTTTTAATAAGTGTTAGGCATTCTTTAAAACTAAGTGTGCCTTTAATTGCATAGTGTTCAAAAAATGCTTTCTTAAAATTGATTGATCTTAATAAAACATAAATACCATATTTATTTTTTTTAGGGAAATTTGGCCTGTTCCTAAAAATAAGATCCTCTTTACTTTTAATTCTTGTCATGTTTTGAATTTATATGACCAATGTATATTCAGATTACAGGAATAAAAAATATTTTTGAAAAATAGTTTGTATTAGGTTGTAATTCATATAGTTAAAAATATGTTATGGATGCATTAATTTTTGAACTTGTATTTTCAAAAGTCTATTTCTATTAAATTATGATCATTTAATAATTAATAACTTAATTATTATTCTTTAGAATCATTTTTTTTCTTCCTTCACTTCAAAACCGGCTTCTTTAAGTGCTTTTTCAAATTCATCAGTGTCTATTATTAAAGAGTTTCGGTCAAAATTATTGTCTATAACTAAAGCGTATAAAATTGTACCATTTTTATTTATAGCTAAGGCATCAAATTCAACAAATCCTAATCTCTTTAGTCCATCCTCAGTTACGGGCCAATCTCTTTTTACTAGAACTTCATTTTTATATTTTGAAACAATTCTTTTTGCCTCGGCTAATTCGTTGTTTAAAATATTAACATTACCCTTATGACTCAAAGGCCAGCAAGTTGGATTACCAGCAACTTCTTGAGCATCTTTTATGATAATTAGTTTACGATCAGAAGTAAATGCGTAACTACCATCAGTATTTTTTTTATATTCATTTTCAGCTCTTAATAAGTAGTTAAGAGTCGTGTCTAATTTTAAGACAGGAAACTGGATGCGCATTTCTGATATCAATGCGTTTTGAAAAATGCCCATGTCAAATCCTTTTTCAGAATTTATTGGCTGTGCATTTAATTTTTGTATTAGTATTGCTAATACAAATAGGGTTGTGATTGCGTTTACTTTTTTCATTTCTAAAATTTTTATGGGTTTCTTTTAAAGTTAAATAATACATTTTAAATTTCTTTTTATAGATCAGCCTTACTTGTAAATACGATAACATTCCTTATCATTAATTCATAAAACCATTTGCCATTTTTTAGTTTTTCCTCTGAAATAATCACTATTGTTGAAGTTCCATATTCACCTTCAGCTTTTTCTTTTATTATTTTATTATGAGATGCTGAATGCTGATATTCATCTAAAATTTTTTGACTTAATTTATCAACTTTATATGTTTCTTTAATTTCTTTAATGGCTTTGTTAATTAATATTATTTTTGAATTTTGAAATTCACTACTTGTTTCCCGCCATGTAACTTGATACATGATTTCACTACTTATTTTTAATTTCAATTCGGGAATTGTAATAAATAAATCAGGATAAATAATTTCTGGCGCAATAAAAAAATTTGGTTTACCAAAGCATTCAGTATGTCCAATTTTTCCATGTGGAATAGAATCAACCATATCTGAAAAGAACTTCCCTGATTTGGAATTTGTTTCTATTACATTAATAAAATAGTTATTCCTTACCTTTGCCCTTTCATTTAATAAATTGTTTCTCGTTAATTTATGAGAAAACGTTTCAGCATAACTCTCTAATCTCAAAGCTAAATGATCATTAACCTCATTAATATCCATAATATAGTATAATTTAACCTGTTGGTTAAATGAGGCTATTGAAGATGTGATTAAAAAAAGGATTATTATTTTTTTCACCTTACAAATTTATATTATTACAAATTTACTTTTTATCGTAATTACTTATTGCAATTAAAATAGCAGCCTATTTTTTTAGGATATTATTTGTACTAATTTATATTTATTCAAATTAGTATTTTTTAAATGTAATGATATAAACCCTAAAACTGATCCAATAATATGAACTGTATGTGCTGTTCCATCTGATGTATTGAAAATATTTATAATTTCAGGAAAAATTATTATCGCAAAGAAGATGTAAAGAGGTATATTAAATTTATTTAAACATACTCTGCTTAACATGAAATGCAATGTTCCTGATATTCCAACAGCTGGCAAAGATGTTAATATAGAAATTGGAAAGTAAGTAAGCGATATAAATAGGGTTATGAAGTATACTTTAGTAAAAGTATACTGTTGGTTTATGGTTGGGACAAGAAATATAAAAATTAAACTAAGGTTACAAATCAAATGCGACCAATCAGCATGAATAAAGCCATTTAAAAATGGATTATAATTCATAATGTTATCCGAAAGATCTCCAAAAATTAATTTAGCAATAACAGATATAATAAATGCAGAAATCCATGATAAGAATATTAATAAAGTTAATAAAATTGGATTCTTTAATTTCGATAAAAACTCAAGAATTGTTCTTTTAATTTCAACTTTCATTTTACGTTAATTTAAAATTATCTGATTATATTTTAATTTTAGAACAGTAACTTAAATTCTATTTTTTACATAAATCTGATTGTAAATTTCATTATAAAAAAATAGTATTTTTTCTTATAAGGTCGAAACTAGGCTAAGGTTACAAGGATAAAAAATAAAATAGCAAAATAAATATTAACACATTGGTTATAAGCTAATTAAAATTTCAATTTAAGAATAGATTCAAATTATATTTAATAAAATTTCAATTTTATTTTTTTAATTAAAATTCAAAAGCTAATTTCATTATCCTATTAGCTAATCAATATAACTAAGTATAGATTTTTACATTTTTAAAATTATTTTATGTCTAAAAAATTATTAAATCAATTATTTTCAGATTTATTTAAAGAAAAAGAATTAAGTACTGATAGCATTATCTGCTGGTATCCCTCGGCTGGAGATAATTTGGATGCTTTCAAATATTGGTCTTTGGGAATTGGTAATTCAAATATTCCAAAAACATTTATTCTTACAGATGAACATTATAAATTTAATGATGGAACCCGAGATTATTTTCAAATGAATGAAAATGATAATATTGATCAAATCCCAGATACATATATAATCAATAATTATCAATCAAATATGATTATTAAAAATGAAGAATTTTTTACTCAAATGCAACAATGGAAAGAAAAGTTAATTGAGGATATTATAAATGAGTATAACGTGATAGAATTTTTAAATCAAGAAATTGAAATTAAAGTTTTTCGGCTTTTAAACAATCCTGAATTTAAAAGTCGACCTATATTTTCAATATTAAATGTAGAATTTGAAATTACATTAGATTATTTGTTTGAAAGATTAGACCTTTGGGTATTAGCGAATTTAAATACCCTTATATTAGATCCCCAAGTTTTAAAATCATTAAGTAATCCATTGAACTTAGATGAAATTTACGCGCATTTGAGAAAAGGTTACCCGACAAGAGAAATTATGATGGGCACTGTTTTAGAATGTGACGGCAGTATTCTCATTCTTTTAAAATGTAGGAATGAAGATTTTTATAATTACTGTTACAATAATAACATTGAAATTAATTGTTGGATGCTTCATAGACACATGGATAATTTCATCTATGATAATGAATCTACTATCATAAATCATTTAAAAATCAAAGAATGCTTAGGTAATACCGCATACATTTACCATAATAGAGAAAATTTGATAGAATCAAATTTTATATGGGAATCCTTGTACAACAATCCTATTGGTAATCACAACCAAAATATTGCCTATGTAAATTATCTTTAATTTTTAATAAACAATAATCGAGGTATATTCATTATTCCTTCCTTCTGAATAAGTCTTAAACAAAGAGTTTTTCAATTAGAGAATCATCAAAAGATCTGCAAAATTTAGATTTTAATTAAAAAAATAATTAAAAAAACGAAAATAAGTTCAAAAATATTTTTTATCTCTGCACTTGGAGCTTATATTTATCGTAGACATGCAAAAAAAGATAACTGTCTAAAAATATTTAATTTTTTCTTTAAATTATTTTTTTAATCATTAATCTCTAAATCCATATCTATGCAAACTCTAAAATTTATTAAATTTCGCAGTTCACTCATTATTAAAATGGGCGCAAAGTACTTCATCAATTCAGTAGAATCTGACCAATATGTAGTCTACAATCAAAAAAAGTATTTTTTAATTGCTACATCTAAATTACGTAGTTTAGGCCTAAAAATTCCTAAGAAACTTCTCTTTTAAAAAATGTACTATTCACATTTAGATAGCATTCTTTTGTATCTTTTTTATCGTCTTTGCGTTATATAGATATAACCTTTTGCGTATTCATATATTATAAATGTTCAATTAATCTTTAAACTTATTAATTATGAAATCATTAAAATCCATACTTCTAGTATTATGTATCATTTTCTGCACAAATTCAATTAAGGCTCAATACTATAAACAATCACGCAAAAATATAGCATTGCTATTATCTAATTCCTATTCACTTGACAAAATACCTGTATTTACAAATTCTTTGGAATTTGGGAAAATGTACCATCGTATCTTGGTCCATGGTGGCATTGGTGTTTCTAAATCTATATTAAAAAATACACCAAGTGATTTTATACAAACAAATTATATAAACAAACCTATTTACAATGGTTTACTTGGTGTTGATTTAAACGTGTTTGGTTTCCAAATATTAAATTTATCTCATAAATCATTTTGTAAGTACTTTGTTGGCAACCTTTTTGTTGGGTTTGATACATTTAAAAATTTGCAAACCTCATTAACTAGTGATTATGGTTATAGAGCAAAAGCATATATGGCATTTAGTATTGTGCGGACGGGTTCCCATAAAAAAGATATTGGCTATCGCCGATATATTCAACTTGGTTATTGCTATACAGACAATAATATAAGTATTAAAAATAATATACCTTATCATAGTTTAATGTTAAACGTTTTAATTGTAAAACAACGTCTTGTAAAATTTGCTGATTGGTATTAGTCTTAATTCTTCTATAATTAAATTTGGAACTATGTTTTTTATGCTTTTTTGTAAAGCTTTTTTCCTTGATAGGATTTTTTATGTAAAGAAAATTAAAATATTTATACCTGATAGCTCCGTCACTTATAAAAACTTTACATGCAGAGTATTAAAACTACAAAAGGTTTTTTTTCTCAAGAAACCGCTTTAATATTCTATTACATTAAGTTCTTCAGCAAACGAGTTCGAGAAAATTTCTGTGGAGCCACAACTAAAAAGCTTAGCAATTTTTACTATTTAAAAATTTAGCTCTTATTTTCAATAATTGAATTTGATTAAATGCCTTAAAGTCAATTAAAATTAATTTTTGCTACTTGGAAACAATTTTATTATATTTAATCATTAATAAAAATTTAAAATGATAAAAAATCTACTTTTAAGTCTAACGTTTTCAATTTTATTTGCAAATGTTATTACAGCTCAAATTGTTTATAAAGATGTGGCTCCAATTTTTATAAACCGCTGTGGTTCATGTCACCATGCAGGATCAACTTATCCATATTTAACCTATTATGGTTCAGTATCGAGTCATATTGGTATGATTCAAAATGATATTATCACTAATAAAATGCCACCTTGGTCGCCAGATACAACTTATACTCGTTTCACACACGAGCGTATTTTACCATTATCTGAAAGAAATAAAATATTAAGTTGGATATCTGCAGGTGCTCCAATGGGAGATACAACTCTTGCACCAACACCTCCTTTATATGCAACAACCTTGTTAACAGGAACTCCTGATTTAATTTTAACAATCCCTACTTATACAAGTAATGCAACGGTTTCCGATAAGTATGTTTGTTTTTCTTTACCAACAGGCCTAATGCAAAAACGGGTATTAAGAGCTTATGAAATTATACCCGGAAATCCTGCAATTGTGCATCATGGTGTTGTAAATGTTGATACAATGGGCACCACAACAACCGACTTATCAGGTGGTTGTTATACAATAGGTGGCGATTTTAGTTTAGGAGCTTATGCGCCAGGTTCAGCACCAACTGTTTTTCCAAATTCAGCAGCTTTAAAATTTGGAATGAATATTAAAGCAGGTTCTAAAATTGTATTGCAAATGCATTATCCTGCAGGTTCAGCAGGGCAAACAGATAATACACAAATCCGTTTATTCTTTTATCCAATTGGAGAACCCGGTATAAGACAAATATTTGCAACTACACCTTTGCAAAACTGGACTTTTAATATTCCAGCAAATACAACAAAAACAGTAACGGCAATTTACCCTTCTGTAGGAGGTGTTCCGTTACCACTTTCTGTGTTTTCTATATTTCCTCATTCACATAAGGTATGCACTGCTATTACTAATTATGCTCAAAATGGATCAACAATAATACCGTTATGTCGCATTAATAAATGGAACTTTGAATGGCAAGGATTTTATACATTTCCTAATTTGGTAAAAATCCCAACAGGTTATACAATTAAAGGATCTCATTATTTTGACAACACTGCTACTAATCCTTTTGCACCTATTTCAACTGCTGTAGTTGCAGGTGTTTCAACCGCTGATGAAATGGTTTTTGATGGATTAATGTGGACGTATTATTATCCTGGTGATGAATTAATTGATATTGGTTCTATTTTAGCGGTCGACCCTTTATTAAATAATCCAGTAGGAATAAAAAATTTAGTAGAATCTGAAACTAAAATCTCTGTTTCTCCAAATCCTTTCTCAGATAAAGTTTCTTTATTTTACGAATTAAAAACTACTGAATTTGTGAGCATTGTGTTTTATAATGTATCAGGGCAAGAAGTGGCATCTCTTCCTGCAAGACTTCAAATACCTGGTAAGCACACAAGCGAATGGGATGGAAAAAATAATTTAGGAACGCAATTGGCGGCAGGTGTTTATACATACAAAATAAATATTGGCACAAAAAGTCATTCAGGAAAAATAATATTGAAATAAATAACTGATAAAGAAAATCCAATTAAAAAGCCCTTCAATTTGAAGGGCTTTTTAATTTTATAATTACTCATCGTTTTTTTTGATGAGATGTTTTTTAATCTTAACCTAAATACTGTTGAAGTAATTTACTACGAGAAGAATGACGTAAACGACGAATCGCTTTCTCTTTGATTTGACGAACACGTTCGCGAGTTAAATCAAATTTATCTCCTATTTCTTCAAGAGTTAATCCGTGGTTTAAACCTATTCCGAAAAATAATTTAACAACATCTCTTTCTCTTTCAGTTAATGTAGATAAAGCTCTATCAATTTCTTTTGATAAAGATTCCATCATTAAACCAGCATCAGCTTTTAACGAATCATGGTTAACTAATACATCTAATAAAGAACTTTCTTCACCGTTAGCAAATGGAGCATCCATACTTACGTGACGACCAGATACTTTCATTGTATCAGAAACTTTATCAATTGGTAAATCTAATAATGTAGCAATTTCATCAGCACTTGGTTCGCGCTCAAATTCTTGCTCTAATTTAGAATATGCTTTGTTGATTTTATTTAAAGATCCAACTTGATTTAAAGGTAAACGCACAATACGAGATTGCTCAGCTAATGCTTGTAAAATTGATTGACGAATCCACCAAACAGCATAAGAAATAAATTTAAATCCACGAGTCTCATCAAAACGACGAGCTGCTTTAATTAAACCTAAGTTTCCTTCATTAATTAAATCGGGTAAACTCAAACCTTGATTTTGATATTGTTTTGCAACCGAAACAACAAAACGTAAATTAGCACGAGTTAATTTTTCAAGAGAGGCTTGATCACCATCCTTAATTTTTTTTGCTAAAACAACTTCTTCTTCAGCAGTAATTAATTCTTCTCGTCCAATTTCTTGTAAATATTTATCTAAGGATGCACTTTCGCGATTAGTGATCGACTTGGTTATTTTTAGTTGCCTCATGATTGTGTGTTGTTTATAGCCTACAAAGTTAAGAAATTTTGCTCGTTTTTACAACTTTGTATTTCGTTGATTATTAGTTAATTGTAATTTTTGTGATTTATCATTATGTTAATTGAGTTTAATTACTCTTTTTTCATAAATCAAATAATTTTACATTCCAAATCCGTAATAAGCCCTCATGCCGTTTGGATATACGCCTTCAATTAAAACACCACCTGTTTTATTTTCAAGCATAGCTTGTACTTCTTTAATTGTTGTAATTTTCTTTTTATCAATTGATGTAATAACAAAACCTTCTTTAATACCAGCATTTGCAAGTTTTCCGGCATCCAGTTTATGAATTTTAACTCCAAATTGTAATTTGTATTTTATTAAATCTTCAGCACTTAATTCTTCAAATTCAGCACCTAGTGAGTTAATTGAGGTTCTAAATACTTCTGGCTTTTTAATTATGCCTAAGCTATTTTCTTTATTTTTTAAAACAATTGGAAGTATTATTTCTTTTTCATTTCTAATAATAGTTAAATTAATTTTATCACTTGGTCTAAATTTCCCAATTTGTTCAAGTAATTCAGAAGTACCTTTAACTGCCACATTTTCAACTTTAGTTACAATATCTCCAATTTTAATGCCAGCTAATTCTCCGGCACCATTTTCGGTTAAACCATTTACGTATACACCTTTGAGTTGTTTAATTTGTTTTTCTTCTGCAAATTTTGCGTCAATATCCTGAATGCTTAAACCAATGTAAGCACGCTGAACTGCACCAAATTCAATTAAATCAGACACAACTTTTTTTACAATATTTACTGGAATTGCAAATGAATACCCTTGATAGGAACCATTGTTTGATGCAATAGCTGTATTTATACCAACAAGTTCTCCATTTGTATTTACTAATGCGCCGCCGCTATTTCCTGGATTTACTGCCGCGTCAGTTTGTAAAAAAGATTCTATTGGCGCTAAACCACCTTGATTGTTTTCTAAAATATTGATATTTCTCCCTTTAGCACTAATAATACCAGCCGTTACTGTTGAATTTAAATTAAAAGGATTACCAACTGCCAAAACCCATTCTCCAATTTTTACAACATCTGAATTTCCATAATTAGCAAACGGTAAATTCGTTTCTTTTACTTTTAATAATGCTAAATCAGTTGTAGGATCCGTTCCAATAACCTCTGCCACGTAGCTGCGTTTATCATTTAATACAATTTCAATTTTTGACGCACCCTTAACAACGTGGTTATTTGTTACAATATATCCATCTTGGCTAATTACAACACCACTGCCGCTTCCCTGCATTTGGTTTGGTTGACGTTGCCTGCCGCCAAAAAACCAATCCTGAAATGGATCATATGAAAGGTTATTATTGTTTTCCACAATGGTTTTAATATGAACAACAGAATTAATTGATTTTTCTGCGGCCAATACAAAATCAGCACCATTAGAATTTGGGAATGAGTTATAACTTGCTAATTGAGTTGGTGTAGAGTAGGGATTATAACTAATTTGATTTGAGGTTGGT